>Ga0209698_10004803_pt1 | contig 14732 bp, 11 predicted proteins | sample LitLauG_LLR_2012_FD_187203 | JGI IMG/M metagenome (GOLD analysis project Ga0209698, IMG submission 187203) | Freshwater sediment microbial communities from Pennsylvania, USA - Little Laurel Run_MetaG_LLR_2012 (SPAdes) (version 2) | ecosystem: Environmental > Aquatic > Freshwater > Creek >...
GCCAGCGTCCCGCTCAGCGCGCCTTCTAGCTGAAGCAACTTGCGCTTCGTCTCGAGCCCGCCGCCATAGCCGCAGAGAGTGCCATCGGACGCGATCACGCGATGACAGGGCACCACAATCGCAATCGGATTTCGATTGTTTGCCATGCCCACCGCGCGAAATCCTTGCGGCCGGCCTACAGCGCGCGCGATGTCGGCGTAGGTGCGAGTCTCGCCATAGGGGATCGCAAGAAGCGCGTTCCAGCAGGCGACCTGAAAATCGGTGCCGCGCAGAGCGAGCGGGAAATTGAACTGGCGGCGTTTCCCGGCAAAATATTCTTCCAGTTCGCTCACGTAGGGCCGCAGCGCTCGCTCCGACTCTTCAAAGCGCAATGTGCCGCTCTCCGCACGCAAGTCACGCGGATTCGGGCGAATCGTTTGCTGCCCGGGTAGCCGCCGATCGAACTCCAAGGCCACCAAGCCTCGCGTTGATGCCGCGAGGAAAAGCGGCCCAACAAACGACTGAATGACTGTGTACTGCAGTGTTTCCATGATCTAAATTTCAACCCGGCGGATCAAGACCGCGCCACTACGATAGCATGGGCCCAGAAATACAGGCTGCCCCCGGTTGACAGAATTGCCGTTATGGCCCAAAGTGTGTGCTGAATTTCACGCCTGTGGAAAACGAGCGTTGAAAAAGGCCCTCCTCATCCTGACCGCTGTCGTGCTGACCCCTGCCCTGGTGGTCAGCCTTGTCCTTGTAGCCGCGGGCGAATGGCGCAGCATCGGACAGACTGATGCCGGCGACAAAGTGTCCATAAGCTCGGTGCGCGTGCTCAAGAAAGATCAGCGTCTCGCCTTAGTGCGTGTGGAGTACAAAGAACCGGCGAAGCTGCCCCAAGGTGGCCCCTTTGTCGAACTGCGAGCGCGGGTGCGGTTCAACTGCTCCGCAGGCACGGCGTCGCCCACCACGTTGTGGTTCTACGCTCCCGATCGCAGCGGACGTCCGTTCGTCAGCAAGAAGGCCTACCGCGACGACCAGTTTGGACAAGCGCCGGAAGGCGGATTTGCTGACCTGGTCACGAAAGCAGTCTGCAGCCAGACGAAATAACCTGTGCGCCCTCGGTGGTTGATTCTTCTGCTGTTACTTCACCGTAAACGCCACATATACACCGCCTGACTTCGATTTCATATCTTTCCCACCTCCGGCCGCGATCACCACAAACTGCCTTCCATCCACCTCGTAGGTCGCGGGAGTAGCGTTGCCGCTAAACGGCAACGTCGTTTCCCAGAGGAGCTCTCCCGTGGCCTTATCAAACGCGCGAAATTTCTTGTCGAAGTTAGTCGCGCCGATGAACACCAGCCCACCTGCGGTCACCAGCGGCCCGCCATAATTTTCCGTCCCGGTGTTCTTCACTCCTTTCGCCGCCAGTTCCGGATACTCTCCAATCGGAATCTTCCATACATATTCGCCGCTATTGAGATTGATGGCGCTCAATGTACCCCAGGGTGGAGCGACTGCCGGATATCCATCCGGGTCGAGGAACCGGCGATATCCCTTGAAGTGATACGGCATCTGCACCACTCCAACTGGCGCGGCCACTTCGGTTTTGTCTTCGCCACGGGTCAGGTACGACAGCAATGCGAACACCTGATCATCCCGCAGGTTGGGAAAACCCTGCATGCGTCCCTTCCCATTCCGAATGGTCCCCAGAATGTCCGCCGTGGAGAGTCGCTTCCCCACTCCGACCAGCGACGGAATCGCTGGCGGCGATCCAGCCATGGCCTCGCCGTGGCAGACCGCACACTGATTCATATACAAGCTTTTCGGACTGTTCTCCTCCGTATTCTTCGCGAGCGACGCGGTCCACGCCATCTCGTTGGAATTGACATAGAGGACTCCAGTCTCCGGATCGGCTGCCGCACCGCCCCACTCCGCGCCACCATCGAAACCGGGAAAAATCACGGTGTCTTTTTCAATTCCAAACGGTACAAATTGTCCTTCACTGCGCAGCGTGCGGAATTTCTCGAGCGCCCACTGATGAACCTCCGGCGTGCGCTGCGTCAGAAGGTCTTCCGTTAGCTTCTGACGGGCGTAGGGCGCGGGTTTCGAAGGCAAGCATTGCTGCGGGGAGGCAACTTCTCCGGGCAAATCGCTCGGCGGATAGTTGCGGCACTCCAATGGAAACAGCGGATTCCCGTTCGTACGATCGAAAAGGAAGACAAAGCCTTGTTTCGACGTCTGCACAACCGCATCGACTTTTTTCCCGTCGTGCTGAACCGTAACCAGGACCGGGGGCGCGGGAAAGTCGCGGTCCCACAAATCGTGATGCACGCCCTGAAAATGCCAGAGGCGCTCGCCCGTCTCGGCCTTCAACGCGATAAGGCAATTGGCGAAAAGATCGTCGCCGACGCGGTCGGCCCCGTAGAAATCAAAAGCCGCCGATCCAGTGGGCACGTACACGATGCCGCGTTGCACGTCCACGGTCATGCCGGCCCAATTGTTCGCGGCGCCGCTGGTCTTCCACGCATCCTTCGGCCAGGTGTCATAGCCGAACTCGCCGGGATGCGGGATGGTATGGAAAATCCAACGTAGTTTTCCGCTCCTCGCATCGTAAGCGCGCACGTCGCCGGGAGAGGCCGGCAGCGTCTCCGATTCACGGCCGCCCACAATCAGCAGATCCTTGTAGATCACGGCAGGACTGGTCATGTAGATGGACTGCAATGCCGGATCTCGTCCGAGGTCCTCGCGCAGGTCGATGCGGCCATCTTTTCCGAAACTCGCAATCGAGTGTCCGGTTGTGGCGTCGAGTGCGTAGACAAAGTTCATCACTCCAACCACGATCCTGCGGTCTGTTCCGTCAGACCAGTAGGCCAGACCGCGGTCGGGCTGTGTTCCTTGAATGCCGGAATCAAACTTCCACAGCAACTTTCCGGTCGAGGCATCCAGGGCAAACACTTTCTGCGAAGGGGTGAGCCCGTAGAGCACGCCGTCGACTTCGATTGGGCTGGTCTGCAGACCGCCGGATTCGCCAGTATCGAACGTCCAAGCCACCGCGAGGCGCTTTACGTTTTCGCGATTAATCTGCGTCAACGCTGAGTAGTGATTGTTCTCAGGGGTACCGCCGTAGACGGGCCAGTTATGACGCGTTCGATCATTCGCCGCACCCGAGGTCGCAAGGCAAAGAACAAGTACGCAACGACCGATTAGTCCCAATCTCATGTCGAATCCCGTGTGTTGTCTATAGTGCGCTGGCGCAACAACCCGGCGATTGTAGCCCACTTACGCGACCGTTTCCGGATTTTGCACGCATGGCACCTCAGTAACTCTCGAACCACTTCCAAACGCTCCCGGATGCGCTTATCCTGATAAAGAAATCGGTTTTACCTACCCGGTTCAGGCTCCCAGTTTATGGATTCACTCCGGCTTTATGGTTTGGTCACTGCAGGAAGCGTAGCCCTGCTGGGCGCGTACGTCTTGCTGCGGCGCAAGCCCAAGGGGCCGGACGAGCTCGAGCGCGAACGCCGCGCCTGGCTGGAGGGTACCGGACGCATCACGGATGGCACGGTGATCGACGTGCAGGAACTGGCGGCCGCCAACAATCATCACGCTGCCGTCATGCTCATCTACAAGTACGACGTGGCGGGCGTTTCCTACGAGTGCTCGCAGGACGTCACCTATCTTCGCCACTGGATTAATCTGCATTCATGCCGACTCGGCCTCCACACCTCGGTGAAGTACGATCCGCAGAATCCGGGCAACTCCTTGGTTGTTTCGGAGAACTGGATGGGATTGCGCCAGTAACTCAGGCCTCTCTCACTCGTCTTTACTGCCACTCCAAATGCATCGCAGTGTTGTGCTTGTCGAACGTGATCTGCAGCGTGCGATCGTTTCCGCCAATGAAATCGAAGGAGATTGTCCGTGAGAGATCGAGCGTCTCGTCCGGAGTCTGCGCACGGAAACGAAGGGTATGCTTTCCGGCCGGCACCTTGAGCGTTTCGGACTCGACGCCTCGCACTCCACTGAAGACAACCAGACGCTTTTGCGTCCCACCATGCAACGGGCGCTGCAACGCGAGTTTGTCGTCCACCCACACCGACAGGGTTGCATCTTTGAATTGATGCTTCACGGCCAACTGCACCGTTGAGTAGGGAACCACAACTTCTGTTGCCACGGAGTGGGCTGCCGGGCTGTGGCTTTTGGCGGACGTTTTGCCCGTAGCCTTCCGCACTGAGGCTTTTGAAGTCTTGCCCGGCGCCGGCGATTCCTCGACAACGGGCGCGATCACGCCATCGGGCATCTGGCTGGCGCGGGCTTGATCCGCTTTGAGTTGTGCGGGAGTCATGGCTCGCGAAATAACAAAAATCTTTGACTCTATCAACACAAGTACGAGCAACATCAGCGTAGCCAAACCCAGAACGAGATCTTTCGCGTGTGCTTTTCGGAAGAGTGCCGAAAGCAACTTCGCCGCGTAGGCCGGACCCACTGCCGGACTGCCACTCAGGCCGAGCTTCTGTGTCGCCCGGTGTGTTGTCACAGACAGCCCTTGCGACGACGTGGTCGTGGAACTTGGCCTCAAGAGCGCTTTGAGCACGCGAATGTCGTTGGCCAGATCCGCGCCACGTTGGTAGCGGTCAGCAGGATCCTTGGCCATGGCGCGCGCAATCACTGCGTCGAGTTCCGGAGGCAGGTTCAGGTCGAGCGCACTGGCTGGGAGCGGATCGCGATTCGCAACTTTGAAGCACACCGTAGTCGCGCTGTTTCCCTGAAACGGAGAATGTCCTGTCACCATCGCGTAGAGGATCACGCCGAGTGAGAACAGATCGGAGCGTCCGTCGGCCCCCTCTCCGCTCAGTTGCTCGGGCGCCATGTATGCGGGCGTTCCCAGCACCTTGCCAGGAATCGTGAAGTGCGCCAGATTCAACTTGGCGATGCCGAAGTCCGCGATCTTCGGGTGGCCGGATTCGGTAATCAGAATGTTTCCTGGCTTGATGTCGCGATGGGTGACTCCCTGCTCGTGCGCGTAGTCGAGCGCGTCGGCAACCTCTTCGGCAATCTGCAGAGCCCTTTGCAGCGGGAGCTTCTTCTCGCGCGCGATCACCTTGTTGAGGGCTTCGCCCGGGACATATTCGAGAACAATGTAGGGCTCGCCGGTTTGCGTCTCCTCGCCGACGTCAAAGACCGAAACAATGCCGGGATGGTGCAAGCGTCCGGCTGCCTGGGCTTCGTTGACGAATCGCTGACGGAATTCGGCTGCGTCCTCAGGCTCCTGCCCGCGCAACGTAACCGTCTTGAGCGCGACCAGGCGGTCGATCTGGGGATCGCGAGCCTTGTAGACCACGCCCATGGCTCCGCGGCCCAACTCGCCCACGATCTCATAGCGGCCAAATTGTCTGCCTTCGGGATTCGCCATTCCGTGACCTTGCCAGCCAATCGGCGGACGGACCTTGCCACGCCAGGGAGGGTCCCCCTATGTTAGCGCCACGGCGGATGTCTGTTGACAAGGAGTTTGGCGGTCCCTCGTTACCCCGGTAACCCAACGGAAAACTCGGGCGGAATCTGGCATGCGGCCATCACAATCACTCATGGCTGTGACGTCAGGCACTTCGTTATTTCCCTGTGGTTCGTACGATTTCTGGGGATGAGGCGGAAGTGTCTACGCTGCAAGCCATCACCGGCCATTCGATCTCTCACTACCGCATTGTGGAGCGGCTCGGAAGCGGCGGAATGGGCGTGGTCTACAAAGCCCAAGATATCGAACTCGGCCGCTTCGTCGCCTTGAAGCTCCTGTCCGATGAACTGGTACGCGATCCCCAGGCATATGAACGCTTTCGCCGCGAAGCCCGCGCCGCTTCGGCGCTGAACCACCCGAACATCTGCACGATCTACGAGGTTGGCGAACACGACGGAACTCTGTTCATCGCCATGGAGTGCCTGGAAGGACATTCCCTGCGCGACCTGCTGCGCGGCACACCCCTCGACTTCGATCGCATGCTCGAGCTCGGCATCGAGATCGCTGATGCATTGGACACTGCTCACGCCCACGGCATCATCCACCGTGACATTAAGCCAGCCAACATCTTTGTGACGGCCCGCGGGCACGCCAAGTTGTTGGATTTTGGCTTGGCCAAGGTGAGTCAGCCGTTGTCTCTGGGCGCCTCTACGACTGTCAGCAGCAGCAATCTCACGAGTCCAGGAACCGCCCTCGGAACCGTCGCCTACATGTCACCGGAGCAGGCGTTGGGAAATGAACTCGATTCCCGAACCGATCTGTTTTCTTTCGGCATTGTCTTGTACGAGATGGCCACAGGGGTGCTGCCATTCTCGGGCCATAGCTCAGCGGCGATCTTTGACGCCATCCTGCACAAATCACCTGCCTCTGCAGTCAGGTTCAATCCAGAATTGCCTTCCGAGTGCGAGCGCATCATTCATACGGCACTGGAGAAGGACCGGGATGTCCGTTACCAGAGCGCCTCAGAGCTTCGTGCCGATCTCAAGCGACTGAAGCGCGACACCGATTCCGACAAGATTTTGGCGGCCGAAGGCCACATCACTCGATCGTGCGCAGCGGCAACGCGAAACAAATCGAAGTGGCTCGTTTCGCTGGTAGCGTTCGCGTTTCTACTGATGGTGGCGGCTGTCCTTCGCCTGGCAACACCGCTCCCACCTAAGGTGCTCGGCTCCAAGCCGATCACACGTGATGGAACGTACAAGGGCCAGCTTGTCACCGATGGTTCGCGGATCTACTTCGCGCGGTTTGAATCGGGCAACATGAAGTTGGGACAAGTTTCCACGGCCGGCGGCGAGACTCTCACAATTGATGTACCGTTCCGGAATGCGAACATCTTCGCCCTCAATCCGGATCATTCCTCGTTGCTGGTTTCGGATTTCAGCGGCTCGAAGCCGGGGACGTTCTGGGCTTTGCCGCTCCCGGCGGGTTCGCCGCGACGGCTCGACGACCTGGAGGGGAGAGAAGCGCTGTGGTCTCCCGATGGACGGGAGCTGGCGTTTACGAACGGTCTTGACCTTTACCTGGCCGACGCCGATGGCGGCCACGCGCGCAAGATCAAGAGTTTCTCCGGCTTCCCCAGTAAAGTCCGCTTCTCCCCGGATGGGAAGCGTCTCCGCTTTACCATGACGCCTCTCGGCAAGACGATTTCTTCAATTTGGGAGATGAACTCAGACGGCTCGAATCTCCATCCTTTGTTTCCCGGCTGGAAAGAGAATTCCGTCGTCTGCTGCGGTGACTGGACCCGAGACGGCAAGTATTACATCTTCGATGTCCAGGGTCCGGCCAGCAGTGTCGATCTTTGGGCCTTGCGCGACCAGCAGGCATTCTTACGGCGGGCGTCAGAACCGGTGCAGCTCACGACTGGGCCACTCTGGTACACGGATCCGGTGGCCGCTCCCGATGGCAACCGAATCTTCGCCAACGGCCAACTCCTGCAGGGCGAACTGGTCCGCTACGACTCATCGTCACGCTCGTTCGTCCCATACCTATCCGGTGTCTCTGCCGGAGAGGCTGACTTCTCGCCCGATGGCCAATGGATTGTTTACGTGAGCTATCCGGAACTCACGCTATGGCGGGCGCGCGCCGATGGCACGCAGCGCATGCAGCTCACGTATTGGCCGGTTTATGCCACATTGCCCCGCTGGTCGCCCGACGGAAAGCAGATCGCATTCGTGGGACTGCAAGAAAATAAACCGTGGAAGATATTCGTCGTATCGCCCGAAGGCGGAGCGACCCAGGAACTGCTGCCGCAAGACCAGCAAGAGTCGGATGTGACGTGGTCCCCGGATGGCACGCAGGTCGCGTTTGGACGGCCCTCGTATGGGTCGGATTTGGGTGATCTCGAGATTCAGGTCTGCGATGTGAGCACCCGTCGTGCGTCGGCTGTTCCAGGATCCAAGGGCTTGTTCAGCCCGCGATGGTCCCCTGACGGACGCTTCCTGGCTGCGCTCTCGTCGGACTCGAAAAAGCTGATGCGATTTGATTTCGCATCAGGACATTGGACCGAATGGCTCGTTGCTGACGACGGTACGGTCGGCTATCCAGTCTGGGCGAGAGACAGCAAGTCCATCTACGTTGAGCGCTTCTACGCAGCGAAACCTTCCATGCATACGCTCAAGCTAGGAGAAACGAAGTCCACGCCATTCCTGTCGTGGAACAGCTTGCACCGGTTCGGCGGGCTTTGGGGAACGTGGTCGGGAGTCGCCCCCGACGGGAGCGTTCTGACGGTGCGCGATGCCAGCTCGCATGAGATTTATGCGCTGGAATTGCAGCTGCCGTAAGAACAGCCGTCAATCTTCAGCCAGGACCCAGCGTCTGGGTGTAGGAACACTCTACTGTCTACAGAGTAAGGAGTTTCGAACGTTACTTGGGGCTGGAGAACTGAGGGCTGACGGCTGCTTTCTAGCTTCCTGCCGCGAAGCCGCCGCTGTGTGCGACCGTCATGCGGAGGTACTTGTAGGGATTCACCGGGGTATCGTTGATGCGGACTTCGTAGTGAAGGTGGGGACCGGTGGAGCGGCCACTCTCGCCGACATAGCCGATCACATCGCCGCGGCGGACAGCCTGGCCTGCTGTTACGGCAAAACCCGACAGATGGCCGTAGCGGGTGCTGATGCCGTTGCCATGGTCGATCATGATGGCTTTGCCGTATCCACCCATGTTTTCCGTGACAGTCACGACGCCATCGGCCGGAGCGATAATCGGCGCACCGTAGTTGCTGCCGATATCCACTCCGCTGTGGAATGCGCCTTCCCCATTGAACGGATCGATGCGCTCGCCAAAACTGCCCGTCACCTGGCCCTCCACGGGCCAGAGATTGGGAGCCGAGTTGGCCTTGAACCAATCGGCCGTAGTGGCGTTGCGGGTCAGACCCATGGTAAGGCCGACCATGGTCGCGCCGGTCATGGCGGAAGTCCGCAGGGCATGCAACTGATCGAGGGAGGAACTCACCTCGGCATCGTGAACCTGCTCAGAGGTCGCAGTGACCAGCGTGGGTTGCGACTTCAAACCGTAAAGGGCCGAAACTTCTCCAGCGATCGAGCCCAGCGAGGCGACCTGCACATCGCGCTCTTTCGCGACCTGCTCGAGGCGGGAGTAGTTGTTCTTAAGCTGGTCTTTCTCGGTCCGCAATTCGTTATAGCGGGAGACCTTCAGCAACATCCGGGTATAAGAGCTGGCAATTCCGGTCAGGCTCAGGAAACCGATCGCGGCGCCGACGACGAACACGTACAGATAATGAACGGGAATCGAGATCTTGCGCAGCTGCCCGTCATCGCCGCGAGCTACAAAAAGAATGTAGAAACGCTTCTGCAAATCGTTCCTTTCGGTTTTTTAAAAAACTTTTCAATCAGGTCCGGAATTCCAGGCCAAGTTCTGAGGTTGCAGAGAGCCTGTTCGGACCACCTGATTTTCCAGGCCGCGTCCCGTTATTGGGAATGGAAAAGTTCCTCGCGTCCCGCCTACCGACCTGAGTTGCGAAACTACAGGTCTGCAAGACCAACCGCTTGCAGAAACTCTAGCTCGGCCAAAGGTTTGTGAATGACTGGTTAACGGTAACAAAGTAGATTCCCGGTGTCAACGACGCACAAGGCCATCCTTTGTTACCGAAGAGCCAGTAACCATGCGTGTCATTGGGACAGGTTACTGTGGGCGAATGAAAACCCGGGCGGGACGGGGGAATCCAGGGGAAAGAATAGAGGCAATTCACGCCCTCGGGAGGCTGATTCTGTGGTTGTGGTTTGCGTTGAGTATTATGGCTAGGCGATGCCGCTGCCGGAAAAAGCGCTCATTGCCCAGATCCGTCGCATGGTCAGAGGCCACAGCCGGGGCCGAGGCTCGCGCGTAACTCTCGGGATCGGAGACGATTGCGCCGTGCTCCGCCTCGTTCATGGAAGCGACATCCTGGTCACAACCGACTTTACCCTGGAAGACATTCACTTCCGGCGGGATTGGCATTCCCCCGAGTCTGTTGGGCACCGCTGTCTGACTCGTGGACTCAGCGACATCGCAGCCATGGGCGGCGAACCGGTCGCGGCGTTTCTGTCGCTGGCTTTGCCCCGTGACTTGCCGCAAGCCTGGGTTCGACGTTTCATTCGAAGCCTGGCCAGTCTGGCGGAGAGACATGGCGTACAACTTGCCGGAGGGGATACGGCCGAGTCGCCGAATGGAATTCTCGCAGACATTATTGTGGTGGGCAGCGTTCCGGGTGGGAATGCCATTCGGCGGTCGGGAGCGCGAGTTGGCGATCGAATCTATGTCAGCGGCGAACTGGGTGGCTCGGCGCAGGCTGTCGCGCAGATGAGAGCGCGGCCGAAGAAGAAGCTGAATCCAAATGAATATCCGCGACACTTTTTCCCCGAGCCGAGGCTGGGGCTGGGACGCATCCTGCGCGAGAAAGGTTTCGCCACCGCGATGATTGACACCAGCGATGGGCTCTCCACAGATCTCGCTCACCTTTGCGAAGAAAGCCACGTCGGTGCGGAGATCGTTGCCGATTTGATCCCACGAGCACGCGTGGGAAAACCGGCGCGTGAAGTTGACCTCGATATAGCGCTGCACGGCGGCGAAGACTACGAACTGTTGTTCACTGTTTCCGCGGGAAAGCGTATTCCGTTACAGATTGCGGGTGTCAAGCTGACACAGATCGGGCGCATTTCACGCGCGCGCGGCATTTTCGTGAACAATCCAAGAGGTGTGGCCTACGAATTACATCCGCGAGGATGGGAACATTTTCGGAGGCAATAGCTTCGCGCTACGAGTTGCGACCCTCCGGAGCAAACCAGGTTCGCTCATCGCTCACAGCTCACCGCTCACTGCTCATTGCTCGCAGTTACCTCCGTCACTACTGTGTCTCTACCCGCAGGCTGCGATCCAGACTAGAGTAGGAGCATGTCGTACAGGAAATTGTTCCTTCTCCCGATTCTTGCCGGTGCGGTGCTCATGGCTAGGGCTCAGAGCAAGCAGCCGATCCCGCCACCAGCGCATGCGAAGTCGCCCTCGCCAGCGGTGACCGATGAACTGATCCAAAAGCAGTTCGGGGACAACTGCTCGGTGCTCGCGGGACCTCCGCAATTTGTTGCCGATCTTGATGGCGACGGAGTCGACGATCTGGTCGTGGCCGCGCGGTGCAAGAATCCGATGGCAGATAAGGACGAATACAGTTTCGTCGTCGCCGACCCGTATGACAGCTTCCTGGGCTTCGGCGATGTGAAGGTAACATCCACATTCGCCTCGGATGTGCCCGAACGCCGCGGCGTTTGCCTGCTCATCATTCATGGAGCGGGCGACGATGCGTGGCGCGCAGAAACTCCCAAGGCCAAATTTCTGATGATCAACCTGCCATTCAAGACGCTGACCGTGAAAAAGCTGACGCTCAAGAAGAAGACGGTGCTCGGCGTTTACATGGAAGAAACCGGCGAAGGCGAAGACACGTCTTCGGTGCTCTATTGGGATGGGAAGAAATATCGATACCAGCAACTGGGCTCAACCCTGGAGTAGTTCAGCGGTTCTTCTCGTAGTAAGGAAACTTCTCCGATCCTGCCTCTTTCACGTGCTCCTCACTGAAGGCACAGACGCGGTCTAGCGTCGCCTGTAATTCATCGGTGTAACGAGCTAGATCTTCATCGCTCGCATCGGTCGGCACCGAAATCAGCTTGCCCACACGAACCAGTACACGGGAAAACGGCCGAGGGATGACCATGCGGTCCCAACTGTTGAGCACAATGCCATTCTCGACAGCCGCATGAAATGTGGTGAGGGCCAGACCGGTAGAACGCCCGAGAGCGACAGGACCTGGTTTGACCTTGTGGCGCGGACCGCGCGGGCCGTCGAGAGTAAAGGCAACCGTCCATCCGTCTTCGAGGGCGCGGCGCAGGCCGAGAAGGGCTTTGATTGCGCTCCGGCTGCTCGATCCTTTTACAGCAACGAAGCCGAACCGGCGGATGATGCGACCCATGTATTCGCCGTCGTAGCTGTAGCTGCTCATCACGCGGATTCCCATGTCACGGAAGATGTAGGCAGAGGGGATCATGCAGGAATGCCAGAACGAAGCGACAAGGGGGCGCTCGTCGAGCGTCCGCTGCGCGCCCTCCTCGTAGGAGACTGCGATGCGCAGAGTTGGACCGAGCAGGCGGATGAACCAGTAGCCGGCCCAAACGATCATGCTCAGGACAATGCGCTGGCGCAGCGTGAAACGCCGCGGACCGATCGCGGGCTCAGCCGAGGTCTGCGCTTCGCCGATGCTGACTTCAGGCACACACCTATTTTAACGGCAAGGAACGACGAGCAGGAGTTCACCCCAAGCGCAGGGCGCGCCGAAAAGGCCCGATGCGGTGGCGATGTTCGGCGCGCCTGGTGACGAAAACCTAGAGCGCTTCAGTTCTCGAGATAGGAGTCGATCCAGAGCTTGAGTTTGCGGCGGCGATCGTCGGCAGGATCGAAACGGACGCCGATAGATTTAGGTTTGCGCCAGCTGACAACACCCTTCAGGTTGACTCGCGGCAAAGTCATCAGCGCAAAAGAGACTTCGACGTTGGCGCCGATGTTGAACTCTTCGGGACTCTTGAGCGACATGCCTCCGGAACTCATCTCGATGCTGGTAGCGCTGCACCGACGTCCGTCGCCGGCGACGAGAGAGACTTCGGTCATGACGGGAATACGTACGTAACGCCGGAACTCGTGCTGGACCAGGAGGCGCGTGGCGCGAACCAGTTTCAGCGCGGCCGGACGCTCCAGGGGTTCGTGGAACATGGCATTGATGCCAAACCTGGAGAAGCGCATGGCCTGCTGCGCGCTGCCGCCAACGCCGTAAATGACGCAACGATTGTTGGAACGAGAGTTGCGGGCCGCCTCGATGAACGACTCGGCAATATCGTTGAGAGGAAGAGCGCACGCCTCAAACTTTTCCCTGGCGATGCGATCGGCGGCTTCGAAATGGAGGGTGACGGTTTCGATTCCAAATTGACGGAAGCATTCGGCAAGCAAGGCTCGATCGGGCTCGTGAAGTCCGACGAGCGCGGTACGGGCAGAGGCCTTGCGAGTAGGAATCAAGGGGGAGAGGGTCGAGACGAAAGCGTTTTCCATGGGTTCGGGGACAAACTCCACTTGCGAAAGCCATTGTGTGGTCCGCTCGGACCGATGAAAAGAGCCCAAAGGACCAGCGGACAGCACAGCCGAAGTTCAGTGCTGATTCTGATCAGGCGCGAGAAAGGACATTACGAACGAAACTGGCGCGGGATGGAGAACGCGGAAGAGTGGAGGAGAGGGGTAGAGGAAGGCAAGTAGAAAAATTTCGTTTTGGGAATTGTGTGAGTCCGCGGGGTACCCCCCCTCCCCCTCGGTCCATTGGAATCATTGAGTTAGCGAAAAAACGTAAAATAATCTATGGGCTGCAATGACTTAGCGGCAAAATCTTGAGCGCGTGGGACTTACGTCCCAGTGTGCATCAAAAGATCGCGAGCACTCGAATCAGGAATATCGCGGGCGGGGGAGTGAAGTCAATCTATTGTGACGAAGAATTGGAAGATCGTTCCTGAATTGGGAAGAGGCTAGACCACAGGGGCACAGAAGTTGACAGAGTTGACGTTTCTATTGGTTGCTGCTTTCGTGATCGATCTGGCCGGCGTTTTTCAGGGTGACCTGATCGTCGGAGAGGGTACCGCTTTTCGTTGTGCTAGCCTGCGGCTGGGGTTTTGGTTCGGGTGGCGCGGAGGATTCGCGCACGACGGGGTCAACAGAGTGAATAGGAGTGATCATACAAATGAGATCGGCAGCCCAGGGAAAAACTTTAGGCTGCCGATGCGAACGATTAGCCCCGTTTCTCTCGCCCGGCGGCTTCAGGCTGCGGTGAAGGTGACCAGCCTGACATTAGTCACGGAATCGGGCAGGTCGCGAGAATCGTGATCGGAACCAAAGTGAAATCCGGTTACCGGTCCTAGCCCTTTTACCGGCACGAAAGCTTGTTGTGACTGATCATGGCGAGTTCTGGGGTGACAAATTTCCGGTGACTCGGCGACATCACTGGATGTGACGGAGCTTCTTGCGGGGCAGTAGTTGCCCGAAAGCCTGGCGGGATCGCGAGCACGAGGAGGAAGCTCAAACAGCACTCCAGAGAGGATGTGTTCGATTTCATGGGCGATTCCACGACCGGCGTGGGCGCTCTGGCGCGATTATAGTCAGCCTTTGACCGGGTGGCAGCACTTTAAGTTCTGATCTTAGTACATGGTGAGCAGTGACAACGGCAGCGGAACGGCAGGTGTAACGTTACTGTTTCTGTTCTTCAATTCGCTTCCGAAGGTCTTCGAGGATGCGCGAAACTGCCCTGCCGCCTGAATACGGCTTCTGGTCGGAATAGATCACTTCCTTCGTCTTGGCGTCGAGAAGCTGCATTTGCGTTGAGCCATAGTCAGTAGAGTGGACCGTCCCGTATGACCATTGCCCGGTTTCATAATTGTACTGGCTAGCGCTCCCGCTGCCGCCATGTGGACTCCCTGTCACGAATACCATTTCCACGTCTGCTTTGTCGGAGGAGTCCACAGTTGAGAATCTTCCCCATTTATTCAGTTCTTCGTACACCTTATCGCCGATCTTCGATGGCCCCAAGTTCGTCACGTGAACCGTTTTGGCTGCGACGACTTTGGGTGACAATGGGGCGTGCTTTGATTTGGCCAGCGCCAGCGTGACAACGAGGATCAGGAGGATACCAAGACAAACATTTTTTTTCATCGCAAGCTACTTCCCGATA
>Ga0209698_10004804_pt1 | contig 14729 bp, 14 predicted proteins | sample LitLauG_LLR_2012_FD_187203 | JGI IMG/M metagenome (GOLD analysis project Ga0209698, IMG submission 187203) | Freshwater sediment microbial communities from Pennsylvania, USA - Little Laurel Run_MetaG_LLR_2012 (SPAdes) (version 2) | ecosystem: Environmental > Aquatic > Freshwater > Creek >...
CCGCTTTGGATCTTCTTTCACATAGTCGGCCACGAACTGATTCACGCCAATGGTGAAGCCGATGACTTCGGGGGCGATGTAGTTGATGAGCATGGCGCGGTCTATGCCGCTGGCGTCGAGATACTTGAGAAATGCCTTGGGTGAACGGCAGAACTCGACGATCTGGTCGAAGTTTGGCCGCTTTCGTTTCATGAGTTCCAGCGCGTCAGGCTTGAACATCTCCATGGGCTGGATATGGATGTGGCAGTCGGTGATCAAAGTGGTCGGGTCGGGTCTGGTCTCTCAGGCCGGAATTCTATCAGCTGTCATCGTATTGGCTGTATTTTGCTAACCCACATTTGCCAAACACGGGCTACGCCGCTGGACAAGGCTGAAATGACAACCAATCGATGCTCCGCTGAAATTGCTCGTCCGGTTGAAAAGTCACTTTGAAGGTAAAGGCGAACTCCGTTGGTCCGTACTTTTCCAGGTGGGCAAGACGCTTCCTCGCCTCGTCGATCCCGGGACGATGCCCAGCGGGCATCCACCACAGCGCGGTGTAAGCGCCCGCGAACTTTTCGAACCATTCGTACCGGTGCCGAAGTAGCTCTGCATGAACGGTCTGGTAGACATAGTGTCGCAGGGCCTCAATCGTTTCCCAGACTGACATGTTCATGAGGATTCGGTCGTCCTCATAGGGCCGGAAGTAAGTCGCGTTTCCTTCTGATGTTTGCAGACGCCAGGCAAATCCTGGACTGCTATCCGCGAGTGCGTTGATATCGTCCAACCGCGCGACAAATCCGGCCATCAGCGGGTCTCCGATCGGAGCCCTCACTCGCCCGATGTTGACCTGAGCGATATGGTAACGAGTCATGACTTCTCTCCTTCGACAAAAACTCGACCAGTTCTGACCGGCGACTTCGGCGACCGCCAGCACTGCCCCTTTTGTGAATATACAAATAATCTCGCGCCGGGCCTCGGCCCGACTAAGAGCGCCTTTAATACGTCGGGACTTCTTCATCTACGCGACGCGACCAGGCATCGATGCCGCCGCGCATGGACTGTGCTTTTTCGAATCCCTGCTGACGCAGCCACACCGTTACGTTCATGGAGCGGACGCCATGATGGCAGAGCACCACGATCGGTTCCTCGGGATCGAGTTCCGGATGCGCCCTGGAAGGCACGTCCCCCATGGGGATCAATTTCGCGCCGTCGATCCGGGCGGTTTCGAACTCCCAGGGTTCTCGGACGTCGAGCAGGACGAACTCCTCGCCCGCGTCGAGCTTCGCTTTCACGTCTTCGGGAGTGATTTCGTAATCCATAGTCTGCGCTATCTCCGAGACCACTTTGGGGCGCGCTTCTCGATAAAGGCACGAATACCTTCTTGCGCGTCCTCGGTCTTGATTAACTCTTCAAAATAGATTTTCTCCGCCCGCGCCAGGCCTTTGTCGAAGTGCATCGAGTCCCAGGCATACGAGGCTTTCTTGGCGATGGCCAATGCCGCGGGGCTCAAGCTGCGCAATTGCTCTACACAGTGCTCGACGGCATCGGTCAATTCATTCTCGGGTACGGCGCGCGTCGCCAGACCAATTTCCGCCGCTTCCTTACCATCGATTGTTCGCCCAGTCAAAATCAGCTCCGCTGCCCGCTTCTGGCCGACGAGCGCGGCGAGTCCCGTGCAGGCCACCGGAGGATAGCAACCGAGCTTGATTTCCGGGAATCCCCACTGGGCCGACTCGGTTGTGAACGCCATGTCACAGACCATTGTCAATTCCGCGCCGCCGCCCAAGCAGTGCCCATGAACCTTCGCGACCGTGATCTTCTTCGTGGCCAGCAGAGCGCGGATCACGGCATGGAACTTCGTCAGCATCTCCTCAACTTTGTCAGGAGTATGCGCGGCCACGTCCACACCGCCTGAAAGTGCTTTGCCCTCCCCGTTCAGAACGATCACGGAGACGTCTGCTCGTGAGTCAAGCTCCGCGAGGGAGTGCGCCAATTCCTCAATCATCGGAATGTCGATCACGTTGAGAGGGGGATTCTGCAGAGCTAGCCGAGCCACGGGAGGGAGTATGCTAGCTGACAGACGCTGTGCGATTAGCGGCGTGGACGGCATATGCAAGTTTCCAAACCCTCAGCGGCTAAAGCCGCGATCGATCCTGCTGCTTACGGCACGGCTGAAAACCGTGCCCTTCCCGAAACACTCCATCGACTTAGTTAAAGGTTGATGGCTGACTTACGCACTTCTCCAATCGTGGACAGCGGGTCGCGGGCTCCAGTCTTTTCGGCAATCCATTTCTTCTCCGCGTCAATGATGTCGAGGAGCAACTTCTTGTCCTCCGGGGTCGGCATAGAGTCCTTGAAATGCTGTTCGTAGTCGCGATCGTCGAGCGCCTCGCCAGTCTGAGCGTGGAATTTCTGTCCCGCCCAGCGGCCGATGGCGCGATTGAACTTGATGTGCGGCGCGTACAGCTTCGGCGCTGCCGGATCAAGCGCGGAGTTGAACCGCTCGATCAGGCCCGCCACTTCATCTCGGTAAAGGTTGCGGTTGTAGTCATTCAGGTCGTCGAGGTCTGGGGCCTTGTTATTGTGGGGCTCATCATAGCGGCCTTTCACGCCCCAAACGTAGGCCCAGTGCGCCGAAGAGGAATGGTCGGTGCCGAACAGATCGTAGGAACACGAAATCCATTTGTTGAGATACTTCTGAATCAACCACGGCGGGATCACGCCCGCTTCCACGATGCGCCGGAGCCCATCGTTGCCGGCGCCCATGTGAAAGGCCTCTTCGCGCAGCATATAGGACATGGAGCGGCCGAGTGGGGCGAAGGCAGAGTATTTCAGCATCTGCAACTGGAACTTGCCGTCGCGGTCGACGAAATCGGTGTAGGTGAAAAAGTCCATCCAGTTGTCGACGTCCACGTTGAATGCGCCCAGCAGGCGCTGGTTGTCGAAGGCTCGCCGCTCGAGCATCTTCTGCGCTTCGACTTTGCCGGAGTAGCCGAAGTGGTCGACCAGCAAGGCGCACATCTGCCAACCGTGGCGCATCTCTTCGATCATGACGCGGGTGATAGCGCGGCGATCCCAGTCGGTCGGGGCATTTACCAGCAGGTTGCGCTGCTGTTCGACGCTGGCGAATTCGGTGTCGCCCTGGTAGACGATCATGTTCATCAGCGCGTCGCGCATCTGCTGCGTGGGAATCTGGCGCAGGTTCTCCCACTTGCGCCGCCCTTTGTAGGAGCCGAATTCGATTTCTTCCGTGTCGATCGCGCCGTAGAGCGTGTCAAAGTGGAAGGCTTCGATGTCGCCGGTATTGACGCCGATGTCCTTGCGCCAATCGTTGAACAAACCGATCCATTCACTAAACGTTCCGATTTTTGCGACTTTGCCCGGCATAAGATGAACCCTCAATACTTCTCAACAAAGTCTTAAGAACACTGATTCCGCAGGATCGTCGTGCAGGTATCGGATCACAACCTTGTCGCCAACATGCGGCTGACGATCATTGGGAGAATCGAACCACAGCCAGTCGTAGCCACCACACGAGCGACTTACTTTGCCTTGAAGGTCGCTGGGCGCTTCTCCACGTACGCTGCCAGGCCTTCCTTCGCATCCTCGCTCTGGAAAAGCAGTTGCTGGTTCTCGCGTTCGACCGCGAGCGCGGACTCCATCGGAATCTCCCAGCCGGTCTGCACCGCGCGTTTGATTCGGCCGACCGCTTTCGACGCTTTGTTGGGCGGGCAGAACTGCTTGGCGTACTCCATGATGTTTTCCATGAAGCCATCGCGATCGTAAATGTCGTTGACGATGCCGAGTTCCAGGGCTTCTTCAAACGAGAACGTGTTGCCGGTGACCATCAGTTCAATGGCCTTGCTCTTCCCCACCATCCGCGAGAGGCGCTGTGTGCCGCCGGTGCCGGGAAGTACACCCAGGTTCACCTCCGGCAGGCCGATCTTTCCCGCATCTTTGCGCGCGATGCGAAGGTCCGCCGCCATCGCGATCTCCAGCCCGCCTCCCACGCAGTGGCCATTGATCGCCGCGATCACGAGCTTGGGCGTATGTTCGAGGCGCAGCAGCATCTCGTTGGCATGCAGGCAGAAGTAGTACTTGAACGTGGGATCGACGCTGGAAAGCATCTTGATATTGGCGCCGGCGGAGAAGAACTTGTCGCCCGAGCCCGTCAGCACGATCACGTGGACGTCGTTGTCCATGCGCGCTCTGAGGATTGCGTCATCGAACTGGCGATTCATTTCATAGGTGTAGGTGTTGGCCGGCGGATCGCACATCTCGATCACGCCGACCCCGCTATCGGTGCGGTAGTTGATCAGTTGCTTCGTGGTTTCGCCGGTCGCCGGCTGCATTGTGGTTGCCATGTCAAAGACTCCTTGATCGAAATGTCAAACTCGAATGGATGTCCGGTTCCCCTCACCGCTCCTTATCATTGCGCACCTTCGCCGGCGTCACCACGCCGCGCAGAAAAATGTCGGCCATCTCGCGGGCCAGAGAGGCCGCGTCGGCATCCACGCGCGGGTTGTGCCAGGTATAGATCCAGTTCATCATGCCGAACAGACTGAGCACGGCGATGCGGGTCGAAAACTGCAAGTCACGCTCGCCCTTGAGGCCGTCGAGCAGGCCCACGCAGATGCGATAGTACTCGCGCTTGATGGCGGCCACTTCCGCAGCGAATCCGTTCTTCAGTACTTCGGCTTCGTGGGAAAGCACCTTCATGGCCGCCTGGTTGGCCAGAAAATATTCGAGGTGGTTGAGGATGAAGATTCGAATGCGCTCTTCCGCATCGCTTACTCCTTCCAGCCGCGCCTTGAGCCTCTCGACGATGGTCGTAAACGTGTGCTTCTGGATCAGGAACAGCAGCCGCTCCTTGGATTCGAAGTAATAATAGAGGCCGGCCAGCGACATGCCACTGGCGCGGGAAAGATCGCGCATGGAAGCGCCTTCGTATCCCTTCTTGCAGAAAACGTCTGTGGCGTGAGTCAGGATTTCGGCGAGCCGTCGGTCGTAGCGTGTGGCGGGGGCAATCGCCGCTGTGTGACGACGCGTCGAAATTCGTTTGGCGGTCGAAAGCGTGGCCATGGCAATAATTCGAACGTTCGTTCGAATGCAGTATACCCGGATGTGATTCTGATCACAAGTGGTTGGCAGCTATCTTGATTTCTTAGTCTTACGCGCCGCTTCGTAAGCTCGAGAGAGCCACTCGAGGGCTTCGTGCAGATCGGCGTGGGAGGAGAGTTCAAAGGTGAACCAGCGTGCCTTCTGCATCCGGGTAGAACCGATGCGGGGATCCTTTTCCAAACGGCCGCGTAGACGCGGGGGCACGGTCTCGAATTTGAACCCGAATGAATTTGCCGTCTCCATCCCGCGGGTGCGGGGCAAGACGGCGAAGATTTTGTCTTTGCGATAGAGAGCAGTGAGTCCGAAGAATGCTTTAGAGGTGACCTGAGGCCAGCCGCAGATCTCGCTCGCTAAAGCGGCGGACCAGGCTTTCATCTGCTCAGATACGACGGGCAGCTTCGGGCGCGAGGACTTTTCTTGCGTCACTGGAGTCGAGCCTAGTTCCTTATGTCGGCCAGAGCGCGCTCGATCTCCGCTTTTAGGTCGGCTGTCAGCGGGAGGAATGGGAGCCGCGAAGGGCCGCCGAAATAGCCATTGAAGTCCATACCGTGCTTCACCCCCGGTATGCCGAGGTCGCTGACCACGCGCACCGACGCCTTGGCGATTCGCTCCTGCTTCAGGCGGGCGAGTTCGGTATCGCCCTCTTTCCACGCGGCGTAGATCTCATAGCAGGCCGTGGGTGCCGGGCAGGCGAAAGCCAGGATGGCTCCGACCGCGCCGGCACCGAGAGAAGGCTGGAGCTTCTGCGCGGCGCCGACCAGCACCTGGAACCCGACTTCCTTCTGGCGCGTCTTCAACTTGCCTACAACCGTGACCGACGACGAAGAAGGCTTCGGCGCGGACGCCCCCGACAGCGCGCCAACCGGCACCAATTCCCCGCCCTCACTCGCCCCCGAGCTCGCGGCCGCCAGCATGCGCGGCGTGACTGCGTCAAACGTCTCGGTGACCGTCGCGCTACGCTTGATATGGCGCGTGCCTTCGACCATCTTGCGGACCTTCTCCACATCGCCGCTCGATTCCTTGATGCCGATCAGGTTTGGATGCTCGGCGAGCTCGATCACGAGTTCGGCAGGCATGTCGTATCCGGTGGCCTGCGGGAAGTTGTAAATGATGACCGGCAGCGGCGAGCGGTCGGCCACGGTGCGGTAAAACGCAAGCAGGTTCGGCGTCTGCATCTGCTTCTTGTAGTAGTGCGGCGTGCGCACCATGGCAACGTCGTAGCCGAGTTCGGCGGCATGCTCGGTGAGACGCAGCGTCTCAATGGCCGACTCGATCCCCGTCCCCGCGATTAGAACTTTGTTCGGTGCTGCCGCTTCGCGCGCAGCCTTCAGCACGTCGCGCCGCTCCTGGTCTGAGAGCAGGATGGCCTCGCCGGTTGAGCCCTGCACAACGATCCCCGCCACCGGGGTGCGTGAGTAGCGCTCTACGTTTGATTCGAGCTTTTTGAAATAGACGTTGCCGTCGGGATAGAACGGCGTGGTAATGGGAGGAAAAATACCGTGCAGCAGCATAGCTGTCACCTTTATACCAGCCTATCACCGCTTGGGCGGACAAAGCACCGGAATGGCTTCCCGCTTGTTGCGGCGATAGACGCGGAAATCCGCTTCGTCCGTGGTAACGACCTGGTGCCTCGGAAACAATTCGCTCATACGAATCAGACACAAGTCCGCAAGATCGGGATTGCGGCCTGCGTAGCGGGTTGCGAGAACGGATAGGTGTTCCAGGTCGCTCTCACAATCAAAAGCAACACGGACAATGTTGTCGCGCAACATTCCGAGCACTTCCTGGCTGGACTGGAGATGAAACGCAGTCTCGGCTAGCACGGCCTCGCACGTCAAGACCGGCCAGCTAATTTGCTCCGCGACTTCCGCCGCCCAATCGTGATATTGGTCGTTTTCCCGCGCCATGGCCACAAGAAGACCGGTGTCGGCGATGGCCTTCATCCGCGTGAAAAGCCCTTACGGCTGGAGACGTCCCGAGGACCACCTTTGATGATGCCGACATACTTGCGCCAAGCCTGATTCTTGGTTGCGGGAGCATCCTGCGAAAGCCCGCTCTCCACAAACTGGCGGACCACGCGGCCTACGGGCAGGCCCGTGCGGCGGGACTTCTCCCGAAGCCGCTCCAGCAGTTCCTCTGGCAGGCGGATTGTCAGCGTGTTACTCATTGTTCACTATTGTAACACATGGCCAACAGCTTGGGGCACACTTTCACCTCCTACTTACATTCCTCTCCGCGTGCAAATGTTGCAGGGCCCGCACATTCACTTCCCCCCGCTGCAAAGCAGCGATGCCTTCGGCTGCGGCGCGGGCCGCGGCCAGGGTGGTGATCGTCGGAATGCGCGCTGTTACTGCCGCCCGGCGGATCGCCTTCTCGTCGAACCATGGTTCCAGCCCTGTGGGCGTGTTGATGATCAACTGAATGCGCTGGCCTTTGATGAAATCGACCACGTTGGGGCGTCCTTCTTTCACTTTGTAGACGCGTTCGACGTTCATGCCCGCGGCTTCGATCACGTCGGCGGTGCCGGCGGTGGCGACGAGTTTGAAACCCATGTCGACGAACTTGCGCGCGACCGGGGCGACGTGCGGCTTGTCGTGGTCGGTCACGCTGATGAAGACGGCGCCCGTGGTGGGAAGCTTCTGTCCCGCGGCCAGCTGCGCTTTAGCGAAGGCTTCGCCGAAATTGTCGGCCACGCCCATGACTTCTCCGGTGGATTTCATCTCCGGTCCCAGCACGGTATCGACGCCGGGGAATTTATTCCACGGAAACACCGGACTCTTCACGTAATAATAACTTCCCGTATCGAGGTCAGCGCGGCGCTCGATGTTCTCCGGCAAAAATTCGCGCAGCTTGCGGCCGGTCATGAGGCGGGCCGCGATCTTCGCCATGGGAACGCCCGTCGCCTTCGACACGTACGGCACGGTGCGCGAAGCGCGCGGGTTCACTTCGAGGACATACACTTTGCCACCTTCCGCGCCGTTGCCGGTCGAGTGGCCATCTCCGCGCGGGATGGCGAACTGAATATTCATCAGCCCGACTACTTTCAAAGCGCGCGCCAGCTTGAAGGTGTATTCGCGCATGCGCTCCAGCAACGGCTGGGGAATGTCGACCGCAGGCAGCACGCACGAAGAATCGCCGGAGTGAATGCCGGCTTCTTCGATGTGCTGCATGATGCCGCCGATGACCACGTCCTCTCCGTCGGAGAGTGCGTCGACATCGACCTCGATCGCGTTTTCCAGGAAGTGGTCGATCAGCACAGGGCGGTCGTGCGAGTATTCGACCGCCTCCTTCATGTAGCGAGTGATCATCTCTTCGTCGTATGCGATGACCATGGCTCGCCCGCCCAGCACGTACGAGGGCCTGACCAGCACGGGATATCCGATTCGCTTGGCGCCTTCGACTGCTTCTTCGATCGAGGTCGCCATGGCGCCGGGCGCCTGCGGAATCTGCAACTCTTCGAGCAGTTTGTTGAACTGCTTGCGGTCTTCCGCCAGATCGATCGACTCGGGCGACGTGCCGATGATGCTGACTCCTGCGGCCTTGAGCGGCAGCGCCAGGTTCAGCGGCGTCTGCCCGCCGAACTGCACAATCACGCCGACGGGCGCGCCTTTGGAAGTCTCATGCTGGTAGATCGCCCAAACGTCTTCGAAGGTGAGCGGCTCGAAATAAAGGCGGTCGCTGGTGTCGTAGTCGGTCGAGACGGTTTCAGGATTGCAGTTGATCATGATCGTCTCGTAGCCGTCTTCGTGCAGCGCGAAGGAAGCGTGGCAGCAGCAGTAATCGAATTCAATTCCCTGCCCGATCCGGTTGGGGCCGCTGCCCAGAATGATGACTTTCTTCTTCTCGGTGGGTGCAGCCTCGTCCTCTTCTTCGTAAGTCGAGTATAGATAGGGGGTGAAGCTCTCGAACTCGGCCGCGCAGGTGTCGACGCGCTTGTAAACCGGCATGACGCCGTGTTTCTTGCGCAGGTGCCGGACCTTCTCCTGGCCCTCCAGCCGCCAAACCGCCGCCAGCCGTCCGTCGGAAAAGCCCATGCGTTTCGATTCGCGCAGCACCTCGGTGGGGATCGACTCCATCGGATGTTTTTCCAGTTCCAGTTGCTGATCGTTGATTTCCTTGAGCTGATAGAGGAACCATGGGTCCATCGAGGTCATCGTCGCGACCTGCTTCACCGTGTGTCCCTGGCGCAGCGCGTACTGGATGTAGGCGAGGCGATCCGGATGCGGCGTCACCAATCTCTGGGTCAGAATCTTCGGCTCGATCTTGACTGAGCCCACGCGCTTGCCCGTATCGAGCGAGCGTACGCCCTTCATCAACGCTTCCTTGAAGGTGCGCCCGATGGCCATCACCTCGCCGACGGACTTCATCTGCGGGCCGAGGGTGTCGTCGGCACCGGGAAATTTCTCGAATTGCCACTTGGGAATTTTCACCACCACGTAGTCGAGGGTCGGCTCGAAACACGCCGGCGTCTTGCGCGTGATGTCATTGGGGATTTCATCGAGCGTATAACCGACAGCCAGTTTCGCGGCAATCTTCGCGATGGGGAATCCGGTCGCCTTCGAGGCGAGCGCCGACGAGCGCGAGACGCGCGGGTTCATCTCGATCACGACCATGCGTCCGGTGGCCGGATTGACTCCGAATTGAATGTTCGATCCGCCGGTTTCGACGCCGATTTCCCGGATGACAGCGATCGAAGCGTCGCGCATGGCCTGGTATTCGCGGTCGGTGAGCGACTGCGCCGGGGCCACGGTGATCGAGTCGCCGGTGTGCACGCCCATGGGGTCGAAGTTTTCAATCGAGCAGATGATGATGACGTTATCTTTGGTGTCGCGCATCACCTCGAGTTCGAATTCCTTCCAACCCAGCACGGACTCTTCAATCAGGGCCTCGCGCACGGGTGAGAAGTCGAGGCCGCGGCTGAGCACATCGATCATTTCTTCCCGGTTGTAGGCAATGCCGCCACCGGAACCGCCCAGGGTGAAGGAGGGCCGCACGATCACCGGGAATCCGATCTTGCCCGCGAACTCGATGCCGTCTTTTACGTTGTTGACCAGCGCCGACTTGGGCACGTCGAGTCCGATGCGCTGCATCGCGTCTTTGAAGAAGAGCCGGTCTTCGGCTTTCTTGATGGCGGCAACGTTGGCGCCGATCAGGATCGCGTTGTATTTTTCGAGCACGCCGCCGTCGGAGAGTTCAATCGCCAGATTCAGTGCGGTCTGGCCGCCGACGGTAGGAAGCACGGCAAGTCCAGCGCCCGGCGCCATTTCCCGCTCGATGCGCATGATCTCTTCGAGATATTCCAGCGTTAGCGGCTCGATGTAGGTGCGGTCGGCGAACTCTGGGTCGGTCATGATGGTGGCCGGATTCGAGTTCGCCAGCACAACTTCATAGCCCTCGGACTTCAGCGCCTTGCAGGCTTGCGTGCCAGAGTAGTCGAACTCCGCCGACTGCCCGATGATGATGGGCCCGGAGCCGAGGATCAGGATTTTTTGGATGTCAGTGCGTTTGGGCATTATTGTGTCTTTTTAAATGCAATGGCTTTTGCCAATAACGACGAAATGAAGTTGGCGAAATTCAGTTCCTGTACGGGCTCGGCGTAGTTACCACTCGGTCCGTCCGAACTGTTTGACATCAGGAAGCAGGCCGAGTCGTACAGCCTTTCACGCACGAGCTTTGTCAGCAGGATTTCGTAGCGTTTCGCGTACGAAGCTGACCTAAACTCCTCGAATACTTTGAAGTGTGGCTCCTGAGCTTTCACTGCACGCACCGAAGCAGGCGCCTCCTCAAGGAGCATGAGATAGCCAAGCCAAGGTCGCGCCGATGGTTTGAAGGCACCTTCCCTGTACGCAGCCCAAAGATCAGTGGCGCTTCCCAAAGCCTCCTTGGTCCTGTTGTTGTAGTTATTGCCGAACGATCCAACCTGTGACTTGAACTCAATCGCCGCGATCAAACGCCCTTCAACAACCACTAGGAGATCCCATTTCTTCTCTGGCCGGAACCAGCCTGGGAGTTCCACACTCCGTTCGCAATAGATGACAGGCCTATCGACGCCGGACTCCTCCAAAAGATCGCGCACAAGCTCCACGAAGCCGTCCATCTGACTGCCACCTGTCACAGCAGCCCTCGCCCCTGAGTCTCGAATGCCTGACTTGGCGCCCTGTTTCTGGGCCTGCGTTTCACGGCTGGCCCAGAACCGAGAGACAGCCTCTTTGAGCTTGAGATCGAGTTGAGCATTCAAAGTCTTATTCCGTATCAACCACAAGAACAGGATTGGAAAAGAGCGTTGAGAGTTCTCTTTGTAGCCTGTCTGCTGCAAAGTTCAAGTACGTCTTGTCGATTTCAAAATTAACGCTATTCCTGCCGCATTTCGACGCAGCTAGGCCCGTGGTGCCCGTCCCCATGAACGGGTCTAGAACCGTGTCGCCCACGAAGCTGAACATACGAATAAGCCGCTCCGCCAACTCGACGGGATAAGGAGCGGGATGGTCCTTCGTCGATGCACCTGTTAGACCATTCCAAATCTGCTGGAACCATTTACGGTGCTCATCAGATGAGATCACGCTCAATATCCGTTCAGCTGCCGTCGGTGTTCGATATCCGCCGGGCTTTCGCTGCATCAAAATGAACTCAATATCATTCTTGACGACCTGGTTCGGTTCGTACGGTTTTCCAAGAAAGCCTCCACCGCCATTCTCGACTTCGTATGCGGCGTTGGCGATCTTGTGCCATATGATCGGAGCCAACTTGTCGAATCCGATTCGACGGCAGTGTTCTTGAATACTGGCATGCAATGGAACTACGGTATGTCGCCCTTCATTCTTCCGGCGAGAAAGGCACACATCTCCAACAACGCAAATCAAGCGTCCACCGGGCACTAACAAATCGAAGCACTTCTGCCAAACCCTGTCTAACTGGACCAAGAATCCTTCATAGTCCACGATATGGCCCAATTGACCAGTTGTATCCCGATATTCCTTGAGCGTCCAATACGGCGGCGAAGTCAGAACAAGATGAACAGCACCCTTGAAACTCGGTCCCATCTCCCTAGCGTCACCGTGAACTAGCAGGTGTCGAGTAGGAATTCGTTCGACAGTCTGACGAATCAGGTTCAGTAGTGAAAGATCTTTGGCAATCCTAGGAATTGCCGTCTGAAGGTCCCCCAAATGGTGGAGTTCCTTGGGCAAGAAGTCGGTCAAATCCACTTGATCCAGTTCGTTGATCTTTCGAACCGCCGACGTCTTCACCCTTTCCACTCCTCCATCATCTTCGTGAACTCCTTGAACAGATAGTGCGAATCATGGGGCCCGGGCGCGGCTTCCGGGTGATATTGCACGCTGAACAGCGGAAGGTTCCGGTGGCGCAGGCCTTCGAGCGTCTGGTCGTTCAGGTCGACGTGGGTCAACTCGACTTCGCTGTCGGGAAGCGAATCGGGATCGACGGCGAAGTTATGGTTGTGGGCCGTGATCTCGATCTTCCCGGTCTTCAACTGCTTCACCGGATGATTTCCGCCGTGATGCCCAAACTTCAGCTTGAAGGTCTTGCCGCCCAGAGCGATTCCGGTGAGTTGATGCCCTAAACAAATTCCGAAGATCGGCTGCCGTCCCATCAACCGCCGGATCGCGTCCACCGCATACGTACAAGGTTCCGGATCGCCCGGACCATTCGACAGGAAAACTCCATCGGGCTTTAGCGCCAGCACATCCTCGGGCGGCGTCTGGGCGGGCACCACGGTCACCTTGCAGCCTTCGCCACGCAGCTTGCGCAAGATGTTCTGCTTGATCCCGAAATCGTAGGCCACGACGTGGAAGCGCGCCGGCTCGTCCTTCACTCCCACCACGGCTACCGGCTCGTGCGAGCGCTCACCGACCTCCCACACATACGGCCGCTTTGTGCAGACGACTTTCGCCAGGTCCATGCCATCCATCTTTGGAATAGCCCGCGCCTTGGCAATCAGCTTATCGGCATCGCCCTCGAGTGTCGAAACAACGCCGCGCATCACACCGTGATCGCGCAGATGCCGCACCAGCGCCCGCGTGTCGATATCCGAGAGCACCGGCACCTTGAACTGCTCCAGATATTCTTCGGCCACCTGCTGCGAACGCCAGTTCGAACTGACGCGCGAGAACTCGCGCACGATCAGGCCCTCGATCCACGGGCGCGTAGCTTCGTTGTCTTCCTGGTTGGTGCCGTAATTTCCGATTTCCGGGTTGGTCAGAACGACGATTTGGCCGGAATAAGAAGGATCGGTGAAAATTTCCTGGTAACCAGTGATGGAAGTATTAAAAACGACTTCGCCGTAGCATTCGCCTTTGGCGCCGTAACCTTTGCCTCGGAAGACGCGGCCGTCTTCGAGTGCAAGGATAGCCTGCATTCTCGCTCCCGGGAGTGGATTTTCAGGATTTTATCAGGGAATGAAGCAGCGGCCAAGAGAAGAACGCCGCCGCGGTAGAGAAACTTTTACTGAAGAACATTCGCAAGGCTGCTGGCAGGTTCTAGTGTAGTGCGTCAAACGGATCGACATTTATAAGTCGCCGGCTTCCCCTGTGATCCTCTGTGCCCTCTGTGGTTATAACCTTTGACTCCCTCCGCCCGACACCACGGATCACAAGGGTCGAGGCGCAATACTTAACGATCACTATTTCCGACGCACCACACACTAGGGGCCGACTGCGGGCAGAATGTAATCGGTCAGCAGCTTCTCCGTCTGCTCGTGCATCCCGCGCGTGTTGTAATTCGTGCTGGTGATCACGACATCCAGATCAAGTCCAGGGAATACGGCGACTTTGTTCCCGCCGTTGCCGCTCATGAAATACGCGGCATACCCCTTTCCGCCGGATTTGAACGTCTTCAGCCACCACAGGTAGCCGTACTCGGTCTCGTCGTCGATTTGAGCATGCGGCTGGGTAGACGCTTTCACCCAGGCTTCATCCACGATGCGCCCTCCCTTCCACATTCCACCCGTCCGGTACAACTCCGCGATCTTCAGCAAATCGCGGCTGGTCAGGCGCAGGCCTCCACCGGTCTGCGGGATGTTGAGCGGAGAGTAGACCCATTGCGCGTCGGTGATTCCGAGCGGCCCGAACAGTTTTTCCTGCGCATAATGATCGGTGCGCTGGCCGGTCGCCTTCTGCAACACCTCACTCAGGACGAACACTCCACCGGTGCAGTAGCTGAAATACCGGCCGTATTTTGGCGGCTCCTCTTTCTCGCCGAGATGCATGTGTCCGCGCACCGGCAAGTCCAGGATGAATTGCGCCCAGTCCCCGATCACGTACATGCGTTCTTCGTTGCCGCGGGAGGCGTCATTCCAGTCGTCACATTCCAGCAGCGACGACATGGTCAGGAAGTCTTCGACCGTGATCTTGTCTTTGCGCGGATCGGGGTTCTGCATCTTGCGCGCGCGCTCGGGCAGTAAAGCCAGCACGCGGGCGGTGACGCCACTCAGCTTTTTCTCCTGGATCGCGATTCCTACCAGCACATCGGTGATGCTCTTGGTCGCCGAGCGGGTATCGCGCAACGTCGTCGCATCGCCATCAAAATACCCTTCGTACACCAGCTTCCCGTGCCGAGCTATGACCACACTGCCGATCTTTTTGAAGTCCCCGGCGTGAATCGCCGCTTCCATG
>Ga0209698_10004805_pt1 | contig 14725 bp, 12 predicted proteins | sample LitLauG_LLR_2012_FD_187203 | JGI IMG/M metagenome (GOLD analysis project Ga0209698, IMG submission 187203) | Freshwater sediment microbial communities from Pennsylvania, USA - Little Laurel Run_MetaG_LLR_2012 (SPAdes) (version 2) | ecosystem: Environmental > Aquatic > Freshwater > Creek >...
CCGTCGTGGTCGCCGCCCTGCCCCGGACCCGGGTCGAGTTGGCCCGCCTGGTGGCCATGGGCGGGGCGGTGGCGACCTTCGCCCTGACCGTGTACGTCACCTGGCAGTTCAAGACCGGGACGGCGGCTTTCCAGTTCGACACCCGCCACAGCTGGATCGCCAGCTTCGGGATCTCCTGGCACCTCGGCGTGGACGGCATCAGCCTGTTCCTCGTCCTGCTGTCCGGGCTGCTGTTCCCGCTGGCCATGATCGGCCCCAAGGTCCACGACAACACCAAGTCATACCTGGCCTGGATGCTGGTCCTGGAGACGGGCTGCATCGGCAGCTTCCTGGCCCTCGACCTGTTCCTGTTCTTCCTCTTCTTCGAGCTGACCCTCGTCCCGATGTACTTCATCATCTCGGGGTGGGGGTACGCGAACCGGGCCTACGCCTCGACCAAGTTCTTCCTCTACACCCTGAGCGGCTCGGCCGTGATGCTCGTCGGCATGCTGGCCCTGGTCCTGCTGCACGCCTCGGCCAACGGCGGCACGGTGACCTTCGACCTGCTGGCCCTGACCCAGGGCAACCCGCTGTCGGGTACCGCCTCGACGCTGATCTTCCTGTCCTTCGCCCTGGCCTTCGCCACCAAGGTCCCGCTGTTCCCCATCCACACCTGGCTGCCCGACGCCCACACCGAGGCCCCCACCGGCGGGTCGGTCATCCTGGCCGGGATCCTGCTCAAGCTCGGCACCTACGGGCTGCTGCGCTTCGGGGTCTTCCTCTTCCCCAAACAGGCCCACGACCTGGCCCCGCTGCTGCTCGTGCTGGCCGTGATCGGCATGACCTACGGGGCGCTGGTGGCCACCGTGCAGAAGGACCTCAAACGGCTGGTGGCCTACTCGTCCATCGCCCACCTCGGCTTCATCGTGCTCGGGCTGTTCGCCCTGACCAGCCAGGGCCTGTCGGGTGGGGTGCTGCAGATGGTCAACCACGGGTTGTCGACCGGGGCGCTGTTCCTGCTCGTCGGGATGATCTACGAACGGCGCCACACCCGTCAGATCTCCGAGCTCAACGGCCTCCAGAAGGTGGCCCCCTGGCTGGCCACCATCTTCACCGTGGTCATGCTCAGCTCCATTGGCGTGCCCGGCCTGAACGGGTTCGTAGGCGAGTTCCTGGTCCTCATCGGCACCTTCGTGACCCACCGCTGGTACGCCGTGGTGGGCGCCACCGGGGTGATCCTGGCCGCCCTCTACCTGCTCTGGGCCTACCAACGGGTCTTCCACGGGGTGCCCACCGGGGACAACATCTCGATGCCCGACATGACCTGGCGGGAACGCGGGGTGATGGTGCCCCTGCTAGCCGCCATCGTCTTCCTGGGCGTCTACCCCAAGCCCGTGCTGGTGCGCATCCAACCCTCGGTCGACGCCGTGCTGGCCCATGTCCAGCAGGTCACGGGCTACCACCAACCGGCGGTGGCCGGTCAGGTGGCCGTGGCCCCGGCGGCGCCGGCCACCACCCCGGTGAGCCAGCCATGACCGTCCGGCCGTTCCACCGAGTGCCCGCCACCGCCGGGAGCCGGCGGTGACCGCCGCCCTTCTCGCCGCCGGGGTCCTGCCCCCGGGCGCCTCGGCCGGGACGCCGGCCAACAGCGGCGCCGGCAGTACCGGGCTGCTGCCCAAGCTGGTCCTGCCTCACGTCGAGTACCACCTGCTGATCCCCATGTTGGTGCTGATGGGCTCGGCCGCCCTGCTGCTGACCGTGGCCTCGCTGGTCCGGGGTCAGTGGCGCCGCGGGCTCTACGCCGGCTGGACGGTGGTCACCGGGTTGGTGGCGCTCGGCTGGTCGTGGCATCTGTGGGGGCAGGTCGTCGGCCACGACCACCCGGGGCGGCCCGGTCCGACCTCGGCGGTGGCCGGGGCGGTGGCCATCGACGGCTTCGCCCTGTTCATCACCATGACGATCCTCATCGCCCTGGTCATCGGCGCGCTGCTGGCCGAGTCGTACCTGCCCCGGGAGGGTCTCGAGGGCCCGGAGTTCTACGTGCTGGCCATGCTGTCGGCCTCGGGCGGGATCCTGATGGCCGAGGCCAACGACCTGATCGTGGTCTTCCTCGGTCTGGAGATCCTCTCGCTCAGCCTCTACGTGCTGACCGCCTACCACCGGCGCCGGGTCCAATCCGGCGAGGCCGGCATGAAGTACTTCGTGCTGGGTGCCTTCTCCTCCGCCCTGTTCCTCTACGGGGTGGCCCTGACCTACGGCGCCGTCGGTTCGACCTCCCTACCGGCCATCGCCACCTACCTGTCCACCACCGTCGTGATCCACAACGGGGTCCTGCTGGCCGGGATGGCCTTCCTCCTGGTCGGGCTGGGTTTCAAGGTGGCCGCCGTGCCCTTCCACGTCTGGACCCCCGACGTCTACCAGGGGGCACCGAGCCCGGCCACCGGCTACATGGCGGCGGCGGCCAAGGCGGCCGGGTTCGCCGCCCTGCTGCGGATCTTCCTGTCCGCCCTGCCCACCCAGGTCGAGACCTGGCGTCCGCTGGTGTGGGCGCTGGCCGCCCTCAGCCTGGTCGTCGGCTCGGTCATCGCCGTGGTGCAGACCGACGTCAAGCGGATCCTGGCCTATTCGTCGGTCAGCCACGCCGGCTACGTGCTGCTCGGCCTGGAGGCGGCCACCGCCACCGGAGCTATCTCCCGCAACGGATTGGCCGGGTCGGCGTTCTACCTGCTGGCCTACACGTTCATGGTCACCGGCAGCTTCGCCGTGGTCACCGTGGTCGGCGGCCGGGGCGACCGGCGGCACTCCCTCGACGCCTACCGGGGCCTGGCCGCCGACCGGCCGGCCCTGGCCCTGGCCTTCACGATCCTGCTGATCAGCCAGGCCGGCATCCCCTTCACCACCGGTTTCGTGGCCAAGTTCGACGTGATCAGCGCCGTCATCGCCCAGGGGCGGCCTTCGGACTACGTGCTCGGCGTGCTCGCCATGCTGGCCGCCGTGGTGGCCACCGCCTTCTACCTGCGGATCATCCTGGCCATGTACACGCCGGCCCCGACCGACGCGCCGGAGGCCGTCCCGTCCGGGGGAACCACCACCCTGGTGGCCACCCGGTCCCGGCTCGTGGTGGCGCCGTCGCTGGCCCTGGCCGTCACCGTCTGCACGGCGTTCACCGTCGGCTTCGGAATCTTCCCCGGACCGATCATCCACCTGGCCGAGCGGGCCACGCTCCTGTTCTGAGGGGCGGCCGGTGCCCGGGGGCGGCCCGGCTCCCCCCGGGCCCGCGGTCCGACCCCGGCCCGCCCCTGGCGCGACGAGAAGGTTGGCGGGCCGGGAACCCCCTCAGTAGGCTCCCCCGACGTGTCCGGTTTCCTGCGCAGCTACCTCACGGTGGTCATCTTCGCGGGAGCGGGCGGTCTCCTCGTCGCCACCGTGCTCGGGATCAGCCGGATCCTCCAACCCCGCCGTCCGACGCCTCAGAAGCTGCTCAACTACGAAAGCGGGGTGGACCCGGTCGGTGACGGCTGGTCCCAGAGTCAGATCCGCTACTACATCTTCGCGTTGCTGTTCGTCATGTTCGACGTCGAAGCGGTGTTCATCTTCCCGTGGGCCGTACGGCTCGACGCCCTGGCCACCTTCGGCCTCGTCGAAATGATCGCCTTCGTCTTCCTCCTCACCCTTGGCCTGGTGTACGCCTGGCGCAAGGGTGTGCTGCGGTGGGTCTGATGGGTCTCGTCGAGTCCAACAAGCTGCCCAAACCTCTCACCCGCCTGCTGAACTGGGGCCGCTCCAGCTCGCTGTGGGTGTACCAGTGGGGTCTGGCCTGTTGCGCCATCGAGATGGGCGCCGCTTTCGGCTCGCCCCGCTACGACGTGATGCGCCTGGGCGTCATCCCCTTCCCGTCGAGCGCCCGCCAGGCTGACTTCGTGTGCATCTCCGGCACCGTCACCGACAAGATGGCCCCGCCCATCAAGCGGCTCTACGAGCAGATGCCCGAGCCCAAGTACGTCATCTCCATGGGCAGCTGCGCCAATTGTGGTGGGCCGTACTGGGACAGCTACTCGGTCACCAAGGGCGTCGATCAGATCATCCCGGTCGACGTCTACGTGCCCGGCTGTCCGCCCCGTCCCGAGGCCCTCCTGGAGGGCATCGTGCTGCTGCAGAAGCGGATCGCGGAAGAGGACATGGGCGCACGTTGGAGGGGTGAAGCGATTGTCGTCGGAGGTTGAGGAGGCCGGCGGCGTGGTCGCCGCCGAGCCCGAGACGCCTCCGCCCACCCCGCGCCACGGTGAGTTGGTGGCGGCCCTCGGCGAGGCCCTCGGGGCCGACCTGGTGTCGCACGCCTACTCGGCCACCGAGGCCTGGGTGCGGGTGGCGCCGGCGGGCTGGCTCCAGGCCGGGCGGGTGGCCAAGGAACATCTCGGTCTGAGCTACCTGTGTTTCATCTCCGGGATCGACTGGTTGCAGAACCCCGGTCTCGGGGGGGAGAAGGCCTGGGATCCCGACGTCGAGGCGTCCGACCCCCCGGGCGACGGTCCCGGCCGGTGGAAGACCGGCGTGGCCGGGGGCGGGACCCGCTTTCAGGTCTTCGCCCGGCTGGCCGACCTGACCCGCCACGTCGGGCTGACCCTCAAGGTCGACGTCGGCGACGGCCCTTCCGACCCCGACCACCCCGGCGCCGCGCCCCGGGTGGCCAGCTGGGTTCCGCTGTTCCGGGGGGCCGACTGGCACGAGCGGGAAGCCTGGGAGATGTACGGGATCGAGTTCGAGGGACACCCCGGCCTGCGGCACCTCTACCTGCCCGGTGAGTTCGAGGGCTTCCCCCTCCGTAAGGACTTCCCACTGCTGGCCCGGGAAGTGAAGCCCTGGCCGGGTTTCGTGAACGTCGAAGGGCTGCCCGGAGACGACGACAGCGCCGAGGACGTCGAGGCATGACGGTCACCGAGTCGCAGAAGGCCGCCTACATCGCCGGCCAGGCCGCCGACGCCCGGGTCCGGGTGGAGATCGAGGCCGAGGGCATGACCCTCAACCTGGGACCCCAGCATCCGGCCACGCATGGCACCCTGCGCATCATCGTGCGTCTCGACGGCGAGCAGGTGGTGTGGGCCGACCCCGTGCCCGGCTACATGCACCGCGGCTACGAGAAGCTGTGCGAGGTCCGCGACTACGCCCAGGTCACCACCCTGATCAACCGGATCGACTGGCTGGGCAGCTTCGCCAACGAGGTTCCGTTCATCCTGGCCGCCGAGGAGCTGATGGGCATCGAGGCCCCGCCCCGCGCCCAGTACATCCGCACCATCCTCTTCGAGCTGGCCCGGATCGCCAACGTGTGTCTGTTCCTCGGAGACATGGGCGTCCAGCTGGGCGCCATCACCCCGGTGTTCTACGCCTTCCGCGACCGCGAGTTCGTCCTCAACCTCATCGAGTCGGCCACCGGCGGCCGCTTCCACCCCAACTTCGACCGTATCGGCGGGATCAAGGACGATCTGCCCAAGGGTTGGATCGACGAATGCCGGGTGGCCCTCGGCCGGGTGCGCGGCTTCTGCGACCAGATGGAGGACCTCCTCGTCGGCAACGTGATCTTCCAGCAGCGGACCCGGGGTATCGGCGTCATCCCCCGCGACATCGCCCTCGAGTACGGCGTGTCGGGGGCCAACGCCCGGGCCTCGGGCATCGACTGGGACCTGCGCCGCGATCAGCCCTCGCCGCTGGCCTGGAAGCACGCCGACTGGAAGGTGTTCACCCATCCCGACGGCGACTCCTTCGCCCGCTACTGGGTCCGGCTCCAGGAGGTGCGCGAAGCGACCCGCATCGTCGAGCAGCTCATGGACGGCCTGCCCGCCGGGCCGATCCGGGCCAAGGTGCCGGCCCGGATCCGGGTGCCGGCCGGTGAGGCGTGGGTCCACACCGAGAACCCCCTCGGCGAGATGGGCTACTACGTGGTCAGCGACGGCTCGCCCGGCGGTCCGTTCCGCTGCAAGATCCGCACGCCCAGTTTCTCCAACATCTCCATCGTGCCGTGGTTGCTGCGGGGCGTCTTCGTGCCCGACGTGATCACCATCCTGGCCAGCCTCTACTTCATCCTCGGCGATATCGACCGATGAGCCTGCCCGTCGCCGCCCACACCATCCTCGGCATCCGGGGCGCCTACTGGAACACGGCGCTGCTCAAGGCCGTGGCCGTGCTGCTGGTGGCCCCGACCGGTGCCCTGCTCATCGTCTACCTGTTCATGTTCAAGATGATGGCCCACATGCAGAGTCGGCTCGGGCCGATGGAGGTGGGGCCCCACGGCACCCTCCAGGCCATCGCCGAGGCGGTCAAATGGTTGCAGAAGGAGGACGTCTTCCCGGAGCGGGCCGACCGGTTCGTGTTCGCCATGGCCCCGGTGGTCGTGCTGGTGTCCACCTTCCTGGTCTACGTGGTCATCCCGGCCAGTCCCCGGGAGGTGGCGGCCAACCTCGATACCGGCATTCTCTTCGCCCTGGCCGTGTCCTCGGTCTCGGTCATCGGGGTGCTGATGGCCGGCTGGGCCAGTGCCAACAAGTACTCCCTCATCGGCGCGCTGCGGGCCGCCGGCCAGCTCATCGCCTACGAGTTGCCGCTGGTGTTGGCCGTGGTCGGCGTGGTCATGCAGGCCGGGTCGCTCAGCCTCAACCGGATCGTCGCCGCCCAGGCCCACTTCAAACTGTTCGGCTTCGGGGGGCTCGGGCTGTTCGCCATCCCCCAGGTGGTCGGGCTGTTCCTGTTCCTGGTGGCGGCCCAGGCCGAGCTGACCCAGACCCCCTTCGACATGCCGGTGGCCGAGTCGGAACTGGTGGCCGGGTTCATGACCGAGTACACCGGTTTCCGCTTCCTGTTGTTCTTCATCGGCGAGTTCGCCACCGCCTTCGCCCTGGCCGGCCTGGGCGCCACCCTGTTCCTGGGGGGCTGGTACTTCCCCGGCTGGGGCCTGCCCTTCGGGCACCTGGCCTGGACCCGGGAGGTCCTCGGCCCGCTGGTGCTGCTGGCCAAGATCCTCGGTCTGCTCTTCGTCATCTTCTGGGTGCGCTTCAGCTTCCCCCGCTTCCGGGAGGACCAGCTCCAGGCCTTCGCCTGGAAGTTCCTCATCCCCCTGTCGCTGACCAACATCCTGGTCACCGGCATCCTCAAGGTGGCCTTCCATGCCTGAGCTCCCCCGGGCCGTCGAGGACGCCCTGGCCATCCCCAAGGGGTTCGCCAAGGGTCTCGGCGTGACCCTGAAGAACCTGTTCACACCGGCCGAGACGGTCCAGTACCCCCGCGAGAAGGAGGCCATCACCCCCCGGGCCCGCGGCGTGATCACCCTCAAGGAGGACAACTGCACGGTATGCATGCTGTGTGCCCGCCAGTGCCCGGACTGGTGCATCTACATCGAGGGCCACAAGGACAAGGAGCCCCCCCGCCGCGAGGGGGGAAAGCCGCGCACCGTGGCCAAGCTCGACCGTTTCGACATCGACTTCTCGCTGTGCATGTACTGCGGCATCTGCGTCGAGGTGTGCCCGTTTGACGCCCTGCACTGGAGCCCGGAGTTCGAGTACTCCGAGCCCTCCATCGCTGACCTGCTGCACGACAAGCTGCGCTTGGGCCAGTGGGAAGCCACCGTGCCGGAGGCCCCCGCCCTGGAGGCGGGAGCCGAGGCTCCCAAGGGCAAGAAGAAGTAGGGGGCCGCAGGTGGTCGCCGAGAACATCGCCTTCGGGCTGATCGCCTTCGCCATGGTGATCGGTGCCATCCGGGTCGTCACCACCGACAACGTCGTGCATGCGGCCCTGTGGCTGGTGGTGGTGCTGGGCGGGGTGGCCGCCAACTACGTCCTGCTGGCCGCCGAGTTCGTGGCCATCGTGCAGATCCTGGTGTACATCGGCGCCGTGGTGGTGCTGTTCCTGTTCGGCATCATGTTGACCCGGGCTCCCATCGGCCGGGCGGCCGATCTCGACAACGACCAGCGGTGGGCCGCCCTCGGGGTCTCGCTGTTCCTGTTCGGCGTGCTGGCCGCCATTCTGGTCAGGGCTTTCGGCCGCAACCACATCCACGCCGGCACCCCCCAGCGCACGGCCGACGTGGCCAACTCCATCTTCACCACCTACGTGGTCCCCTTCGAGGTGCTGTCGATCGTGCTGCTGGCCGCCCTGGTGGGCGCCGTCGTGATCGCCCGGCGGGACTGAGGGGACGCCCGGATGCTGCTCAACGAGTTCCTTTTCCTCGGCGCCTTCCTCTTCTGCACCGGCGTCTACGGGGCGCTGGCCCGGAAGAACGCCGTGCTGGTGCTGATGAGCATCGAGTTGATCCTCAACGCCGTCAACATCAACCTGGTGGCCTTCGGGGCCTTCCGCAACAACATCGCCGGGCAGGTCTTCGCCCTCTTCGTGATCGCCGTGGCCGCCGCCGAGGTGGGCGTCGGTCTGGCCATCGTGCTCATCATCTACCGCAACCGTCGCTCGGTGGACATCACCGGTGTCGACCTCATGAGGGGCTGAGACCAGTGCGGAGCGCGACGCGGTGAACTGGATCCTCAACAACCTCTGGATCGTTCCGGCCGTGCCGTTCGTCAGCTTCTGGCTGGTGCTGTTCGTCGGCCGACGGCTCCCCGGGAAGGGCTCCGAGCTCGGCGTCGGCGCCCTCGGGGCGTGCTGGGTGCTGGCCGTGTGGGCGGTGGTGGCCTGGGTCCGCCGCCCGGTGGCCGGAACGGGGGCCGACAAGCTCCGCCACTTCATCGAGCACAACTACACGTGGTTCAGCAACGGGCAGGTCAAGATCACCCTCGGCTTCCACGCCGACGGGCTGGCCGTGTGCATGCTCTTCGTGGTTTCCACCATCAGCCTGTTGGTCCACGTCTACTCGCTCGAGTACATGCGCGGCGACATCCGCTTCACCTACTTCTACGCCGCCCTCAGCCTGTTCACCTGCGGCATGTTCGTGCTGGTCACTGCCGCCTCCACCGTGCAGGGCCTGTTCGGCTGGGAGCTGATGGGTGTGTGCTCGTTCATGCTCATCGGCCACTGGTGGGAGGACCAGGCCAACTCCAACGCCGCCCTCAAGGCCTTCTTCACCACCCGTACCGGCGACGTGGGGCTGCTGGTCGGTATCAGCCTGCTGTTCTTCGCCGCCCATCAGACGTTCAACTGGGAGGCCATCAACCAGGCCGCCCTGGCCGGGCGGGTCGACCACACCCTGCTGTTCTGGGGGGCGGTGGCCCTCATGGTGGCGGTCATCGGCAAGAGCGCCCAGTTCCCGCTGCACACCTGGCTGCCCGACGCCATGGCCGGCCCGACGCCGGTGTCGGCCCTTATCCACGCCGCCACCATGGTCGTGGCCGGGGTGTACCTGGTGGCCCGCACCTACGGGGTGTTCTGGGTGGCCTTCAGCATCGGCCCCCACACCCACGCCCACCACGGCGTCAACCTGCTGGCCGTGGTCGGGGGCGTGACCATCATCATCGCCGCCCTGCTGGCCTTCGTCCAGGATGACATCAAGAAGGTCCTGGCCTACTCGACCATCTCCCAGCTCGGCTACATGGTCATGGCCCTGGCCTCGGGGGCCTGGGTGGGCGGAGTGTTCCACCTCTTCACCCACGCCTTCTTCAAGGCCTGCCTGTTCCTGGGAGCCGGTTCGGTCAGCCACTCCGGGGCCCACCACTCCTTCGACATGAAGAAGGAGATGGGCGGGCTGCGCAAGCACATGCCGATCACCTTCGCCACCTTCGTGATCGCCTCGGCCGCCCTGGCCGGCATCTTCCCGCTGGCCGGTTTCTGGTCCAAAGACGAGATCCTGCTGTCGGCCGGCCGCAACGGCTACGTGTGGTTCACCGTGGTCGGCATCATCGGGGCCATGCTCACCGCGGCCTACATGACCCGCTGCGTGTATCTCACCTTCCTCGGCGAGTACCGGGGCCACGGCCACCCCCACGAGTCCAACAAGCTCATCACCGTCCCGCTCATCATCCTGGCCGTGCTCAGCGTGTCGGCCGGCTGGCTCAACGCCTTCGGACTGCACTACTTCGCCGACTGGACCCGCAACGAGGTGTTCGTGGCGGCCAAGGTCCAGGATTACCCCTTCAGCCTGCCGCTGGCCGGCAGTGCCCTCGGGCTGGCCCTGGTGGCCGCCGCCGTCGCCGGCTACTTCTACGTGCGGGAGGAGTTCAAGCTGCGGGGCTTCACCGAGCGCAGCGCCCTGGCCCGGGCCGGCCGGGACTTCCTGGTCAACAAGTACTACCTCGACGATCTCTACACCGACGGGGTGGTGGGGTCCATCAAGGGCCCGTTGGCCCAGGGTGCCTACTGGTTCAATCAGAACGTGCTCGACGCGGTGGTCAACGGCGTCGCCCTCACCACCCGGCGGGTGGCCAACTTCGTCTACGACGACATCGACCAGCTGATCATCGACGGCGCCGTCAACGGGGTGGGCGCCGGCGCCGGGGAGGGCGGCGTCGCCCTCCGAACCCTCCAGAACGGCCGTGTGCAGTTCTACGCCGCCATCCTGTTCGCCGCTGCAGCCCTCCTCGGGCTCGGCCTGGTCCTGTTCGTCTGAAAGGTCAGCTCCTGATGCTCGCCGCCACCACCGGGGTCGGAATGAACTGGTTCGACCACTGGGCCCTCACCGGGGCCGTGTTCGTCCCCGCCGTCGGCGCCGCCGTGCTGATGCTGATGCCCAAGGCCGAAGAGACCCTGCACAAGGCCTGGGCCCTGTTCGTCTCGCTGGTCGCCCTGGGTCTCGGCGTCTACGTGGTCGCCCACTTCGACTACAACCGGGCCGACGTCCTGCAGTACGCCGTGAAGCGCAGCTGGATCCAGGTCATCTCGAGCAACTACCACATCGGCGTGGACGGCATCGCCCTGCCCCTGTTCGCCCTGAGCCTGTTCATCGTCCCGCTGTGCATCATCTACAGCTGGGACCACTTCCCGGAACCCCACAACCCCAAAGCCTTCCTCACCTTGATCCTGATCCTCGAAGTGGGCATGACCGGGACCTTCGCGGCCGAGGACCTGATCTTGTTCTTCGTCTTCTTCGAGCTGGTCCTGCTGCCCATGTACTTCATGATCGGGGTGTGGGGCGGACCCAACCGCCAGTACGCGTCGATCAAGTTCTTCCTGTTCACCCTGTTCGGCTCCGCCCTGATGATCCTCAGTTTCCTGGCCCTGTACTTCAAGGCCGGCAACACCTTCGACATCCCGCTGCTGGTCCAGCGGGCCCCGCTGCTGACCCACGGCACCCAGGTGCTGATATTCGGCGGTCTGTTCATGGGCTTCGCCATCAAGGTCCCGATGTTCCCGTTCCATACCTGGCTGCCCGACGCCCACACCGAGGCGCCCACCGTCGGGTCGGTCATCCTGGCCGCCGTGCTGCTCAAACTGGGGACCTACGGCTTCATCCGCATCGCCATCCCGGTCCTGCCCGACGCGGCCAAGACCTGGGCCCCCTGGATCGGCCTGCTGGCCGTCATCGGCATCATCTACGGGGCCCTGGGCTGCCTGGCCCAGAAGGATCTCAAGCGGCTCATCGCCTTCTCGTCGGTGGCCCACATGGGTTTCGTGATGCTCGGCATCGCCACCCTGTCGCCTTACGGCATCAACGCCGCCATCTTCGGAATGGTGGCCCACGGTCTGATCACCGGGATGCTGTTCTTCTGCGCCGGCTCCATCCAGGAACGCTTCGGGACCCGGGAGATCGCCCGCCTCGGCGGCCTGCTCAAACAGGCCCCCCGGCTGGGCTGGATCCTCGGCTTCGCCGCCTTCGCCTCCCTCGGCCTGCCCGGGCTGGCCGGCTTCTGGGGCGAGTTCCCGGCCATCCTGTCGGCCTTCCAACCGGCCGCCGGGCTGTCGGTCCCCCTGTTCCGGACCTACATGGTCGTCGCCTCGATCGGCACGGTGTTCGCGGCCGGCTATCTGCTGTGGATGTACCAGCGGACCGCCTTCGGCAACCCCAAGGCCGAGTTCGAGCATGAGCACATTCACGACGTCCACGTGCCCGAATACCTGGCGTGGGCGCCCATGCTGGTGCTGATCGTGCTCTTCGGCCTGCTCCCCAACCTGCTGTTCAAGCAGACCGACAAGGCCGTGACCACCAACATCACCTCCGCCTTCGCCCCCTCCGGTGGCGCCGCTGTGGCGCCCCAGAGCGCCGCCGCGCCGACCACCGCGCCATGAGCCTCGCGTCCCTGGGGGTGAGCGGGTTGCCAGCCCTGCCCGGGGTGGCGGCCGCCCTGACCGCCGTGACCAAGCTGCCCGCCCCCTACTTCGACTACCACGCCCTGGCCCCGGAGATGGTCCTCACCGGGGTGCTCGTGGTCATGTTGGCCGTCGACCTGTTCGTCGACGAGACCCGCAAGTACCTGGTCGGCACCGTGGCCGGGTTGGGCCTGCTCGGCTCGATGATCCCGGTCGTCACCCTGGCCCTCCAGGGCCATCACCGCCGCCCCATGTTCGGCGGCAGCTACGTGGTCGACCCCTTCGCCCTGGCCATGAAGGCCCTGTTCATCCTGTCGGGCTACGTGGTCATCCTGCTGGCGACCAACTACATCGAGGAGGGCGACTACCACGAGGGGGAGTTCAGCTTCCTGCTGGTGTGCGCCGTCCTCGGCATGGTGGTCATGGCCTCGGCCCGAGATCTCATCACCATCTTCGTGGCTCTCGAGCTGCTGTCGATCCCCGGCTACCTGTTGGCCGGGTGGCGCAAGCGGGACGTGAAGAGCAACGAGGCCATGCTCAAGTACTACCTGCTCGGTGTGCTGTCGGCCGGCGTGATGCTCTACGGCATGAGCCTGATCTACGGCTTCACCGGCTCGACCCTGCTCACCGACATCGGCGCCCGGACGGCCGGGTCGGCCGGGGCCCACCCCATCGTCACGGTGGGGATCCTGTTCGTGCTGATCGGCTTCGCCTTCAAGGTTTCGGCCGTGCCCTTCCACTTCTGGGCCCCCGACACCTACGAGGGGGCGCCGACGCCCGTCACCGCCTTCCTGTCGGTGGCCTCCAAGGCGGCCGGCTTCGTGGCCATGATGGAGCTGGTCTTCATCGGCTTCTACGGCCGCCACGACGTGTGGGCGCCGCTGTTTTGGATCCTGGCCGCCCTGACCATGACCGTCGGGAACCTGGTGGCCCTGCGCCAGACCAACGTGGTGCGCATGCTCGCCTACTCGTCGGTGGCCCAGGCCGGCTACATGCTGGTGCCGTTCGCGGTGGCCGGCGACAACCTCAACGCCCACACCGCCAACAATGCCCTGGCCGCCGTCATCATCTACCTGTTGATCTACGGGGCGATGAACCTCGGCGCCTTCGCCGTGGTCATCGCCGTGGCCCGCAAGACGGGATCGGCGGAGACCCGCAGCTTCGGTGGCCTGTTCACCTACGCCCCCGGCCTGACGGTGCTGATGACCGTGTTCCTGTTCTCCCTGGCCGGCATCCCCCCGCTCGGCGGGTGGTTCGCCAAGCTGGTCATCATCCGGGCCATCGGGTCGTCGGGCACCCCGGCGGCCTGGACGCTCGGGGCCGTGCTGGCCGTGAACTCGGTCGTGGCCCTGTACTACTACGCCAACATCGCCCGGGAGATGTGGATGCGACCGGTGCCCGACGACGACCGGCGCCCGGTGCGGGTCCCGACGCCCATCGGCATCGCCCTCGTCCTGACCTCGGTCACCACGGTGGTCGTCGGCGTGTTCCCCAACCTGTTCGCCCACGTCGGCGACCTGGCCAGCTTGACCCACGCCCTCGGCGGCTGAGGCCGGGCGGCCGACGCCGTGGATCGGGTGGGCGACGACGGAGGGCCGGCGACCCCGGCGGCGGCCGCCCTGGCCGCCCGCATCGATCGCCTCGGCCCGCAACCGTGGTCGGTGGTGGTCGAGGCGGCCCTGTACGGGCCGGGCGGCTTCTACGCCACCGGGGGCGGGGCGGGACGGCGGCGGGACTTCCTGACCAGCCCCGAACTCGGCCCCCTGTTCGGGGCCGTGCTGGCCCGCGCCCTCGACGCCGAGTGGGAGGCCCACGGTCGGCCCGACCCGTGGGTGGTCGTCGAGGCCGGGGCCGGGGCGGGGACCCTGGCCGCGGCCGTGCTGGCCGCGCCGCCGGCGTGCGGCCCGGCCCTGCGCTACCTGCTGGTGGAGCGCTCGGCGCCCCTGCGCTCGGCGGCCGCCGCGGTAGTGGCTCTCGAGGAGCCGGCCGAGCTGCTCGGGCCCCAGCTGGGGCCCTCGGCCGACCCCGAGACGGCCGACTTCGACGGCGGTTACGACGAGGGGGCCGGTCCCCCCGCCGGCGGCGCCGGGACCGGCCGGGGGCCACTGGCGGCCGCCCTGGAGGAGCTGCCGGTCGGTCCGGTGCGGGGCGTGGTGGTGGCCAATGAGCTGCTCGACAACCTGCCGTTCGACATCTACGCCCGGTCGGCGGGGGCGTGGGTCCAGCGGTGCGTGGGGCACGACGGTGAACGGTTCACCGAGCTCGGCCTGCCGGCCGATCCGGCTGTGGCCGTCCACCTCGAGCGGCTGGTGCCGGGCGCTCCCGACGGGGCGGAGGTGCCCTGGCAGCGGGGCGCCGCGGCGTGGCTGCGCCGCGCCCTGGCCACGCTGTCGGCCGGGCGGGTGCTGCTCATCGACTACGGGCGGACCACCGCCGAGATGGCGGCGGCCGGGCGGTCGGCCTGGCTGCGCACGTACCGGGCCGGCGGCCCCGGCCGGCCGCCGCTCGAGGTCCTCGGCCAGCAGGACGTGACCAGCGATGTGGCCGTCGACCAGCTGGCCCTGGTGCGCCC
>Ga0209698_10004807_pt1 | contig 14724 bp, 10 predicted proteins | sample LitLauG_LLR_2012_FD_187203 | JGI IMG/M metagenome (GOLD analysis project Ga0209698, IMG submission 187203) | Freshwater sediment microbial communities from Pennsylvania, USA - Little Laurel Run_MetaG_LLR_2012 (SPAdes) (version 2) | ecosystem: Environmental > Aquatic > Freshwater > Creek >...
GTGACCAGCAACGCGAAATCCAGCCCGCCCAGCCGGGCCGAATATTCGTCCTGGCCGGTGTGCGGCCTTAACGTGACCGCGGCGATCATCGGGACGAGGTGCAGAAAAAGAATGATGTCGCCGGCGAAAAGGTCGGGCACGTCGGTACGCAGGACGACTTCAAAGTAGGTCCAGAGCAGCTGATAAGCCAGCCAGAGCGCGAGCCCCATGCTCATTAAGCCCCAGAATAGCCGCACCCTTCCCTGTGTTCGCAACGCGTGAGGCAGAAAAGCTAGCAGCCCGGAGGCGAGCAGGGCGCACTGTATCAGATCATTCAGTGCCGCAAGCTGGAACGATTGACGCAGCAGGAACGCGCCGGCGATCTGCACCACGACGCAGCCGACGGCCGCAGCAAACCATAGTTTGGAACGGACCGACACGCAGAAGACTCCCACCTCATTCTAGTGAGGGCTTTCCGCCGGACACAGTTACCTTGGTAACAGGCGTTGCCGGGCACTGACCGCAGACCATAAGATGCCTAGCAGGTTAACTGGGGGATCTGGTGATTGGTTCCGGCCGCTTTGATTTCTTTTGGCGCATGAGTGAGTTTTCCGATGCGGCCGAGGTGCGCCGTACCGAGCGCTGGCTGGCGGTGGCCCGCGTCTTTCTCGCCATCTCCGCAATCCTCGCTGTGCTCATGGGCATTCCGGGTTCTGGCTATTCGCCGATCGCCTTCGGACTTCTCACCTTCTACCTCCTGAACAGCACCGGCATCATGCTGCTGCTGCGCCGGCGGCAACAGTCCAGCGCATCTTTCCGCGTCCTGGTGCATGCGGCAGACATTCTCTGGCCCACCGTGATGGCGGCACTGGCCGACGATCCCTGGAGCCCATTCTTTCTTTTCTTCGTTTTCGTGCTGGCTGCAGCTGCCTATCGCTGGGGCTTCTGGGAAACTCTGGCGACGGCAGGCGCCGAAATTGTCCTTCTGTGGAGCGAAGCCTGGCTGCTGCGTTATCTGCTGGCGACGATGAAAGCCGGCGCCGGGTCGACCTTTCTCGCCGGGTTGCGCCTGGGCATGCGCGGATTCGAACCTCATCGCTTGTTTATGCTGTCCGTCTATCTGATCGTGATGGCCATGCTGCTGGGTTATCTGGCCGAGCAGCAAAAGCGGCTGCGCGTGGAGCGGGCCACCCTCGCCCGGGTGCTGCAGAAGGCGAGTGTCGAGGCCGGCCTGACGCTCAGCATGCAGGAAATCTTTGCCGAGATTGCCCGGCTGTTTGAGGCCGGGCGTCTGCTGATCGTTTCCCAGGAGTCCCACAGTCACCGCATTTTCCGTGGCGAGATTCGCCGCAGCGGCGGCGCTACTTCCGAACTGCAATGGCTTCCTCCCGCGAGCGGAGATGACCAGACTTATCTATTCGACTCCGAGGTCGAGTCGTTGAGCGCGCAGCAATCCGCGGGGCAGTGGTCACTGCTCGGTATCGATCTGGAGGGTGTTGCCGTTCCTGTATCAGACGAGATTCGACGGTCGGTCTCCATCCTCGCCCAGGCGGAATCTTTCCATTCGGTCGCGATGGTTCGGTTTTCGCTGGCTACCGAATGGCGTGGGCGCATCTTTCTCTTTGACTGTGCCTCGGAATCGGGCCGGCAGGAAAAGCTGCGGTTCCTGCAGGACCTGGTCCAGCAGGTCGGCCCGGCCGTCTACAACGTCTATCTGCTGCACCGTCTGCGCCGGCGCGCTGGAGCGGCCGAGCGCGCCCGTTTTGCCCGCGAGCTTCATGACGGCGCTGTGCAGTCGCTGATCGGAGTCGAATTGCAGGTCGATGTGCTTCGCCGTCAGGCTTCCCCGGACGACCCGGCCACTACCGCTGAACTCGGACGCATCCAGAGTCTGCTCCGCGAAGAAGTGTTAAAGCTTCGCGAACTTATGCAGCAGATGAAGTCGATGGACGTGGATTCCAGGCGACTGCTGCGCGTGATTACCGACACCGTCGACCGCTTCCAGCGCGAGACGGGAATCCAGGCCAGGTTTATTTCCGATTCGAGCGAGATTGATCTGCCCCAGCGGGTGTGTCGCGAGCTCGCCCGCATTGTCCAGGAAGGGCTGGTGAATGTGCGCAAGCATTCCGGGGCACGCCAAGTGCTGGTCCGCTTCGCCCGTCGCGAGAGCTATTGGCTCCTCACCCTCGAGGACGATGGCAAAGGCTTCGCTTTTTCCGGTTACCATAACCAGGCACAACTGGATGACCTCGGCAAGGCTCCCGCCATCATTCAGGAAAGAGTTCGCTTGATCGAGGGCCAACTCGCGATAGAATCAAGTCCCGGTAGCGGGGCCCGCCTGGAAGTCACGGTGCCCGTTCGGTAGGGAAGGGAATGAACGTAAGAAAAAGCCAACCGATTCGCATTGTGATCGCCGACGACCATCCGATTTTTCGCGATGGTTTGCGTCGCCTGCTCGAGTCCGAGCCCAACTTGAAAGTTCTGGGTGAGGCCTCAGACGGCGCCGAGGCCGTAAAACTCGCGCACCAGTTGAAACCCGACATTCTGCTTCTCGACCTTGCCATGCCCCGACATCCCGGGCTGGAGGCCCTGCGGGAACTGGGCACGGCCCCTGGTTCCAGTCCGGTCCGCGTCATACTGCTCACCGCTGCGGCGGAGAAGAGCCAGATCGTCGAAGCCCTGCAATTGGGCGCTCGTGGCGTCGTTCTCAAAGATTCCGCGACCCAGTTGCTGCTCAAGGCTATTCACACCGTCATGGCCGGCGAGTACTGGGTCGGGCGGGAGAGTGTTTCCAACCTGGTGCAATACCTTCGCGTTCTGATGCAGTCCTCCCACGACGAGGCCCGGCAGCGAAAATTCGGCCTCACCCCGCGCGAGCTCGAGATTGTCTCGGCCGTGGTTGCCGGCTATTCCAACAAGGAAATCGCCGAGTACTTCAAGATCAGCGAAGACACGGTCAAGCACCATCTCAGCAATATTTTCGATAAAGTCGGCGTTTCCACCCGTTTGGAGCTGGCCCTTTTCGCCGTCAACCAGTCACTTCCCCTGAAAACTATCGTGTAAACAGGGGCACCTTTGGGCCATTGGCTTGCGTCATCGACCCGATTAGTCTTGTTGGAAAGGCACTCGGCGGCACTGGACTGAAAATTGCCAGCTGTTGTAAGCAGCTGCGAGGCCTTGTACGTTCAGACTTGAGGGGAGCCCAACGTGAAGAACTTCTTGCATCGCCTGTGGAAAGACGATCGCGGACAGGACATTGCGGAGTACGCGGTGATGCTGGCCGTGATTCTAGTGATCGTGGTCGGCACCGTACGCTTGATCGGATCCAACGCCAACACCGTGTTCTCGCAGGTCGGTAGCGCCATCCAGTAAACTGCCCTCGGGCTGGCTGGATCGGCCATGAGCGGCAACCCCGCCGCTCAGCGATTCCCGTTTCCTATCACTGTTTTGCTTCGGTCGCCGCTGCCGTCTTCGTCGTCCCGCCTTCGTTGTACCGGGTCAGGAACGGAAAGAACGGCGTGATCTGAAACGGTATTTTCTCCCGCGCCGAAGTCAGCGCCACCGGCTTTGACTTCGAAAGCTCCACCTTATCGGTCCACGGATCCAGCTTCACTCTTCCGCCCAGCGGAAGCGCGGCAATCTGGTCCACCTTCTTGCTGTCGAGTTGGGGTGCTGAGGTCAGCAGTTCCACCATGCGGACATTCTTGCCGTCGGCGATTCCGTCGCCCATGTGCGGACGAATCAGGTTCTGCATCCGCGGCGCAGCTTCCTGCAGCGCCTTCAGAAACAGCCCGGCGTTGGTCATCTTGTCTTTATAGGGCGAGTTTTTCAGCATTTCCAGAGCCTTGGCGTCGGCTGCGGTTTCCTCCGCGGAAGTGCGGCGAAAGTCCAGCCGCGCAAATGCGTCCTGGTCGGCAAAAAACATGCGATCGTTGAACGCCAGCCGGGTGTCGAACTTGTGTCCCAGCACTACGTGCGCCAGTTCATGCGAGAGCACCATCGCCAGCGAAGCCTCGTCGGGAAGCACGTCGATCAGTCCACGGCTCACCACGATCGTGTGACCGACGGAAAAAGACTCCAGCGGCGCGGTCATCAACGTCCGCACCCGAATGTCGGATTGCAGATCGATGTTGTTGGTGACCAGCAGGTTGTTGACGACGGTGAGGAGCACTTTGTCCAGGTCGCTGGGTGCGGCCAGCAATCCGACCCGCTGCAGGCGGTCGATGGCATTGTCCTCGGCCTGCCGCTCCCACATTCTTTCCGCCATCACCGGGCTGGCATCGGCCGCAGCTTCACTCTGGTCCTGCACCCCTTGCGGGGCGTCCACCACAATCTGTGTGAATTCCTCGTTCTTGTTCAGCCCCTTCAGATCGTAGCCCCAGAGCCGGGTCTGCGCCTTGAAGTGCAGCGACTTCGAAATCTTGGATGACTTGGTGTCCGACTCTTCGCTGTAAATATAGGCAGGCAGCCAGACCCCGGGCCTGAGGTTCAGGCGCCAACTATCGAAATGCAAATAGTAGCTGCCCTTCGGCCGGGGATAGTAAGTGCCGTTGAAGCGGACCACACTATATTCCTGGTCGTCCACCCACACTCGCCCCATGAAGCGGCCGGTTCCCGCGCCGGACTTGGGTTCGACGTCAAACACGATGCACCGGACCTCGCCCAGAAACTCGCGGCGCACAAAGTTGAAGTTGTAGTACTTGCGCTGGAAGTCGGTGTCGAGCACTACCATCTGGGCAAACCCGAGCGGCAGAAAACGCAGCGAAAACACGCCCGAAAGGTTGCTGAGCATCCTTTTGCCGAATCCCGGCTGGCCGAGAAACGACGTGTCTTCCGCGCCGTCGCTGAGATTGAGCCGGCCCAGAAAATACTGGTCTTTTACCACCGAAACGTCGTCTTCCTTGTCTGCTTTCGTTTCCTGGAGATAGGTTTCGACCATCGGATGCAGGTGCTTCATCTGCGCCAGGAACAAGTGCTCGCGCTCGACGACGCGGTCCAGCACGGCATCGAGAGAGGCCGCGGCTGACGGCAGGGGCTCGGGGTTGTTGGCCGGCATGGTCGCCGGCGGCGGAGTGGCCGTTTGCGGCGCGGGATTATCGGAGCGAGCGGCAGGCGCGGGCGTATCGTTCGCTGGCGTCTGTGCGGCGGGCGCATCCTGCTGCGCCGGTGCGCTGGCTGCGGGCGCAGGGCTTGGTTGTGCAGGTTGAGCCGCATCCTGTGGCGTTCCCGCCGCGGGCTTTGCCGACTGTTCCTGCGCGGCGCGCAGCAAGCCTTCGGTCGGGGTCAGAGTCGTGTGCGAGATCGGGACCGGAGGGACTGCCTCCTGAGCAAAACAAAATGCCGCACAAGCGGCGATAACTGCAGAATATAAAACCCGGCGAAGTTTGTTCATAATGCCTTCTGGAAGATCTATGCCAGCTGAAACACCACATGCAGAACGGCAGTCGAGTCTGTGGGCTGACCGTTCCGCGTTGCCGGCTTGAATTGCACTCGCTCTGCTGCCCTTACTGCCGCTTCATCTAGTCCATGACCCAGGCCGCGCACCACTTTCACCACGTGCACGTTGCCGCCGGACTGGAACACGACCTCCAGCAGAACTTCACCCTCAATCTTAAGCTGTCGTGCCTCTTCAGTGTACTGGGGCGTCGGCTTCGACAGAATTTCGGCGGGTTGCAGGGGAGCTTGATCGGGCGCGGCCTTCTGGGCGCGTACCGTCGGCGCCGCTGCGACATCGGCGTCGCCGAAGCCGCTGCTCCTCACTGTGCCGCGGGAAGCGGAAACTCTACCGCTGCCATCGCCGGTCGCGACCCCGCCGCCAAAGCCGGCGCTGGCCACCACTCCCGGCGTGCCCTTTGCTCCTCCGGTTCCGTTTCCCTTGCCCGCGCCATTGGGCATATCGAACCCGCCTGCAGAGGCAATGTTCACCGTGCGATTCGGCATGGGCTTGGCAGCGACGCCGTTGGGATCGCCAAAACCGCCGGTCTGCACTTGATCGGGCGCTTTCACGATCGTCTGGGGTGCTGAACTGCCAGTCGAGAACACATTGGTGCGCACCAGTTCCCGCGGAATTGCGGGCGCATCGAGCTTCGGCAGGGCAGTCTTGGCGTCTGCAATCTTCACTTCCGGAGCGGCCACCTCGCGCACCACCGGTTTCGGCTGAGATGCCGGAAGTCGCAGCACTACGCGGGGCGGTTCGGGCGCAGTCTCCACGGGCCTCGGCAGGACCTTGATGGGTTGCGGCGCGTGATTTACCGGGGGCGGCGTCGGTATCAGCGAGATCGTCTTATAGTCGTGCTGAGGACTTTCGATCATACGTGGTCGAATCAAACCGATCCATACCACGGCCGCGATCGCAATCACGTGGACCACGCCGCTGACGCCAAATTCCTTCCATGGCTTCCGCCATTCCGGCAGGCTGGAAAAGCTCAGGTTATCTGGCGCGGCTGGTCCCATCACACAATGTCTTTCCTGGGCAATACTCAATGGCAAACCCAAAATCCATTCTGAAGTTGCTCAATTTGCTATCGCGAGGCTCAACTTCAGCAACGACACCGGGGGAAGGGATCGAAACTTCCTAAAGTCTACTCCCGCCCCAGGCAACTTGCACGCCGAAATCGCTTCACTGGCCTCGGTTTCGGACGGTAACCCCATTGCAATCAGGCGATTCCCTGTTGTCCTACTGTGTTCCGGGGGAGGATTTAATTTCGCCTGGAAATCAGCAGCGCACGATCTTCGGGCTGTCGATTCCACGGGTCGCGTTTCGCGTGTCCACCACCAACTGGGCCTCATTCACAATTAGATGATAATCGTAGTCCGAGTGGTTGGTGACAATCAGCACGCAGTCATATTTGCCCAGACCCACTAGTTCCTCCCGCTTCATCTGCAGGTCGTACTTTCGCCCCTTGCCGATGAACGGGAAATACGGGTCGTGATAGCTCACTAGAGCGCCGTCTTTCTGGAGTAGCTCGATGATGGTCAGCGCAGGCGACTCGCGCAGATCGTCCACGTCTTTTTTGTAGGCCACGCCCAGCACCAGAATCCGTGACCCATTCACTGCCTTCTTCCGGCTGTTCAGCGCCGCGCCGACCGACGCCAGCACGTGATAGGGCATGTTCGAGTTGATCTCACCCGCCAGTTCGATAAAGCGCGTGCGGAAATCCCATTCCTTGGCCTTCCACGCCAGATAGAACGGGTCCACCGGGATGCAGTGCCCGCCTAGCCCCGGCCCGGGATAAAACGCCTGAAACCCGAAGGGCTTGGTAGAGGCTGCATCGATCACCTCCCAGATGTCCAGCCCCATGCGCAGGCTCAGCAGTTTCAGTTCGTTGACCAGCGCGATGTTCACGCAACGATAGATATTTTCCAGCAGCTTGGTCATCTCCGCCGCCGCTGGCGACGACACCGGCACCGTACGCGCGAAGATCGCTCCGTACATCGCGCATGCCGCCTCGGTGGCCGGGGCGCTCATGCCGCCCACTACTTTCGGAATGTCCCTGCGCGCCACCGTGGTGTTGCCCGGATCTTCGCGCTCCGGCGAAAACGCCACCAGGAACTCATCCGGCTGCAACATCGCCCCGCGCGAGGCTTTCAAGCCGTCTGGATTTTCTTGCTCAAGAATCGGCACCATGACTTCTTCTGTCGTGCCCGGATAGGTTGTGCTCTCCAGCACCACCAGTTGCCCGGCACGAAGATGGGGGGCGATGGCGTGGGCCGTGCGCGTGATGTAGCTCAGGTCCGGCTCGTGATATTCGTTCAACGGGGTGGGCACGCAGATGATGACAGCGTCCATCTCTCTGATCTGAGAGTAATTCGAGGTGGCCGAGAACCCGCTCTTCTTCGCCACCCGAATCTCTTCCGGCTGAATGCGGAAAATATAGGACCCATCCCCGTTCAGGGTATCGACTTTCTTCTGGTCAATGTCGAAGCCGGTGATTGCAAACCGTTCTTCGCTGTAGAGAAGAGCCAGCGGCAAACCGACATAGCCCAGCCCGATAATTCCGATTCGCGCCTGACGCTGCGCGATCTTCGCCTTCAAGATTTCAGTCGCGTTTTCCACAACCACCGGATTTGTCATGTGCGGGAGAGGTACTAAGATCAGACGTTCCGTGAAACTCGCTCGATTTTAGCATGCGCCTGCGGCCCGCCTTCTGTGGATTGCGAGACCTGAGGCGACAGGGAGTTTAACTCTGAGGAGGGCGTTCGGACTTGTCCAGAACTTCCATCGCCGTTGCGGCGTTTGCCGCTTTACTCGTCGCTGCGGTCTTGTCGAAAGCCGGTTCCGCGCTGGTCGTCGATGCTCCCCGCGGTAGCGGTACCATCCTGGTGCTTGCCGGCGAAACCGACCGTCGTCCCGCGCTGGCGGAAAAATTGCTCGAACAAGGCTATGCCAGCCGCGTCGTACTTGACGTGACCGCCCACGCCAGCGTTTATGGCGCCCCCGAGGTTGAAATTGCACGGAAGTACGTCCAGGGCCTGCCGCAGGGCTCGCGCTGGTTCGTCTGTCCGACGGCGGCACTTTCCACCCGCGACGAAGTGAGGGAAGCGATGAACTGTGTCTCGGCAGCCTCAGGCGAACACAGCATCTTGCTGGTGACTTCTGACTTTCACACGCGACGCGCGCTCAGCGTGATGCGCCGCGAAGCTCGCGGATACGATATCTCCGTTGCCGCCGCCCATGATTCTGAACAGTTTGGCGCGCGCTGGTGGACGCATCGCCAATGGGCCAAGGTGTGTTTCGACGAGTGGCTACGCTTTCTGTGGTGGCAGGCAGTGGATCGATGGCGTTGACACTACGTCCTTTCGTGAGGGGTTTTCCACAGCAAAATGCACAAAGGTGGCTAATACCAATTGACGGCTGTTGACGATGAAGGATACGATTCGTTCATACGCGCCAATATAGTTATTAACCAACAATGGGAGTGGAAAACATTTTGCTACGGAAGACGGTAAGCTGTTGTTTGCTGCTTCTGTTTCCGGCGTCCCTTTTTGCCGCAAGCAATGACACCGCGATCCTCTACCCCGGCGGGCCCGCCTGGGTCAACGGTTCATTTGTCCGCCAGTCGTCCGCCTTGTTTGCAGGTGACCTGATTCAGACCCGGCGCGACTCGGTGGCGAGCATCAACGTGTCTGGATCCACGGTCACGGTTTCCACGGACTCGCTGGTCCGCTATGACGGTGGGTCACTGAGCCTGGAACATGGAGGCCTGGCGATCTCGACAGCCAAGGAATTTGCCGCTGTAGCGGGGCAGGTGCGCGTCGTTCCCGCTTCCAACGCATGGACGGAATTTGTGGTGACGGACGTCGACGGAACGGTACACATTGCGGCCCGCAAAGGCAGTGTGAACGTGATCGATGCAAGCGGAACGTCCCTTCTGGCCCAAGGCCAGGAGACAACCCGCGACGATTCGGCCGATCAGGACCAGGACAAAGGCAAGAAGAAGAAAAACCGCAGGCAGGGCACTGCCGCTAATCCTGCCGCTCAAGGCGGCTTGCTGAACTCCTCCTACGCGATGTATGGCGGCGCCGCGGCAGTTGGCGGACTCGCTGCCTGGGTACTCATTCACTCCGACAATCCGGCCAGTCCCTCCAAGCCGTAATCCCGCAGCGAACCGAATTATGGAGCCCCGGTGCCGTCGTTCAGGTAGCTGTGTTTGCAGTTCTCGCTCAATCGGTCGCAGTCCCCAGGCGGACAAGAGCTTGCAGTGAGCCCATCGAAGAAGCGTCGGCCCCTCCAAACAATGAATCCGTCTTACCCCGCCTCCGAGGCCGGCATTGTCGACTCCTGGGTGATTTTCACTGGCCGCCGCCGCCGCACTGGTTGCGGCAGCTTTTCTGACGCCGCCAGCGTACACAGCACATAAAACAGCGCAGCGTTGGCCGGAATCTGCAGGTTGAAGTCCACCAGGCTGTGAACCAGAATGCCGCTGACGCCGAGCAGGCACGCTGCCGCTACCGCGCCGTTGATGTCGGTGGTCCAGTTCGCCATTTTCTTAAGGCTGCTGCGGAACACAATCGCCAGGTACCAGATCATCACCGCAAAACCCAGCGCTCCCATCTCCACCAGCAACTGCACGTAGTCGTCGTGGGCTTCGTTGACGAAAAAGTTCGTATAGAACGTCCGAAATTGTGGATACGCGACCGGAAAGGTCCCCAGGCCCCACCCCAGCAAAGGACGCTTCAGGAACATGCGAAACCCGTCGCGGTTGAGGCTCATGCGCATCGAGTTCGAAATGTCGTTGTGCGATGCCGAACTCATGGTAGCAATGCGATGGGTCAGCTCCGACCCGCCCAGCCAGACCAGCAGCGCCAGCATGATCAGCGAGAACAGACCCGCGATCAGGGCGGTGCGTGCTCCCTTTTCCTGCTTTATGAGCAGCACTGCGAGCAGGGCCATCTCGGCCAGCAGGGCGACCATACCCCCGCGCGAGCCGGAGAGAAAAATCGTCCCCGCCATGATCGCGGCGGCCACGGCCGCGTAGGCGCGCTGCCGCGGGTCCACGGTCTTGTTCAGCGAGATGACCAGCGGAACCGGGACCAGCATCTCCATCAGGCCGGCATAGTGGTTGTGGTTCACGTAAGGCCCATAAATCCAGCCACCTTTTGTGGCCTCGCGCATCCAGTACAAGCGGCCATTGGAAGCCGCACTCTGCAGCACTGCAAAGCAGGCGATGGCCATGCCGTAAATGGCGACGGCGGCGGCCAGGAACGTTACGTGCTCTTTGCGAACCATGACCTGTGAGACCAGAAAACACAGCGAACCATACGCCACGTACAGGAGTGCGCCATTGACCGTCTCATGCGTGTACGCCGAGCGCCGGAAGAGCAGTTGCGCAAGAATCAGCGCGCCGAAGGCGAGCATCGGGGCAAATAAACGATTCGGGCGCAATAACATTTGGTTTTGTAGGGCCTGCTGGATGCTCCACCCCACCAGCAGCGCCGCAGCCCCCAGTTGCACGAGGAAAATAGACCAAGGCTCGACCGCGCCGAACGCAAGCGGGCCAAACATCAAGACGGCAAAAGTCCCCAGCAGCAGCCCTGTTCCCAGCCGCTGTACCGGACTCTGCCTCTCGAAAAAGACTTCTATGAAATCCATGGAGAACAGCCCGCCGAAGACTGGTCGCGGGCTCTATTTTTTCGCAATTTGGAAATCGTCGACCCAGAGCTTACCACGGATGGGAGCCCCCGCCGGCAGGCGCCGAACCTCCAGCAGGATGGCCTTACACTGGGGGCCGGTCGTGAACTCGCCCGTCGCCGACATCCAATACGCCGCGTCCTTCAGTTCATCGCTCTCATACAACACATCCTGCTGATAAAAGTCCTGAATCGTGAAGTGCGGGCCACCCGCTCCTTCGAAGTCCCCGGACTTGTAGTAGCCCGAAAATGTATAGGCGGTTGCCGGTTGCACCGGAATAATCTGATAAATCCCCGCGTCGCGGATACCGGGCCCGTCAAAGTTCACCAGCAGCGACCTGGACCCAGCGTGAAACTCCTGCGGATCCAGTGTCAGCTTTATCCCTGCCTGCTTCTGGTAATGCCAATCCAGACCTCCATTCAGGATATCGAGGCTGAACTCCGGGTTGACTACCAGGTTGTTCGAAGAAGGCAGGTAAGCGAGGAGATTGAACCTGATCGCCGACTGTTGCCACACCAGCGCCGCCTGCTGCACTTCCTGATGCAGCAACAAGAAGTTGAAGTAGTCGAGCGCATACCGCAATTCAAAAGGCTGACCGGAGCGAATAAGCGCCGCCCAGACTTTTTCCGTCCCGGCAATTTCATTCTTTGTGGTCAAAAGCGTCAGGAAGGCGATTAAAGCTTCGGGCTTGGCCGGTACGACGTGGTCAAGCAGTGCATCGACGTCGGGCTGAATGCGCCAGCAGAACTGGATGGCCTGATTGGTGAGCTCGGTGTTGTTGGCCATTACCACGCCGAACTCGCGTAGCGCTTTTTCGGTTTGTCCTTCCACCAGATGCAGGTTCGCAGCTTCCCACGCCACGTCGGGCGTGGTGGGGTCGGCCTCCACGGCCCGTTCCAGGGCGCGCGCCTGATTGTCCTGGTCTCCCAGCACCTGGTAGGCCGAGGAAAGGTCAAACCAGTAGCGCGCGGAGTGGGGGTTGAGCTTCACCGCGTTCGCGTATTGTCCGATCGCGGAGGCTGGGTCGCGAAGCACCATGGCATAGTAGCGGCCCAGATGGTGATGATAGTCGGCGTCGCTGGGATCGAGCCGCACCGCGCGCTGCAAGCTTGAGAGCTCCAGCCGGTCTCCGAAAATCGCGGCCGCAAAGCGCGTCGCGCAGAACAGGGTATAAAGCAGCGCGGTGGTGGCGATCGCGCCAACCAGGATTTTTTTCCGTTTTTCCGTGTTCAGGGGAACCTGCATCGGCGTCAGAAATCCTGTGCCATCTTCGCGGGATTCATCTTTACGCGCTGTGGGGCGTCGCAACATTGCCCTCGTCGTGACCGTCATCCGACTCGTCGCCGGATTCTCCGTCCCGATAGTAGCCTGCGTATTTGTTCTTGTATTCGTAGTAGTAGTAATAGTCCGGAGAAGAAAGGTCCACCGCGTTCAGCAGCACCCCCGCCAGCCGCGCGTTGACCTGCACCAGAATGTCGCGCGAGCGCCGCAGGGCGTGCTTGGTGGTGCTGCCGGAGCGGATGACCAGCACGATGGCATCGGCGCGGGGCGACAGCACCACTGCATCGGTCACGGAAAGCGTGGGCGGCGTGTCCACAACGATGTGGTCGAATTTCTCGCGCAATTGGTTGAGAATATCGCGCATATTGGGCGATGCCAGCAACTCCGCGGGATTCGGGGGCGGGGTCCCCGCCGGCAGAATGAAAAGATTAGGCAGGATCGGGCTGACGGTGACGGCTTGGTCGAGCGTGGCGCTCCCGGTCAGCACGTTGCTGAGACCGCTGCGCGGGCCCATGCCCAGCGTCTTGTGAATGCTCGGCCGGCGCAAGTCGGCATCAATGAGTAGCACCCGTACGTCTTTCTGCGACAGCACCACGGCGGTGTTGATGCTGGTCGTGGTTTTGCCTTCCTGCGGCAAGGCGCTGGTGACCATTATGACTTTCGGCGGCGCTCCCAGGTTCGACAGCAGCAGCGACGTACGCAAGGCGCGGTACGACTCCGCCATTTGCGACTGTGGCCGGACCTGCGTAATCAGTTCGACGCTTTCCTTCGACGATGCGATCACCAGCCGTTTCGGATTCGGACCCTCGCGCGCGCTGCGCGAGCCCAGCGGAATCATGCCCAACGGCGCCAGCCCGGAAATCATCTGCGCCTGCTCGGTGGTGCGCACCGTGTTGTCCAGGCCTTCCAGCAGAAACGCCAGACCCACGCCGGTGGTCAGGCCAAGCAGAAAGCCAAAGCCCAGGTTTCTCGGAATATTGGGTTCCACTGGATACGACGGTGCGCGCGCAATGTTCAGCACTTGAAAGTTGTTGGACTTCAAGCCCGCCGAAACCCCGGCTTCCTTCAGCTTTTCCAGCAGGTTTTCGTAGAGCTGGCGATAGGACTCCGAGTCGCGCTTGAGCTGGTTATATTCGATGGCACTTTCGTTGAGCTTATTCGCGTCCTGTTTCTGCCGCTCCAGCGCGTCGTGCAGCATGTTCTCGCGCTGCAGCGCTCCCATGTATTGGCCTTTGATCTTGGTGCCGATCTTGGTCATCTCCAACTTGATTTGCTGGTCGACTTCCTTCATTTGATTGTTGATCTGGGCCAGCTTGGGATAGGAAGGACCGTAGGTCGTGCCCAGATCGGCCGCTTGAATCTTCAGGTCGGCCTCCCGCGCCCGCAGCGAATCCAGCAGGCCGGAAGGCGATGCGCCGCCTGCGCTCATGGCAGCCGACGCCGCGGCCAGTGCGTCGGGGTCTCCGCCCTCGACTAGCCGATAGGTCGCCTCTTTGTCCATGCGCTCGGTTTCCGCCGCGGTCAGTTGCTTGTTCAGTTCATCCAGTTTCTCGGTGGTGATGTTCTGCTTCTCGTCAATTCCCAGAATTTCGTGTTCGCGCTGGTAGCGGACCAGCTTTTCCTGCGAGGTCTCCACCTTCATCTGCAGGTCCACTAGTTGTTTCGACAGCCAGTCGGACGCCTGCATGGTGGACTCAAACCGCGCCTTGAAATTGTTTTCCACGTACGTGTTCATCAGCGTATTGACGATGGAAGCCGCCATGGCCGGATCGGTGCTGCGGTAGCGGATGTTGACGATGCGGGAATTTGGTTCCAGGGAAACTTTAAGATTGCCCTTGAAACTGCCCAGCATGTTGGTGGCTTCGGAGGAATCGGTCTCCATCGGGTCCGGCGCCAGGTCGAGCGACGAATTCGCTTGCCCGGGGTGGGCCACGGCGAAATCCGCCCGCCGGTCCAGGTTCAGCGACTTGATCACTTCCAGCGCCAGCAGATCGCTCTGAATGATCCTGACTTCGGTCTCCAGTTCGGTGGGATCGTAGTAGTCCAGTGTCAGCGTGCCGGCATCCTTGAAGTTCGCCAGCCCCGGATCCGGTTTACGCACCGCAATGCTGCCGCTGGCTTCATACACCTTGGTGGTACGCAGGGAAGCGATGGCAACTACGCCGAAGATGGTGACCATGCAGGCCAGCACGGTCCATTTGCGCTTGATCAGGACCCGGGCATACTCCCCGAGGCCGCTGTCCTGCGACCAGGCGTTGGCATAGAGGTTCGGAGGGCGTCCGATTTCCGTTACCGCCTGCAGTGGTTGTGCGGCCGCTTGATTGGCCGGGACC
>Ga0209698_10004808_pt1 | contig 14724 bp, 13 predicted proteins | sample LitLauG_LLR_2012_FD_187203 | JGI IMG/M metagenome (GOLD analysis project Ga0209698, IMG submission 187203) | Freshwater sediment microbial communities from Pennsylvania, USA - Little Laurel Run_MetaG_LLR_2012 (SPAdes) (version 2) | ecosystem: Environmental > Aquatic > Freshwater > Creek >...
GGTTCCGGCGGAGGCGGCGGTGCGGGTCGAAACTCCGCGGCTGCCGCAAAGCTAATTTCGGGGGGATCTTCCGGCTGATCCTGCGCCAGTACAGGACGACCATCGGCCGTATCGTGAAATCGCCGCAGAAATTCGATGTGCCCCAAACCTTCGAGCTCGGCCAGCGCAGGCTCGACAGTTTCGTTTCCCAGCATGTCCGAGAGTTCACCCACCGAACGCTGCCCATCGAGAAGGATCAGAACGCGACGCGCCGCCGTCGACATCTCGCGCCGCGATGCCTTGATGGCGTCGACGCCCGACTCCGTCTTTCGATACACGTGGTAGGAGCGCGTGGATGCGTCCATTATCGCCGTCCATACGTGGCGGCCGAACGTTCCGCACGATCAGGGAACGCGCTGGCTGCGCGAGGTTAGACGCCGATGATGCCCGCTGAACACACGTTCGACATCGACTGTTAAGCCGCACTTTTGCGGGGCAATTCCAAAGGCTGCTGCTTCGGGCACGCCATTCCGGATGACCATGCGGCTAGTGGGGCAGATTGCCAAGACCGTAGGCAAGCAGCGCGCAGCCACCAAAAAAGAGCAGGCCATGCCAACCGATCGACGCCCGCGCACGATCCACCCAGGATGCGGGGCGGCCGGAGGCCGATGGCGTTCCCGATTCGAACCGCAGCAACCCAGGGCCGCCGCCGTGACGCCGCACCTGCAGGCGGTTGCATGCATCGACGCATTCGGCGCAGTTGATGCAGCGCTCGAATTTCTTGATCAGCTTCGGATCGATTCCGGTCCGGCACGACACCCGGCAATAATTGCACTTGGCACATTCGCCGGAGCGCGCGGCGTCATAGGCGATGTGCGTGGCCCGTTCGTTGCGGAAAAGGTAAAGGCCAATGCGATAGAGGCACGCGTAGTTGCACAGGAAGTACCGGACCAGGGCGATATCGACGAAGGCGGCACCGGCGCTTACAAGATAAAGCCGATAGATGAACGCCGAAAACTGGTCCTGGTCGCCGCCGCGTACCAGCGACCAGACCACATCCGGCGGGAAGAAGTAGAACAAGGGAACGACGCCCAGGACCAGGGATGCCGCCACCAGCCGGGCAACCAGCGAGATCCAGTTGGCGATCCGGTTCTTGGACGGTGCAACCTCGAGACCGGAGCCATCCACGTCGACGCTGGCGCGCGAACCCAGCAGGCGGTGCGTCAGTCCGTTGGCCCACTCCGATACCGTGTTCTGCGGACAGGCCCATCCGCACCAGAAAGTGCCGATGGTGGATATCATCAGCAGCGGCGCCGTCGCCAGCATGATGGCCAGGCCCGACACGACCGGGAAATCGCGCAGATTCACCAGTCGTCCGAGGACCATCAGGCTGCCGCGGGCAAGGTCGATGCGCAATACTCCCAGGGCCGGCAGCATCACCAGCATCAGCAGCGCGCCGATCTGCACCAGGGTTCTGCTGGCACCAAAGGTTCGCGGTCTTGCAAGTACGTTTTCCACGTGCATCCTCCGGCAACCCGCCAGCGCGGCGGGACAGAGACGGCCATGCGGCTGGGCAGAACGAGGCTATGCGAGGATGCGCTAGGCCGCCTTGCTCCAGGTCATGCAATCAGAGCGGGAGTTGGATCCGGGCGCAGGCGGGCGCCTACGGCCGAACCGGGCCACGCTTGAGTTGCGTCAAGCGCGGCGGCGCCAGTTGCACTACAGTTGGGGACAGCCAGCGCTCGGCGGGCGTGCCGGGCAGTTCAACAGTGGTGGAGCAATTTGATGACAACCCTGCATTCGCTCGAAACGGGCTTCCTGGCGGGAATTGTGCTGTTCTTCGTGCTGCAGCGTCTCGGCATCATCGACCGCTGGTTCGATTCCTTCAATCGGTAGGCGGGGCATCGGGGCCACGAGCCGCAGGCGTTACCATTGCGCCTGCCAACGTCGTTTCGGTCCGGCACAAGCGGCGCATCGAGGCGCCACGCCGTGCCGGCAACCATTACCGGCGATAGGGCGGCCCGATTGAAACCCCACACGCTATCCGGCCTGCCGCTCTTCCCGCTCAACACGGTGCTGTTTCCCGGCGGACTGCTGCCCCTGCAGATCTTTGAGGTCCGCTATCTGCACATGATCGGCGATTGCCAGCGCAACAACACGATGTTCGGCGTGGTGGCGCTGGTCCAGGGCGACGAGGTGCAAAAACCCGGCGCCGACGGTACCAGCGCGGAAATTTTCCAGGCCTTGGGCACGCTGGCGCGAATCGTGAACTTTACTGCACCCGTTCCGGGGCTCATGCAGATCCAGGTCTTGGGTTGCCAACGCTTTCGGACGCTGCGGCACGCGCGACAGACCGGCGGCTTGTGGGTGGCCGATGTCATCTGCCTGGAACCGGACCCGCCGATAGCCATACCCGACGATCTGCGGTCGGCAGCCGACAAGCTCGGCAGCCTCATCCGCCTGCTGCAGACACGGGGGGTGCCCTCGGCCGAGATGCCCTTTGCGCCACCGTACGAACTTGACGACTGCGCCTGGGTAGCCAATCGCTGGAGCGAGCTGCTGCCATTGGCGGCGCCATTGCGGCAGGACCTGCTCGCGCAGGAAAGCGCCGTATTGCGCCTAGAACTCATTAATGACGTCCTGGACAAGACGGATTTGCCTTTTTAGAAGAGGCGCCCATCACGCCGCGTTAAATGATCCTCATTAGCGAATAAATTGTCGGGTAACCATGACGATGTTCGAGCGTTCACATATCTCCCAACTCCCGAAAATGGCAAAGCTCTCATCGAAGCACCGGCAACTGCCGCAGTGCCGATCAATGAAATCGGAGAACGCACGTCATGGCATTCCCAACCGAAAAGGCACACCGGGCCGTAAATAGACGTGCCCCGCTCACCGGCCGTTCGGACCGCACGGGTTATTTCGAACATCACGGCCCCTGGGCGCTGGGAGTCAAGCTCTTTCGCGTGCTGCGCTTCGCACCCAAGGCCCTGCTCATCTCCGCGGTGCTGCTGATGCCTCTGGTCGTCCTCTTTAGCGTCTACCTGAACAAGCAACTGGATGAGGCAAATTTCGCCCGTACGGAATTGCAGGGTGTGGCGGTGATCAAGGTATACGCCCCGGTAATCCGTGCGGCGATTGTGATGCGCAACACCGCACGCGCCATCGCCGGCAACCCAGCCATCGGCGCCAACGTTGACGACGCACGCCTCGCTTTCGAGAACGCGCTGCAGGCCTGCGAGAAGTTTCTGGCCGATTCGGGCGATCCGCTCAAATTCCAGGCGAGCCTGGCCAAGGTCAAGGAAGCGTATGCGGCCGCCAGGCTCAAGAACGCGCTGATCGACGCCGCAACGGGCGGCACCGTTTGGGATCCGGTAGCGGACGCGGCCAAGGAGATCGAGCAGGACCTGGCGGACAAATCCAACCTTTCACTCGACCCGGACGCCTCCAGCTATTACCTTCAGGCGGTCGTTACCGGCGAAATCTCCTCGATTGCCGCCAACCTCGGCCAGCTACGGGCCTGGGCCGTCTATTTCGGCGCCAAGGGCGGCGCCGATAGCAAGGATGAGCGCAAATTCGTCATATGGGACAGCCGGGTCAACGAGCATGTCGATACGCTGCGCAACGACCTAACCCGCGCAATAGAAGCCGAGCCCAGCCTGAGCGTCAACCTCGCGCCCCTGGACATCGTCGCCGACTATCAGGCAACGGCCGCCAAGGCCGTGCTCGATTGGGACGGCGGAAGCAACAAATCGCTCTGGAACGATGGCGGGGCTGCGCTCGATTCGCTCTACAGCATCAATGCGCAGACATTGCCCTTGCTGGAAAACCTGCTCAATACGCGGCTTGAGAGCTTCGTACGCGAGCGCACGGCGCTCTTTGCGGTACTGGCCATCTGCCTGCTGATAGCGGCATATCTCTTCTATTCCTTCTACCTCGTCATGCAGGGCGGCCTCAATGAGGTCCGGCGCCACCTCGAGGCGATGACCAAGGGCGACCTGACGACGGAAGCGCGCGCCTGGGGACGCGACGAAGTCGCCTCCCTCATCATCAGCCTGACGCAGATGCAGGATTCGCTGCGCGTCATCGTCGGCCAGGTGCGAAATTCCTCCAATTCGATCGTGCAGGCCAGCACCGAGATCGCCTCGGCATCCATGGACCTTTCGGGCCGGACGGAAAAGACCGCCTCCGACCTGGCCGCCGACGCCGCCTCCATGCAGCAGGTCTCCACTGCCGTCAAGGACTCCGCCGATCATGCCCAGGAAGCCGCTGCCCTGGCCGAGGGAAACTCGACCGTGGCTGCCCGGGGCGGAGAGGTCATTGCGGAAGTGGTGAGCACCATGCAGCGCATCCACCGGTCGTCGAGCAAGATCGGCGAGATCATCTCCACCATCGACGGCATCGCCTTCCAGACCAATATACTGGCGCTCAACGCCGCGGTCGAGGCGGCACGCGCCGGAGACCAGGGGCGCGGATTTGCCGTCGTGGCCAGCGAAGTGCGCAACCTGGCCCAGCGCAGCGCCCTGGCAGCCAAGGAAATCAAGACCCTCATCACCGGCAGCGTCGATGAGGTGGCAACCGGAACGCGCGTGGTCGAAGGCGCCGGCGAGACCATGGAGCAGCTGGTGACCAATGCCGGACGGATGAACGACCTGCTCGCCAAGATTTCCGCCAAGGCCCGCGAGCAAAGCACGGGCGTGGGCCAGGTGGGCGCCTCCATCATGGAACTGGACCAGATGACCCAGCAGAACGCGGCGCTGGTGGAACAGACCGCGGCGGCTGCCGAATCGCTGCGGGAGCAGGCCAACAGCCTGTCGCAACACGTCTCGCACTTCTCGGTTCCGGAATCGGCATGAGCCGGACCGCGCGGCGCGCGGACGCAGGGACCGAACCCACATAAGGGCGTGCGATTGCAGCGGCCGGGTTCAGCAGCCGGCCGTGCGCGGACGTCACCTGGGCTCTTGAGCAGGTCCCATATCGCGCGGTATCGTGGCGGGATCAGCCTACCCCTATTGCCGATGGTCAAGCCTGTCCACGTCTCCGAAACCCCCGCCACCCAGTGGCTGCGCAAGCACCGGATCGCGTTCGGCGAGCATACGTATGCGTATGTGGAACGCGGCGGCACGGCGGAATCCGCCCGCGCCCTGGCAGTTGCCGAGCACAGCGTCATCAAGACGCTGGTGATGGAGGACGAGGCGCAGCGTCCCCTCATCGTCCTCATGCATGGCGACCGGCAGGTATCGACCAAGAACCTCGCACGGCAGGCCGGCCTCAAGCGTGTCGCGCCCTGCGCCCCGGAAACGGCACAACGCCACAGCGGCTACCTAGTGGGCGGAACCTCGCCCTTCGGGACGCGCAAGCCGCTGCCGGTGTATTGCGAAAAGTCCATACTGGACTTGACCACAATCTACATCAACGGCGGACGGCGCGGCTACCTGGTGTCGCTGTCGCCCATGGTGCTGGTAGACGTTCTGGGCGCGAAGCCGGTGGAGTGCGGGCTGCAGGCGGATGCCGCCAACTGAAGGGCCTTGCAAGCGCGCTGTCGGGGCACGCGGCCACGGATGGCAACCGCGGCTTGGGCAACTGCACCACGACCCCGTTTGGACCGCTCTGCGCCCGCCCGAACTTATTCCGGCTGATCGAATTCGAGCTTGGTCTCCTTGCCTTTTCTCGCCGAACCGAAGGAGTAGACCAGACCGACGTAAAAGAGTCGCCCCCGAACGGCGCGCAGGAAGTCTCCCGACAGGGTGGGAGTGGCTTCGACGCGGTCGTAGTGCTGCCCATTGAAGAGGTCCGTGACGGTGGCAATCGCCGCGAGATCCTGACGCATCTGGCGCCGATAGCCCAGGTTCACGATATCGATGGCGCTGACATAGCCCTGCGGGGTCAGGCGCCGGTCGGTGCGCGTGACCATCAATTGCGTGGAATCGACGGCGCTTGGGCGGTAGTCAAACTTGAGCTTGGCATTGACGCCAATGGTCGAACGCAGGCCCGGGTCGCCGAGCTGGGTGGCATCGATCTGCGCATGGAACAAATTGCCGCTCAGGCTGAAGGCCAGCGCGGGCACGATGTGGCCGTCGGTGGTGAACTCGACGCCCGTTGAATTGTTGCGCGGCAGATTCGCCTTGGTGGTGAGCGATATCCCGTTGCCCAGGTATTGGGTCACATCCGTCGCCGTATCGCGATTGGCGCGGTAGTAGGCCGTGATCTGGGCGCTCAGGCCCTTGCCCTCGTAGCCATATCCAGCCTCATAGGAAGCGGTGTACTGCGGCCGCAGACCGGCATTGCCGGCGCGCAGGTTAGGCGCGTATTCATGGTCGACATAGGGGTCGAGGTTGCCCGGGTCCGGACGGCTGATACGGCGGCTGGCACCCAACGACAGCGTGGACACGTCCGAGAGGGCGCGATCGGCATGCAGGCTCGGATACAAGCGCGAATAGGCGCCGTCATCGGCTTCACGGGTGGTAAGCTGTCGGGCGTAGGTTCGCACCAATTCGGCTCGGGCACCAGCCAGCCAGTTCCACTGGCCGGCGCTTGCCTGAAAGTTCAGATAGCCGGCATGGATACGCTGGCGGTACGCGAAGGCGTGGCTCACCGCCGGGTCCGAGGTCTCAACCAAGGTCAGCGGATCCACCGTATTGCCGATATTGCCGAAGTAGTAGCCGTCATCCTCGTAGGCGTAACCCAGCTTGAGCGAGCGCGATCGGGATAACGGCAGGGTGTAGTCGACGCCGACCTCGGTGGTGGCATTGTCTTCGAGCAGCGTGAGGTTGCTCAAGGACGCCGCCGCCGGTGGAATGAAGCTGGCATTGACGTAGTCGTAGCGCTCATGCTGATGGGAGGCCGACCGGTGCAGAGACACATCCAGCTTTTCGCCATCGCGGCCGAACCCCTGGCTATACCCTAGCCGTTCGTCAATACTTATGTCGGGATCGTGCCCGACGCTGGAGCGCTGCGAGAAGCCGGCAAGCGCTCCGCCGGGCGCCGCATCGCTGTTCTGCTGGATATAAGTGCGCAGGCCCCCGCGCTCCGACCAGCTGGCCGCAGCGCTTACCGCGCGCCGGTCATCGATCTTGTATTCGGACGATGCGCCGGCCGATGGCACCTCGCGGTGCATTCTTTCATCGAGCACGCTGCGGCTTTCGGTCGCCTGTGTCGCGCCGGGCGCTGGCGCAAGTACGTCGGACGCCAGGTGCCGCAACCGGTAGTCGTGCCGGAATCCTGCCATGACGGACGCCGTGAGCGGCCCCTCCGAAAAACTTGCGCGGCCGCCGGCGACGGCACGGCCACCATTGCCCGCGCTGCCTTGGACGGTTCCCGCCCAGCCGTCCGGTCGCTTGCTGCGCGTGACGATGTTGATCACGCCGGCCGCGCCGTCGGCCTTGAACTGGGCGGGCGGCGTGGTGATGACCTCGATACGCTCAATGTCGGCGGCGGACATCGATTGCAGGTTGTCACCGGCCGAAGCGCCTGCGAATTGCGCGCTGGGCTTGCCGTCGATCAGGATGAGCACGCTGCTATCGCCGCGCAGCGAAACGATGCCTTCGGGATCGACATCGACGGACGGGATGGCGGTCAAGACATCACTCACCGTGCCAAACGTTGCCTGGACGTCGGCGGCAACACTGTAGACCTTGCGGTCGATCAGCGTCTCCACCTGCAGGTTGCGGGCCGTGACCACGACGGGATCCATGGCTGAGCCTTGGTTGGGGCCGGTTTCATCGGCTCCCAGGGCATTGCCGCAGGCCGCTGCGGGCAGCACAACTGCCAAGCCGGTACGAAGCATGCGAGGGAGGATTTTTCTGGGCACGCTTTTCCTGATGCGATAAAGCGACGGACCTGCCGGCATCACGGGAGCCGTGTGCGGGCGCGCGCGTAAAGGTGGATGCCGACGCGGACCAGCAGGTCCATCCACACGAACGCCATGCGCAGCAGCAGCAGCGCCAGCAGATTCATCATGCAGCTGAAGCGAAATCCGTTCCATTCGTCCCGCGTGTAACCATACGCCACGATGAGGTTCAGCATGCCCAGTGCCGCACTGAAGACCGCCAGCGCCAGGTTGATCCAGTGCCATTCGCGATTGGAGAAAACGAAATAGGAACCGATGACCGCCTTGGCGGGGTAACCCCAGCCGCGCAAGGGCGCATAGATCAGCACGCCGGCCAGTACGCCGTAGAGCAGGGTCGGCTTCCAGATCTGCAAGGTGATCGATTCCGGTCCGGGTTGCGCACGCAGGCCAAACCAAAGCACCACGGCGCCCAGCACGCCGTAGCTTGCCAGCAGGATCCATACGCCGGGCGCAACCGGGTGGCGCGGCCGCCAGTACCAGGCCAGCACCAGCGCCGCAATGGCGAGCACCGCCATCAGCGCGGCCGGCGTCATTTGAGCCACCAGTAGCTGATGATCAGGCCCAGCGTCCAGGCGATCTCGATGGCGATCACATTGCGGATGGACAGGTTGATCGGCGCCATCTGCAGGGGATTGAGCTGCGCCTGCGCCAGCGCCGCCTGGAAGGGCGAGCTGTGCGTGCCGCGCAGGGTCCTGCGCATGAAGACCGCGGCGCGTACCGGCGCTACCTTGAGGCGCGGCACGAAGCGTTTCTGGCGCTCCACGTGTCCACGGATGATTCCTTCGCGCACGCAGGTGGGGCAGGGTTTACCGGCAAACTGCAGGTGTCCGCGGGGACAGTGCGCCATGCGTCCACCGCTGCGGCTGGCAAAGCCGCCCAGCAGTTCGGCCCACTCGCCGGCGCTGGTGCGGTTGCCGCCCGCCGGTGCAAAAGAGCGATCGAAGAGCGCGCGAATGCCATCGGGAAAGCATTCGTGCACGCTGGCCGGCGTGGCGCGCACCAGCGCGCTGGGCCGACGGCCGTAGGGATAAAGGCCGAGCTGTATGCGGCCGGCAAGTTCCTGCGGGTAAGGCGTGCGGGCCGTAGCGATGCCCGCATAGGGATGAATGCCGAAATTGAGCAGGCGAAAGATGATGGTGGCCAGTGCAAACGCGTCCTGCGCCTCCGGATCGGTCACGGCCTTGCCGTGGAACTCCGGTGCCAGGTATTCCGGCGTGACTTGCGGGGCCTCGGACACGAAGCCGTCCGCGTAGATCTGGAAGCCGTCGCAGTCGAGTATGGACACGAACAATGCCGACTTGTAAACCTTCAGGTTGATCGGCTTGAGGTCCACCACCGCGATCTTGCGCAGGTGCAGGCAATGAACGAGCGCCGCCAGGTTGTGGCAGACCGTCACCAGTTTGCCGAAATCGGCTTCAAAGCCCTCTGCAGCGGCCTGGCGGCGCGTAAGCAGATAGTCCAGTTCCAGCGTGCGGTCGAAGTCGACCTTCTCCATCAGGAAACCGGCGAAGCGCGAATCCTGCATGATGAGGCCAACGGGCCAGGCAAGTTGTACCACCCCGGCATGCTCGGGCGGAATCCGCGCAAGTTCGGGCCGATTGCGGATCATCCAGCGCAGCTTGCGTTCGTACTGCCCGAGCTGCGCGGCGCCTATGGTGGCGTGGTAGATCTTGGCCACGTGACCGGGCCAGTTCTCGATCGCGAAAACCGCCCCGGCACCGCCGGCCTTGCCGATATCGCGCAGCCGCACCGGTTCGGACGCGCCGTGTGGCCATACGACGCGGGCGGTGAGCCCGCCCGCCTGCGCGGTGTACGCCACGGATGCCAGAGTTGCGCCCCAGTCGGATCAGGTTGCCAGCGCCAGCAAGAGCGTCTTGTCGTCGGCTGTAATGCCGTACGTTCGCTCGCTGGCCAGCACTTGGTGCAAGGCCTGGTTGCCGTCCCGCGCGGAAGCGCGGGCCAGGAAGTGCACGACCGGGTCGATGAACGGCCCGTAGAAGCCGGTTCGGCCGCGGTCGATCGCGAACGGCGAGGTGCCGTCGCTCATCAAGCCGATGAGGGCGCCGCTGCGCGCGGCAGGCAGCGGGGTGATCCGCAGGTGCTCCCGCCAGTTCCCTTCGGTGACGAAATAGGTCTCGTCGGAAAACTCGCCGTTCTCGGGCCGCGATACGATGGACTGCCCGCTATCGCTGCGGTGCACGGCAAATCCGTCACCGATGTGGAAGAAAAATCCGCCCGCACGGCTGCTGGCGCATCCCACCAGGGTGCAGGCAAAATCACGCAGTGCGCAATTTTGCACTTGCGCCATCTGCCCGAGTTCTTCGCGCGCGGACTCGATGATGTCGAGCAGGCATTCCTGGCCGTCACCCGTCAAGCCCGGCTCCAGATTCCCCGCGCGCAGCGCTGCAGCGACCCGTTCGGACACGGCGCCGGCGAAGAAATCGGCACCCTGCCGACCCTGGCTGGCGGAACCCGCTCCGTCGCACACTACGCCCACGAAGCCCGCATCGAGCTGCACGCAGTGCACCGCATCCTGGCAGGGCGTATTGCCGTCCAGATGGTGCTTGCCGGTAGCCGATGCAAGAAACACCTTCCAGCTCATTGGAATTGCCGCTCAGGTCTGGATCTGTGCCCAGCTGTCCACCGGATTCAACTGCACGGTGCCGCCGGTCGCCGCCCGCGAGACCGCCTGGATGCTGCGGCTCAACCAGATGAACAGTTCGTTGAACTTCAGGCCGCTCAGGTTGAGGGCTCCCTTGGCGCTGAAGGCGCCCAGGATGTCACGGTTGGCCTGGCCACCGATACCGATGGGCATGATGTTGACCTTGTGGGCAGCCTCTGCGCTCTTGCAGTCGGCCGCGACCTGCTGCCAGGTATCGGTGGGCTCGCCATCGGACAGGAGCAGGATGATGGGCCGCTTGTAGGACACGCCAGCGGTACGCATTTGGCCCTTTTGCGCTTCGATTTCGTCCAGGGCGCAGCGCATCGCCGCGCCCATCGGCGTCAAGCCGCCGGCCACCAGCGTGGGCGGCTTGAAATCCATGGCATCGGTCCAATCGCCCATGACTTCCACGTTGTTATCGCCGCCAAAGGAGATCACCAGTACCCGGCCACAGCGTGCCGCTATCGGGTCCTTCTTGAGTTCGGCCTCCAGGGTCTTCAGGCCGTCGTTGAGCAGGCCGATCTTGTTTTCCTCCGACATGCTGCCGGAGCAGTCCAGTACCAGCACCAGCGGCGCGCGTTCGTCGCTGTTGTCGATCAACGCGACATCCGGAATGACATTGCTCATGCACCGCTCCCCTTTTGATGCCTTGAAAGATCCTGCGCGGCGCCCATCTGCAGCAGACGCCGGATCAATGACGCGCCGCACAGCACCGGCCCGTACCGCCATGCTGCCAGATTGCTTGAACCATATTATTGCCAATTCCCGTCACCGGGGATGGCATCATCTTGCCACACGAAATGCCGACGGGTAGGGTTCCATACGGCTCACCCGGGACAGCCGTAAAGAACCGCCATGCGGCACGAATTCTGAGGAGAAATCCAGATGGTCATACGCATTTCAAGGTATTCGCGCGTGGTGGTGCTGGCCGCAATGCTGCTCGGCGCGGCTTGCGCTATTGCGCAGACTCCGCCGCCGAACCCGGCATTGGTCGGCAGGCCCGATACGGACGAGGCGCGAATGCTGGCACCCATCGCACCACCTCCCCTGCCGACACCGGCAGATAAACTACCGCTGAATCTGCTCAAGGCCCCCAAGGGCTTCACGGTCGAGGTCTACATGGCGGGCGTTCCCAACGCCCGCGAGATGTGCGTCGGCGAACGGGGAACCGTGTTCGTCGGCAGTCGCCTGATCGGCAAGGTGCATGCCATCGTAAACCGGGACGGCAAGCGCCAGGTCAAGGTGATCGCGTCAGGCCTGCACCGCCCGAACGGCGTGGCCTGCCACGACGGCACGCTTTACATCGCCGAACTGTCTCGCATCACGCGCATCGAAAAGATCGAAGACAATCTCGACACGCCGCCACCACCGACTCTGGTCTATGACGACCTGCCCAAGGACGAAGCGCACGGCTGGAAGTTCATCGCGGTTGGGCCTGACGGCAAGCTCTACGTTCCGGTCGGCCAGCCCTGCAACAACTGCTTGCCTCCGCCAACGCACGGCCAGATCCGCCGCATGAACCTCGATGGCAGCGCCGTGGAGGTTGTCGCCCGCGGCGTTCGCAACACGGTCGGATTCGACTGGAACCCGGTCACGAAGGAACTTTATTTCACGGATAACGGTCGCGACTGGCTCTCCGAGGACATCCCCGAAGACGAATTGAATCGGCTGACGAAGGTCGGCGAACACTTTGGCGCCCCCTACTGTTACCAGGGCAACATCGCCGATGCCGATTTTGGCTGGGGCCACAGCTGCAGCGAGTTCACGCCACCGGTGGCGCTCATGGGCCCGCATGCGGCCGCGCTGGGAATGCGTTTCTACACGGGAACCATGTTTCCGGCCGAATACCATAATGCAATTTTCGTGGCGCGCCATGGTTCCTGGAACCGAACCAAGAAATTCGGCGGCGATATTGTGGTCGTCAAGCTCAAGGACGATGGCTCGGTGCGTTCGGTCGAGCCGTTCATTACCGGCTTCTTGAAGCAAGACAATACCTACGCCGGGCGCCCCGTCGACGTGAGCTTTCTCAAGGACGGTTCCATGCTCATATCCGATGACTACAACGGCGCGATCTACCGGGTCAGCTACGCCGGTGGGCGCGGCGCAGCGCAGTGAAACGTGCGGTGCACGGGGCGCTGCTGGCGCTGCTGTGCGCTGCGGGCTCGCTTGCGGCTGGACGGGAAGCCACCCCGACGCTGGCCGTCTGCCTGGGCTGCCACGGCGCGAGCGGAAATTCCCTGCTTGCGAACGTACCCTCGCTCGGGGGCCAGCCGTCACCGTACCTGGTGATCCAACTGTATCTCTTTCGTGAGAAGCTGCGGTCGTCGCCCGTCATGTACGAGGCCACCAAAGCTCTCAGCGACGCGGATCTGCAGCAGTTCGCGGACAACCTGGCCACCTTGCCGGCCCCGGCTTTTCCGTCCGCGCCGCCTGAAGACCGCGCCCGGGTGGAGCGCGCACGAACCGTCGCCGCGAAGCATCGCTGCGGCGCCTGCCACCAGCCGGATTTCTACGGCCACGACAACATTCCCCGCCTGGCCGGGCAGCGTGAGGACTACCTCGCGCTGTCGCTGCGCGCCTACAAATCCAATCTTCGACCTGGCTACGACGCGTCGATGGCCGAGGTTCTTGCACCCGTAACCGACGCCGACATCGCCGATCTAGCCTATTTCCTGGCACGGCTGCACTAATTGCCGTTGGCGCCCGTGGCGACCTCTGGTCGGCGCGGAGCCAATCCCGATACAACGGGGAATGAACGGAAAAGCATCGCATTTCGCTCGACAAGGCAGGACAGATGTCCGCAAAATCCTGCCAGTGCGCAGCAGGGCTCGCTGGTTCGGTCGCCGCCCGCCGATTTCGGCGGACGGCGCCTCGTCATGCCGGAAAACTATGAGAAACCTGGTACGGATTCCGCGGGGATTGCTGCAGCTAGGCGGCAGCCTGAGCCACGACATTTTCGATAGGTCGGGCAAGTTGCTGCTGCGCAATGGCACGGCGCTCGAATCCGAGCACCTTGCCGAACGCCTCGAGGAGCTGGGCTACTACGACCCCGAAGCCGATGGAACCTTGCCCCACCACGCCCAGGCGGGCTCCAGCGCACCCGCGATAGGGTACCGGCCCGACCGATCCGGCACCGCATTTTCCGCATTCACGGAACTCACGGCAGCATGCGAGCGCCTTCAGTCCGTGTTTGCCGGCGCGGATTGCGCGCTCGAGCAGGAAATAATGGCCATTGCCGGAATCGTCCGCCAAAGCTGCATCGTCGACGGCGACGCCAGCCTTTCGGCCGTCTTGCTGGAGCTGCCCTTTGCGCATGCCGTGCGACATCCCGTCAACGCCGCGATCATCACCGCCACGATGCTGCTGCGCCAGAAGCATGACGAACCGCGGCTGCTGGCCGCCGTCGCCGCCGCGCTGACCATGAATATCGGTGCAGTGCAACTGCACGAGAATCTGGTTCAGCTTGACGCGGCGCCCAGCGACGAGCAGCGCGCGCAATTGCGCGAACACCCGCGCGCCAGCGTCGATTACCTGCTGGCACGCTCGGTCCGCAACCCGCTGTGGCTGGCGATCATCGCCCAGCACCATGAGGCCCTGGATGGATCGGGCTATCCCGCGGGACTGGCGGGCGATAAGATCCTGCCCGAAGCGCAAATCGTCTCGCTGGCGGACCGCTACTGCGCGATGGTCACCGGCCGCGCGCACCGCGCGCCCATGTTGCCGCCCAATGCCATCAAGGAAATCCACGCGCGCCACGGCAAGGCGGTAGCACCGGCCCTGATCGCTGCATTGATCTCATCTATGGGGATTTACCCGCCGGGGACCTGCGTGCGGCTGGCCAACGGGGATTTTGCCGTGGTCGTGCACCGCCTGCTCGACCCGCGTCATCCGGTGGTCTACTCGATTGGCGCCGCCAATGGCGCTGCATACGATCCGCCGCGCAAGCACCTGACCGCGGCAGCAGCGCATTTCGCGATCACCGAGCCCATTTTGCGCAAGCAAGTCGGCGTCGACTTCAGCATTGCCGCGCTCTGGCCGCCCACGATCGCTCCGCAGGCGCTCTCCGTGCCGTAGCGCAGGCGCCCGGCCCCGTTACCGGCCTGATCCCAGCCGAATGCCCATTAAAACCATGGGGTGCCCAGACCGGCCGTGGTAACTCCGGCTGGAGGCGCGGCTGCGGCCGCGCGCGCAATCGCGCGCGGCCTGCGCCGCTCAGCCGATAAATCGGGAAAGT
>Ga0209698_10004809_pt1 | contig 14719 bp, 15 predicted proteins | sample LitLauG_LLR_2012_FD_187203 | JGI IMG/M metagenome (GOLD analysis project Ga0209698, IMG submission 187203) | Freshwater sediment microbial communities from Pennsylvania, USA - Little Laurel Run_MetaG_LLR_2012 (SPAdes) (version 2) | ecosystem: Environmental > Aquatic > Freshwater > Creek >...
CCTCGGCGTGCTCCCCGCCCCGGTCCCGGGATGGACCTCACAGGTGCACCAGGCGACGCTCGACCCACCCATCAAGACCGACGACGGCACCATCACCCAGGCCGTCGACAAGATCACCTGGACCGCCGACAGCGGCGGCGGCATCGACACCGGCCAGTTCCAGGAGTACTCGGTCCTGGTCCAGACGCTGCCGAGCGACACCGACCAAGTCGTCTTCAAGGCCATCCAGACCTACTCCAACGGCGACGTCGTCCGCTGGATCGACCCCGTCGTCGCCGGCCAGGCCTCGCCGGACCACCCCACGCCGATCCTCGCCCTCGGCTCGCCCCGCGGCGGCTCGACCAAGTCCTCGGACAGCACGGCAAGGACCTTCGGCATCATCGGGCTCGTCCTCGGCGCCCTCGGGCTCGCCGCCGGTCTGACCGCCCTCCTCCGGGCCCGTCGACCGCCCGCTGCGCCGGCACCCTGACCTGCCGACGTCGTCGAGCACGGACCGCGAGCTCGGGGTCCGTCACCTCCGAGTATGAGCACGGCCCTGCCGCATCGGCGTAGGTGGGCCGACGTGCCCGATCGGTGATCGCGCCACATGGAGTGAGTCAGCCACACCGTTGGACGATGGCGCCGCGATCTGCTGGTCAGTAGATTTGCCGGGGCAGCGCGCCGACGGGCTGTGTCACGAGAGGGGTTGGCCGATGGAGCACGCGAGCTCAGGACCGCTGCACGAGCTCGGGTTCTACACGCTCGCCGGGCACTCCGACTCGCCCCGTGATCTGGTGGGCGAGGTCCAGCGGGCCGAGGCACTCGGGCTCGGCGCCGCGTTCGTCTCCGAGCGGTTCAACCTGAAGGACGCCGCCACGCTGTCCGGTGCGGCAGGGGCAGTGAGCGAATCGATCGGCATCGCCACCGGCGCGACCAACCACAACACCCGGCACCCGCTGATCACCGCCACGATGGCGACCACGATGCACCGCCTCACCGGCGGCCGCTTCGCCCTCGGCCTCGGTCGAGGGTTCGACCCGCTGTTCGAGGCGATCGGCCTCCGGCCCATAACGAGCGTGCAGCTCGAGGACATGGCCGGGATCCTGCGGAGGCTGTGGCGCGGCGACATGATCCTCGGCCACGACGGACCGGCGGGCAGCTATCCGTACCTCCACCAGGATCCGGACTTCGACGAGGACATCCCGCTCATGCTCGTCGCGATCGGCGAGCGCACCCAGGAGCTCGGCGGACGGGTCTTCGACGGTGTCATCCTCCACACGTTCCTCTCCGACGAGGCGACCGCCACGGCGGTGGCGGCCGTCCGGCGGGGCGCCGAGATCAGCGGACGCGACCCGGACGGGATCCGCATCTGGTCGGTGTTCGCCACCGTCGGCGACCACATCGCCGAGGACCTCCGGTTGAAGAAGACCGTCGGGAGGCTGGCGACCTACCTCCAGGGGTACGGCGATCTGCTCGTCCGGGTCAACGGCTGGGATCCCGACGTGCTGGCCCGCTTCCGCGACGACGAGCTCGTCAAGGGCTTCCGGGGCGGCTTCGACGCCAAGGCGACGAAGGACCAGCTGGAGCACCTCGCCGCACTGATCCCCGCCGCCTGGCTGGAGGCAGCAGCAACGGGCTCGCCGCAGAGGTGCGCCGCGGCGATCAACGCCCAGTTCGACCTCGGTGTCAACGGCGTCATCTGTCACGGGGCGACGCCCGACGAGCTGGCCCCGATCCTCCCCGCCTATCGCGCGGTGCGCGCCGATCGCTTCAAGCGAGCGCCCGCCAATCCGGGACGTCCCCTCGCGTGACCGGCATCGGGTGAGCGGCATCACGTCCCGCGCACGTCATCGGCGGATGGCTGCTGACCCGCGGGACATCCGCATCGACATCGGACGGCCGAGGCACCTCGCCGGCACCCTCGACGTCCTCGGCACCGGCGAGACCAACCGACACGGTCGGGAGCACCCGATGGGAACGCAGGATCGTCATGGCTCGATGCGGTGCCACCGGTGACCTCCGAAGACAAGGCTCATCGACGCGGCGCTGGATCGCCATCACCGCCGCCGCCTCGGCGGGCGCGGAGGTGGCGCTCGGGGTGCACGTCACGTCGGCGCTGCGCTCAGGCGACATCACCATCGACGAGATGCGCGAGGCCGTCGCCCACTTCGCCGTGTACCAGGGATACCCCCGGGCCACGATCTTCCACCTCGCCGTCGAGGAGAGCTGCGCGAAGCTGTCTGCAGATCCGGATGGCTGAGAGCGATCGCGGGCGCAGGGGGGAGTCGAGATGCACGAGCTGGTGATCCGTGCGGGCACGGTCATCGACGGGACAGGCCGCGACAGCTATGTCGGCGACGTAGCTGTCGATGGAGGCCTCATCACCGAGATCGGCGCCTGTGGTAGGGCGACGCGGGAACTGGACGCAGAGGATCTGCTCGTCCTGCCGGGGTTCGTCGACACCCACACGCACTATGACGCGCAGGTGACCTGGGACCCGCTCCTGAGCTCCTCGTGTTGGCACGGCGTCACGACCGTCGTGATGGGCAACTGCGGTGTCGGGTTCGCTCCGGTCCGCCCGGACCGCCGTGGCTGGTTCGTCGGCATGATGGAGGCGGTCGAGGACATCCCCGCCGCGGTGCTCGATGAGGCACTCGCCTGGGACTGGGAGACGTTTCCGGAGTACCTCGATGCGATCGCACGCCAGCCGCGCGCCATCGACGTCACCGCCATGCTCCCCCATTCGGCCTTGCGCGTCTACGTGATGGGCGACCGGGGCGCCGACCACGCATCGGTCCCCACCGCCGAGGACCTCCAAGCGATGTACGCGATCGCGAGGCAGGCGGCCAGGGCTGGCGCCGTCGGTTTCTCCACCGCGCGGCTCCAGACCCACCGCACGGGGGACGGTGATCGAGTTCCTTGCTACGCGACCCGATCCGACGAGCTCGAGGCCATCGCGACAGGGCTCCGAGCCGGAGGCGGCCGTCTCCTCGAGGTGGCGACCGCCTACCCGGGGGACGACATCGAGCACGAGTTCGCTCGCTACCGCGCGCTCGCGGAGGCCACCGGGTGCGAACTGTCGTTGCCGATCGCCCAGCAACCCGACGATCCCGAGCAGTGGCGCATCATCCTCGGCCTCATCGAGGGCGCGGCCGCGGACGCTGTGCCGATCTCCGCGCAGATCGCCATCCGGCCGATCGGGGCCCTCTTCGGCCTCCTCGGGTCACGGCACCCTTTCCTGGCGAGCCCGACGTTCCGCTCGCTCGCGATGCTCGGCGTCGAGGAGCTCGCCGCCCGGCTTCGTGCTCCCGACATCGCGGCGGCGATCTGCGCGGAGGCCGATGCCGCGCCGATCGTCGATCCCGCGAACCTCTTCCCCATCGGGAGCCCACTCGACTACTTCCCGCCATCGGAGACGTCGATCGCGGCGCGAGCTGCGGGTGCGGGCGTGAGCCCGACCAGATGGGCGTACGACTTCCTCAGTGCGGACCCAGCCACCGCACTCCTGTACTTCCCCGCGCGCAACTGGGCGCCCGGGAGCGACGAAATCGTCGCCGAGCAACTGGCGTCTCCCGCTGCAGTCCCCGGCCTCGGAGACGGAGGTGCGCACTGCACGCAGATCTGCGACATGTCGTCGCCCACCACGCTCCTCACCTATTGGGGGCGCGATCGTCGCTACGGTCCGACGATCGGGCTCCCCCAACTGGTCAAGCGCCAGACCTTCGACACCGCCCGCCTCGCCGGGCTCAGCGATCGGGGTGTGGTGAGCGTTGGGTGCAAAGCGGATCTCAACGTCGTCGATTGGCACGAGCTCGACGTGGGTGCCCCCGTCATCGTGGACGATCTCCCCGGCGGCGGTCGCCGGCTGGTGCAGCGCGCGACCGGCTACCGCTGGACGCTCGTGGCGGGTCAGGTGGTGTTCGAGGACGGCGAGCACACCGGCGCCCTCCCCGGCCGGGTCGTGCGGCAGGGACGCTGACGCCTCCGTTAGTGTCGATCCTGCTCATCGTTCACCTCGGGGGGAGCGTCCGTGCTGCTGGAAGGCAGGACCGTGGTCGTGGCAGGGGTCGGCCCGGGACTGGGCAGGGCCATCGCCCTCAAGGCATCTGAGGAGGGGGCCGCGGTCGCCCTGGTCTCGCGAGGCCGCGCCTACGCCGAGGCGCTGGTGGAGGAGCTGGCTGGCTTGGATCGGCGGGCGGTCGCGGTGCAAGCCGACCTCACCAGCCCGCACGCCTGCGCCCGAGTGGCGGCCACGGCCACCGACGAGCTCGGGGGCATCGATGCCGTCGTGTACAACGCGTTCCACGGCGGCTCCGAGGCAACGGCCGAGGATGCCGATCTGACCGACTGGCGCGCCTCGATGGAGGTCAACGCCTTCGGTGCCCTCGAGATCGTCAGGGCATGTTTGGGATCGCTGAAGCAGCGGACAGGATCGATCGTGCTGATCAACTCCCGCCAGATCCGTCGCCTCGGCCAGCCCCGTGGTGGGTATGCCATGTCCAAGGCTGCGCTCTTCATGGCAGGGCAGGTGCTCGCCAAGGAGCTCGGCCCGTACGGGATCCGGGTGAACACCGTGGTCTCGGGGTGGATGTGGGGGCCGGCGGTCGCCGAGTACTTCGCCACGGCATCCAAGGCCAACGGCAAGACCGTCGAGGAGCAGTACCACGAGGTGGCCGGGTCGCTCGCCCTTCGGAGGATCGCGACGCCTGAGGAAGTCGCCGAGGCGGTCATCTTCCTGGCATCGACGAAGGCGAGCGCCATCACCGGACAGTCCCTGGATGTCAACGCCGGCGAGAGCTTCCATTGAGAGGCCCGCGGGCGGACCGACGGACACTCCGATCATCGATCGAAGGGAGATGCTGATGGCAGACGACAAGCTCTACTTCCACGTTGCGATCCTCGTCGAGGACATCGAGGCGGCGATGGCCAAGTTCTCACAGGCCCTGGGCCTGAGCTTCCACCCGCCGATCACCGCCGAGTTCTCGCGGCTCGAGGATCCCCACCCACATGCTTCGTTCTGCCGCTGCACCTACTCCGCGGACGGCCCGCCGCACATCGAGTTGATCGAGGCCAATGGCGACGGCCTCTTCTCGATCGAGCAGGGAGAAGGCGTGCACCACCTCGGCTTCTGGGAGGACGACATGGAGGGTCGGTGCTCGTTGTTGGCCCGTGCGGGGGTCGGGGAGGGCGCCCGCACGGTCGGAGTCGACGGGCTCACCTACTCGTGGTTCAACGACCCCGCGGCGTGCCACGGTGTCCGGCTGGAGTACCTCAACACCATCCAGCGCGAGGTGGCCGAGGCGTGGATGAAGACCGGCCACCTGGGCCCGGTCAACCTGTGAGGCCGCGAGACGTCGCAGCCCGTTGGCCACCTCGACCCCGGTCGGGCATGGCTCGACGAGTACCCGTCGCTGGCGGCCCAGCTCCTCGAGTACTCGGTGGCAGAAGCGACCAGGGACACGGGTTCGAGGGATCTGCGATGCACACCCCGCTGACCCGGTGGCACGTCTGACCTGGATGGACCGGGTCGGCGCGATCGTCACCGGCGGGAGCCAGGGCGGGCCGCCGAGCCTCAGTGGGCTGCCAACAGCTGGACGACCTCGATGAGGTGCCCTTCGGGATCCGCCAGGAAGCCGACCCTCACGCCGTGCTCCGGCTGATCCTGGGCCGCCTGCACGACGCTGGCACCAGCCGCGACTGCCCGCGCGAACAGCGCGTCGACGTCGGCGGCGATGAACCCGGTGATGCTGTCGCCCAACGGGTCGCCGTCGCGGTCACCAAAACGGACGAGGACGAAGCTCGCTCCACCAGGAGCGGTCGCGGCATAGAGGATCTCGTCGATCGGTCGACCGCCGATGGCGGCGTGCACCCGGCCCTGCTCGGTCAGTTCGAAGACACCTGCATAGAAGGCGGCTGCGGCCTCGAGGTCGGAGACGACGAGCTTGGCGAAACCGAAGTGCGTCTGGGTCATCGCTGCCCCCTCTGGTGGATGAAACAGCGTAGCCGGTCGGGTTCGGGTGAGCGCCGCGACGCTGGGCGATCAGCTCGAGGAGCTGTGAGCAGGCGTGTCCGAACCTCCTCGTGCCGGGTGGGCGGGCCCGCGGCACACCGCCCGGGTGGCGCGCTCAGCGCTGCTCTTTCGCACTGAGCGCAGACGAGCGGGGGCCGATGGTCCGCTCGCCTTCGAGGAACTGCTGCACCGCGCGGACACTGTCCATGAACTGTGCCGGAAAGATGATCGTCGAGTTCTTCTCGATGGCGATCTCGGCCAGCACTTGGAGGTTGCGCAGTTGCAGGGCGACCGGATGACCGACGATCACATCGGCTGCCTCGGCCAACTTGCCGACGCTGAGGGCCTCCCCTTCGGCGGCGATGATCTTCGCTCGCTTCTCACGCTCGGCTTCAGCCTCACGGGCCATGGCCCGCTGCATGGATGGTGGCAACTCGATGTCCTTGAGCTCGACCATCTCGACCAGCAGCCCCCAACGAGCCGTGGTGACATCGAGGATATCCTTGATTGCTCGGTTGAGCGTCTCGGTGTCGCTCAGGACCTGGTCGAGGCTGGAGCGGCCCACGACATTGCGGACGGTCGTCTGGGCGATCTGGTTGATGGCCGACTCGACGTTCTCGATCTCAACGATCGATTTCACGGGATCGACCCGCCGGTAGTAGGCGACCGCTGCAACCCCGATCGACACGTTGTCCTTGGTGATGATCTGTTGGGACTGGATCGGCATGGTGACGGTGCGCATGGTCACCTTCCGCATCCGATCGACGAGGGGGATCATGAACCGGATGCCCGGGTCGCGGACATTGCGGACCCTCCCCACGCGGAACACCACCCCCCGCTCGTACTGACGGACGATGGCGACACCCAGGTTGGGCATGACCGCCCTCCTCTCCCAAGATCGACTTCGACTCGTGCCCACCTTGCGCTGCTGTCATGCATGTTGCCGTTGCGCCCCCATGACGATCAACGGCACTCTCAGCCGTCGCCCGGGTCGGGCCGATGCCTCCTGGTCGAGCCGACATGCCCACTGCCAAGGACCGCCAGCATGCCGCCGACGACGATGAGGACGAAACCCGCCCAGGTGAGCACGTCCGTGTTCGGTCCCGTAACCGCGAGTTGTTCACCGAGAACCTGCTCGGACGCACCCGGCCCCCGTACAGCCGTGGCCGGCGCGACCTGCGGCTGGACCACTGCAACGGGCACAGTGGTCGGCGCGAGGGCGAACGGGGCCACGACTGCAGGCAGCGTTCCCGCAGTCGCGGCCGGCACAGTCGTGACCGGCACAGTCGTCGCCGGCACAGTCGTCGCCGGCACAGTCGTCGCCGGCACAGTCGTGGCCGGCACAGTCGTCGTGGTGGTCGTGGTCCGGCAGCTGCCCGTCGTGGTGGTCGTCGTGCGACAGGTGCCCGTCGTTGTCGTCGGCGTCTGCCATGCGTCAGCCGAGCCGACCGTTCCCAACGCGGCAAAGCCCACACCTCCAACCACAAGACCGAGGCCGCCAACCAGACAGACGACCCTCGATGCGCGCCGCACTGACCTGCCAAGGAAGCGAACCGCCTCTTGGAGCATCTCACACCTCTTCCTACGGCCACCACGACTGGGTCGCTGGCACTCCAATCATGAGCCGTCGGCTCCGACACCGACCAGAGTCCAACGTCTCCAACGGTCCCGCCTCCCCGACGTCTCGCCACCCAATGCGGTGATCGAGGGTCACGACGGCCCGATGGTGCCCATCAGTGACGCGCCGGCCGACTGCGGATGGCACGGATGCTGTTCGAGGTGGTCCAGCAGGTTGGCGAGGCTGGCTTCGGCCACGCAGACGACGGTATCGGCGGCGCCGTAGTAGAGGTGCAAGGTGTCGCCGTCGTCGCGCAGTATCCACCCGCAGGGGAAGATGACATCCGGCACGTCGCCAGCGCGTTCATACGTCTCATGTGGGCCGAGGACCCATTCGTTGCCGCGGGCGAGCACCTTGGTGGGGTCGTCGCGGTCGAGCAGGACCAAGCCGAGCCGGTAGATGGAACCTGACGCGGTGACCCGCACACCGTGGTAGCAGAGCAGCCAACCGTCCTTGGTGAGCAACGGCGGCGGGCCGACGCCGACCTTGTTGGCATCCCACCAGCCGCCCCGCCGTGCGGCCACCAGCACCCGGGAGTCTCCCCAGTGCCGAAGGTCGGGGCTGAAGGACAGCCAGATGTGAGCGCCGAGCCCGGACTGGGACGGCGCCGGGCGGTGGATGAGTGCCCAGCGACCGCCGAAGGTGGTCGGGAAGAGGGCGGCATCCTTGTCCTCGGGAGACATCAGCACGCCCCGGCGTTCCCAGTGTGAGAAATCGCGGGTGGTGGCGAGCAGGACCAGCGGTCCGGCCGCGGAGTAGCCGACGTAGACCACGAAGTACTCGTCGCCCACCAAGGTGATGCGGGGATCTTCGATCCCCCAGTGCTCGGCGAAGCCGTCGACCATGGGGTGAAGCCCGCGGACCGGGTCGATGTCCCAGCCCGTGAGCCCATCGTCGCTGGTGGCGACGATCAGCGACGACAGCCCGGTGCGGTGCTCGACGCGCAGCAGGAGCAGCGTCCGACCCTCCAACAACGTCACCCCGGGGTTGAACACCGCATTGACCATCTTCGGGAAGTCCTGGGGGCGCAGGATCGGGTTGCCCGAGTAGCGCCTCAGCAGCTCTCGCGGGTCGGCCGGGACGTTCATGGGTATCCACCATCACTCCGGATCAGGCGTGCTCTCATGGCGTCGATAGACCTCTGTCGGCTCGCCGAGACGACGAAGCGGCCTGAGCCTGGCGGTGCACGGCGCGCGCCTGTGCCATCGTCGCGACAAATGCCAGCGTCGACTCGGCGCCCTGGTTCCGGTTGACTCCGTCCCGTTCCAACCCGTCGAAGCCCCCGCCCGTCGTGGGATCGAACATGCACGCGGCGACGTCGTTGTCTCCGACGAACCAGTCCGCGGCACGGGCCACCTCGTCGGCCCACCCATGGTCGCCCGTGTGCGCGAAGGCCCGGGCGCAGGCGTCGGCCATCGCCCATGCCTCGACCGGTTGCTGGTCGAATCCTGGCTTGGCGTCCCCGCGACCGCGGCCACCAACAGGTGCGAAGCTGAATCGGCCACCTTCATGGCGCTCCTCGGCGACGAGCCATTCGAGCAACGCCAACGCATCTCGCGCTTGGCAGCGGTCGCGGCGGACCGCCGCTACGGCCAGCGCCGCGTCCGGGATCAGCCCGTTCGCGTAGGTGAGCCGCGGCTCGGGCCATCGCCACAGCGGATCAGAGACAGGGCCGGGTAGGAGGACAGCCGCATCGTCGACGAGCCCTCGAGCTCGGAGGTGGCCGGGCACGACGTCGAGCACGGCAACCGCGCCCAGCGCGGCGTACGCCATGGCCCTCGGATGGGGTGAGCGGAACCCGGCAGCGGCATCGAACAGGTCCAAGGCGCCGGCGGCCACCTCGGGCCAGGGTGCGGCCGACGCGGCTGTGCCCAGCCCGAACAGGGCGCGGCCGGCCGCATCATCGCTGGGTGGATCATCCGTCCATCTCCCGTCGGCGCCGAGACGTAGGTGGAACGTGCCTCCGCAGTCGTGGGCACGCTGGAGGAACGCCAACGCGACCGTGGCCAAACGGCGGGCGGCGGGCTGCTCGGTGCACCTCGTCACGACCCCCAGCAACCGGCCGGCATCATCGGTGCAGTACCCGAGGTCACGGCGGGGCTGCCCGATCCGGGCGTGCTCAACGATGCCGACATCGTCGGTGAGCTGCGCCAAGTGCCGCAGCGACGGCTGGGGCCAGCGGGTCACGCCACCGCCCTCTCCTCTGCCACTGCCTGCAGTACGAGCCGATAGGCGGCACCGACCGCCGGCCACGACATCGGCGCGGCGACGCGGCGGGCAGCCGCCCCCATCTGATCGGCGAGACCGGGCTCATACAGCACCCGTTCCAACGCGTCGGCCATGGACCCGACATCGCCGTGGTCGACGAGGATCCCTGCCCCGTCTGCCAGGAGTTCCTCGGCGTGAGGGAAGCGGGTGGCCACGACCGGTCTGGCCGACGCGAGCGCCTCCACCAACACGCCCGAGCTCACCTGATCCCGCGAGTCATAGGGCAGCAACACCACATCGACGCTTCGGACCAGGGCCCGCAACGAATCCCAGTCCCGGTAGGCATCATCGAAGCAGACCCGGCCGTGGACGCCCAGAGCGTGCGCCCGCTCGTGGAGCGCCTCCCGGTAGCACTCACCGCTCTCCGAGCGGACCTTCGGGTGGGTCTGCCCGGCAACGATGTACGACGCAGCCGGCGTGCGATGGCGCAGCCGGGCGAGAGCGTCGATGCCGTGCTCGATGCCCTTGCCCGGGCTCAACAAGCCCCAGGTCAACACGGCTGGTCGGGGCATGCCCGCCAGAGCCGGACCCGAGAGGTTCACCGTGGCGCCGTGAGGGATGACCACCACCGCGTCAGGGTCGGTGTCGTGGGCAGCGAGGACACGTCGACGCGCGGCGTGGCTCTGCACCACCACCACCACCGCCGCGCCCAGGACGCCTTCGAGGATCTCGCGCTGGTGCGCACTGGGTGTTACCAGCGCCGTGTGCAGCACCGCGACCAGCGGCACCGACAAACCGTCGATCAGTTCGAGAACATCCTCACCATCGCGACCGCCGAAGAGGCCGTACTCATGCTGCAGCAACACGACGTCGTGCGAGTTGAGCACCCGTTGCGATCGCTTCAGCGAGGAGGCATCACCCACCACCCACTGCTCGACCACCTCATCGGCGGGCCACGACTCCGACCGATCGAGCACCCGGACCACCGAGGCCGCCCAACCCGAATCCCGAGGCGCGATCGCAGCGCACAGGTTGCTCGTGAAGGTTGCCACACCGCATGCAGTCGGAGGGTACGTCCCAACCAACGCGATCGACCTCGCTCGCGCACCGCCACAGGTGGTCGGCGCCAACATCACATCGGGACTCAACTCAGGCCTCCGTCAAGAGAAACGACCGAACCGAGGGCTCACACCCCCAGCCCAGCCGAGGGTGCACCAACCAAGGATTTGTCTCAGCATCTTCGGCTCCGACGCCGGAGCCAAGAGCCGAACGTCCCACAGTCCCGAGACTTGGACCCAATCTCGTGGCGACCACCACACGGGCTCGAAGTTCGGGCCCGCCTGGCCCTGGCGCCGGCCGGTTCCGGGGACGCTCGGTCCGTGGCCGAGCGTGACCTTCGGCCCTACCGGTGGGAGCGAGCCGCGCGCAGGATGAAGACAGGATCGGAAGGGGAGGGCGGCATGCACGCCAATGTGGGTGATCACATCGTGATCAAAGGGCATCGCGTCGGTGAACACGACCGCGACTGCGAGGTGCTCGAGGTTCGGGGCCCAGACGGAGGCGCGCCATACCTCGTCCGGTGGGCAGACCGCGGCGGTGAGTGCCTGTTCTTTCCCGGCTCGGATGCCAGTGTCTCGCATTTCCACCAAGTCGTTGGTTGAGAGAGGAACCCACCATGCGCACCATGGATGCAATACGCCGATCCGGCGTCGGGATTGGGCCGGAACGCACGATTCGAGACGCCGCCGCCATCATGGAGCAGGCTGGCGTCGGCTCCCTCGCCGTCATCGACGGTGACCGGCTGGTGGGAATCGTGACCGATCGCGATCTGGTCCGCCGGGGTCTCGCCCGCGGGTACGCAAATGACGCCCGGGTCGACTCGGTCATGACGACGCCGGTTGTGACGATCGCCGCTGACGCCGACCTGCACGACGCCTTCGGCCTGTTCCGCACTCACGCGCTGCGGCGGTTGGCTGTGGTCCGCGACGGGCACTTCGTCGGCATGATCGCCGTGGATGATCTTCTCGTCGGTGTGGCCGCCGATCTCGCCGACCTCGTTCGCCCTGTGACCGCAGAGGTCCTGTTCGCCCATCGAGACAGCGCCGTTCCGGCCACCGCCTGACGGACCTACCTCACCGACACGACAAGGAGAAGCGACAGCCATGCTGATGCGTTTTGACCCGCTCCGAGATGGCGACCGGATCGCCCAAGAGCTTTGGGGCCAGAGCCGGACCCAGCTGGCCGAGTGCTGCGATGGCTGTGGCGCTTGACGCCGAGGTCGCTGCTCTCGCGGGAGCAGGCAGGCGATGACCGGGTCGATCGCTTGGTTCGACGAGCTATCGGTGGGTGACACCGCTTCGGCCGGGGGCAAGGGTGCCAACTTGGGCGAGTTGACCCGGGCCGGACTGCCGGTGCCGCCCGGTTTCGTGATCACCGCCGCTGGCTACCGGCAAGCGATCGACGAGGGCGGTGTGCGAAGCGAGCTGCGCGAGGTGTTCGCCGAGGCGTTGGGCCGGGTGGATGACCCGCCGGCGCTGGCGGAATCGGCGGAGCGACTGCGCGGCCTGATCCACAAGGCCGGCGTGCCGGTTCGTTTGGCCGACGAGATCTTGGCTGCGTACCACCGGCTCGGCGTGGACGTCCCGGTCGCGGTGCGGTCCTCGGCGACCGCCGAGGACACGGCGGGCACCTCGTTCGCGGGGATGCACGAGACCTTCGCCAACGTCGTCGGCGGCGGCGCCGTGCTCGATCGACTGGTCGACTGCTGGGCGTCGCTGTACGGCGAACGGGTGATCACCTACCGGGCCAGCCAGGGTCTGACCGACGAGCCGGCCATCGCGGTCGTCGTACAACGCCTCGTGGATGCCGAGCGCGCCGGGGTGCTGTTCACCGCTGATCCGTCGACCGGCGACCGCGATCGGATCGTGATCGAAGGCGCGTTCGGGCTGGGCGAGGTCGTGGTGTCGGGCCAGGTCGAACCCGACACCTACGGGCTGACCAAGGAGGGTCCGCGGCTGGTGCAGGTCCGCGTCGGCCACAAGACCCACAAGTTGGTCAGCGGGCCCGGCGGGACGGTCACGAGGGTCGAGCTCGACGCCGAGGACGCGGAGTGCCGCGTGCTGAGCGACGCTGAGGTAGTCGCGCTCGCGAAGCTCGGCCTGCAGGTCGAGGCGCACTACGGCGAGCCCCAGGACGTCGAATGGGCCATCGCCGACGGCGAGACCTACCTGGTGCAGTCGCGGCCGATCACCACGCTCGGGTCCCGTCCCGACCAGACCGCCGGCCCCTCGCGCGACACCGGGCGGGTGCTGCTGCGCGGCTTGCCGGCGTCGGCCGGCACCGGCAGCGGCCGGGTGCGTGTGCTGCTGTCGCCGCAGGAGGGGCCCACGCTCGAGCAGGGCGAGGTGTTGGTCGCCCCGATGACGAACCCCGACTGGGTTCCAACCATCCGCCGAGCCGCGGCCGTCGTGACCGACGGCGGTGGCATGACCTGCCACGCCGCCATCGTGTCGCGCGAGCTGGGTGTGCCCTGCGTCGTCGGCGCCCGCACTGCTACCTCGGCGCTCCGAGACGGCCAGGTGGTGACCGTCGACGGAGCCCATGGCACGGTCTTCGAAGGCGACGTCGCGCCGACAGCAACTTCGCTCCCGGCCTCGGTCGCGCCGGTGGCGGACAGGGCCATCGAGCCGCTGGCGACGCTGATCTACGTGAACCTCGCCATGGCGGAGCATGCAGAGGAGGTGGCAGCCCAACCGGTCGACGGAGTCGGTTTGCTCCGGGCGGAGTTCATGCTCACCGACGCACTCGGTGGAGTGCACCCTCGCGAGCTCCTGGCCCGGGGTGGGCGCGACGAGCTCCTGGCCCGCATGTCCGCCGCCTTGCTACGCATCACCCGCGCTTTCGCGCCACGACCCGTGGTATATCGAACCATCGACTTCCGTACCAACGAGTTCCGGGGGCTGGTGGGCGGCGAGGCGTTCGAGCCGGTCGAGGAGAACCCGATGATCGGTTACCGGGGCTGCTTCCGGTACGTACGCGAGCCGGACCTGTTCGCCTTGGAGCTCGAGCTGCTGGCCCAGGTGCGGGAAGAGACGCCGAACCTGCACTTGATGATCCCGTTCGTACGGACCCGCTGGGAGCTGGAGGCGTGCCTGACGGCCGTCGATGCCAGCCCGCTGGGCCGCCAGCGGGGCCTGCACCGCTGGGTCATGGCCGAGGTGCCCTCGGTCGTGTACCGCATCCCCGAGTACGCCGCGATGGGGATCGACGGCGTCTCGATCGGCTCCAACGACCTGACGCAGCTCATGCTGGGCGTCGACCGCGACTCCCAGGTCTGCGCCGAGCTGTTCGACGAGTCCGACGCGGCGGTGCTCGACGCCATCGGCCGCATCATCGGCGCCTGCCGGGAAGCGGGCATCACCTCGTCACTGTGCGGCCAGGCCCCCTCCAACAAACCCGACTTCGCCGAACACCTCGTGCGCTTCGGCATCACCTCGATCTCGGTGAACCCCGACGCGGTCGGTGCGGCCCGGCTGGTGGTGGCCGGCGCAGAACGCCGGCTCCTCCTCGACGCGGCCCGTCGCGCGCCACGCTGAGCCGACCACGGCTTGGACCGCCTGACGGGCGTCGGGTTCAGGGGAGGGTGACATAGCCGTGGCGGGCTTTCCACAAGAAGTACTTCCCGAACCCGAGCTTCATGGCATCAGCCTGCGGTCTGGGGATGAGCACGCCGTGCTTGCGCGGAGGGAGCATCGTGTCGGCCAGGATGATCACGCCGTTGTTGCCCGCGTCCATCACGCACACCGCCGGCATGTCGCCGAACGCCTCGTGCGAGCGGGCCGGCTCGCCACGGATCTGCGCGGAGATGTTACGTGCCGCGACATAGGCCGTCCGCTCGGTACGGG
>Ga0209698_10004811_pt1 | contig 14715 bp, 14 predicted proteins | sample LitLauG_LLR_2012_FD_187203 | JGI IMG/M metagenome (GOLD analysis project Ga0209698, IMG submission 187203) | Freshwater sediment microbial communities from Pennsylvania, USA - Little Laurel Run_MetaG_LLR_2012 (SPAdes) (version 2) | ecosystem: Environmental > Aquatic > Freshwater > Creek >...
TCCCCATCCAGAATGGGTTCGTTTCGCAGCCAATGATTTCACCCGAAAACAAGTGTATCTTGCTGAAACTACAACAGCTAACGCCCCGGCTCCCGCGTCCAAAATCGGTTCGTTTCGCATTTTCGTCTTCTCGCGACCACGAGTCAGGTCCCGGTCGCTTTGCTCTAAGGGAATCCCGCCCATTCACGAGGCGTGTCGTCCCCGCACCCGTCCACTACTCATTTGACAACCGGAAGCCGCAAATGATATTCCTCATGCGTGTCAGGGCGCATGAGGCGTTTCGCAACCGCTGGAAGACTCATGATGGCAGGCCTCCTATTCCTGTTGAGGCCGGCCGCGAGTCAGGACACGCCGCCATATCGCGCTCCGCGTCTGGCCGGGACGCAATCCCCCGACTTAAACGGGATTTGGCAGGCACTAAACTCCGCCAACTGGGATCTCGAGCCCCATGCAGCGTCCGCATCCGCTTTCCCGGCGCTGCTGGGCGCGATTGGCGCGGAGCCTGCGGGGCAAGGTGTAGTCGAAGGCGGCAAGATCCCGTATCAGCCCTGGGCCGAGGCCAGGAAGAAGGAGAACTTTGCCAGGCGGTTCACTCACCCCATTGACCTCGCCACCAATGAAGCCGCCGGCGACCCGGAAGCCAAATGCTTTCTGCCGGGCGTGCCGCGCGCTACTTATATAGGTCTGCCCTTTCAAATCGTTCAGACTGCCAAACAGGTCTTGTTCACTTACGAGTTTGCCAGCGCCACGCGCATCATCTATATGGATCGCAAACCCAAGGTTCCGGCTGACGCCTGGATGGGCTGGTCCATCGGCCGCTGGGAGGGCGATACGCTGGTGGTCGACGTCACCAATCAGGTCGACCGCACCTGGTTCGACCGGGCCGGGAATTTCCATTCCGATGCGATCCATGTCGTGGAGCGTTATACGCCCGTCAGTCCGTATCACCTCATGTACGAGGCCACTATCGAGGATCCGAAGGTGTTCACGCGGCCGTGGAAAATCGCCATGCCCCTGTACCGTCATATCGAGCGTAATTCTCAGCTCTTGGAATTCAAATGTGTGGAATTTGCGGAAGAGTTTATGTACGGTCATCTCATCGAAGAGCCGCAAAAGTGAAAAGGAGAACTGTATCCATGAGCCATCGACTGATCCTTCGAATGGCCGGGTTGCTTGTGGCCGCTTGGATCCTATGGCTGGTACCCCAGCCCGCGGCCGGTCAGGGCGCGCGCACGCCGTGGGGCGATCCCGATCTGCAGGGCGTGTACACCTTTGCCACCGAAACGCCGCTCCAGCGGCCCGTGGCGCTCGGAAACAAGCAAAGCTACACCGAGGCCGAACAGCAGAAACTCGATCAGGAGTTGAAGAAAAAGCAACAGGAAAACATCTCCACCAACGAACATTTCAGCTATAACGCGCTATGGTTCGTGGGTGACCAGGGAAGGCCGACCGGCCGCACTTCGCTCATTGTCGATCCGGAGAATGGGCGCATGCCTCCGTTGACCGCGCGCGGCGAAAAGATTCGTGCGGAGAACGCAGCGCGGGCTGCGGCGCGGCGACAGGGAAGTGCCGTCAAGACCTGGCAAGATCATTCCAACTATAACCGTTGCATTTCCCGGCCTATCCCGCGAGTCTCCCAAGAATACAACCAGGGAGTCGAGATTCTGCAGACCCCCGGACAAGTGGCTATTTTCTACGAGAGCATGCACGACGTGCGCGTCATTCCCTTGGACGGGCGCCCGCATCTCGATCCGAGTCTCCGGCAATGGAACGGAGATTCGCGCGGCCACTGGGAAGGCGATACCTTGGTGGTCGACACGACCAATTTCACCGACAAGCAGAAGGTCGATGATGCGGCGCCGTTCGGCGTTTTCCCCAGGGCAACATGCGCCTCACCGAACGCTTCACGCGCGTAGATGCCGGCACTCTCAGCTACGTGGTCACGGTGGAGGATCCGACTATCTGGACCCGGCCCTGGACACTCGCTCTTCCCTGGAGAGCCGATGATCCCGCCTATAAAGGCCCTGAAGATCTCTTCGAGTACGCTTGTCACGAGGGCAATTACCGGATGATGGAGGATACCATCACTGCATCTCATACCAGTAAGTGAGAGGATACATTCATGAGCTCAAAGTTAGTAGTCGCGGTTGCCGGTCTGGCGGGTATGCTGTGGGCGCATCACTCGTTTCCGGCGGAATATGATGCGCAGAAGCCCGTCAAGCTGCAGGGCACGGTCAAGAAGGTTGAATGGATCAACCCCCATAGCTGGATCACCATTGAGGTGAAGCGCCCGGATGGTACTGCGCAAACCTGGGAGATCGAAGCCGGCGCCCCGAATGCTCTATTCCGCCGCGGCTTTACCAAAGACTCGCTGCCTGTCGGAACAGAGATCGTGGTCGATGGCTACTTGGCGAAGAACGGCAAGCAGCGGGCCAACGGCCGCGACCTCACCTTACCCGACGGAACCAAACCCTTTCTCGCGCCGCCCAATCTCGACGGCTCCGAAAAGTAGCACAGGCCTCCCGGCCTGTGTCAGGTATTTCTCCCATGAGAATCGTTACCTCGATTTTTGGTATTCTGCTTGCCGTTTCGCTTGCCTGGAGCCAGGGCACCACGGCCCAGATCAACGGCGCCGTCCGGGATTCGGCGGGCCTTGCCGTTGCCGGCGCGGCGGTCCAGGTGACTCAGACCGCCACTGGCCTGGTGCGCGCCACCACCTCCAGCCAGGATGGCTCTTACGTTTTTCCAAACTTGCCCGTAGGTCCCTATTTGCTGGAAATCAGCAAGGCCGGCTTCAGTAAGTACGTCCAATCTGGTATTTTGCTCCAGGTCGGTAGCAGTCCCACCATTGATGCCATCTTGAAGGTCGGCGCGGTTACCGAACAAGTGATCGTTCAGGCCGATGCCAGCCTCGTAGAAACCCACACTTCCGGTGTGGGAACCGTGGTGGACAACCAACGAGTCGTCGAGATGCCCTTGAATGGCCGGAACGTCACGGAACTCATCTTTCTGGCCGGCATTTCGACCATCGGCGGCGCCAATGGCGGATCTCTCAATTCCAATCGCAATTACCCCACGGTGATGATCTCGGTGGCGGGCGGCGTGGCCAACTGGACCACTTACAACTGGGATGGCGAGACCCACAACGATGCCTATAACAGTCTGAACCTTCCTTTGCCCTTTCCCGATGCTTTGCAGGAGTTCAAGGTAGAATCGAGCGCCCTGGCGGCGCAGTATGGCCAGCACGCCTCCGCTAACGTAAACGTCGTAACCAGGGCGGGAACCAACCAACTTCACGGGGATGGGTTCGAATTCCTGCGCAATAACGCCTTGAACTCCCGGGATTTTTTCGCCCCCGCGCGCGACACTCTCAAGCGTAATCAATTCGGCGGTACCATCGGCGGCCCTATCCGGCGCGACAAACTGTTCTTCTTCGCCGGATGGCAGGAGACCATTCTTCATACCACGCCCACCTCCAACATCGGGTACATTCCCACGCCGGCCGTGCTCGCCGGCGACTTCACCACCTTCGCCGGGCCCGCCTGTAATGGCGGCCGGCAGTTCACGCTGAGCCCATCCCTCGGCTTCGTGGGAAACAAGACCTCACCGGCGTTATTCAGCCCGTCGGCACTAAAAATCGCTTCCATCCTGCCCACGGGCACCGCCGATCCGTGCGGGAAAGTGACTTACGGTCTCTCTGGCGCGCAAACAGAAAACATGGGCGTCGCCAGGGTGGACTGGCAAAAGAGCGTCCGGCACTCTTTGTACGTCCGTCCCTTTGTCACTAACCTCGACGTTCCGTCAACCTATGATGGAAAGAACGCGCTCACCGCCAATTCCTATGCCAATAATTTCCGCGTCTACTCATTGGCCGCCGGTGATACCTATCTGATCGGTACGGGGGTAGTGAGTTCCTTCCATTTCGGAATCAACCGCTCGAATGCGGTCAAGATCCCGGACCACTTCTATAGCTGGCGGGATCTCGGCGCGGACGTTCCATACCAGCCCACACCCAACCCTCGATTCACCATCTCGGGCGGCAATGGCTACTCCTTCAACCGTCAGGCTGCCGTAACTGCCGACCATGGCGGACCGAACTTCAATGTCAACGAAGACTTGAGCTGGGTCCGCGGATCGCACCAACTCGGATTTGGCGGCACCTACAATCATGAGGTCCTCAACTACTTTTCCGGCACCAACTCCGGCGGAACCTTCACTTTCAACGGCAGCTCCACGGGTCTGGGCATGGGTGACTTCATGCTCGGCAACGCGGCCAACTGGGCGCAGGGCAACTTTCAGAATTTCATGTACGACCGCCAAAACTATGTCGGATTGTATGTCCAGGACTCGTGGAAAGTCACGCCGCGGCTGACCGTGAATTACGGCCTGCGCTGGGAGCCGTTCTTCGCCTTCACCAACAAACACGGCTTCTTCGATCACTTCGACCCGGCTCTGTTCGCCCAAAACGTGCATAGCACGCGGTATCCCAATGCCCCCGCGGGTTTGATCTTCCCAGGCGACCCGCAATGGGCGCCGGGAGGATACCAGATCGCCGCCAATCGCTACGCCGTCTTTCTCCCCCGCCTGGGCATCGTGTGGGATCCCATCGGTGACGGGAAAACGACCATCCGCGCCTCCGTGGGAATGTTCACGGATCGCGGCGCTCTCTACTCGATGAGCGCTATGGCGCAGGATGCCCCTTTCGGCACGGCCCTCCGGCTGAACAATGTCCGCCTGGACAACCCCTGGGGTACTTACCCCGGCGGCAATCCTTTACCTTACGTCCTTACCAACACCTCGACCTTCCCCGCCTTTGCTTCGTATGTTACTGATAGCTTCCACTGGAAACCAACTTGGGTCAACCAGTTCAACTTTGCCATCCAGAGACAATTCGGAACCGATTGGCTTGTGACGGCGAATTATGTGGGTAATACCGTCTCTCATCTGATCACCGAGGGCCAGATCAATGCCGCCGTCTTCCTGGGAACCCGCTCTTGCACGCTCCCCAACGGCGTCAGCTATCCCACGTGTTCCACCCTCGGGAATCTCGATTCGCGCCGGCCCCTTTCGCTCGAAAACCCGTCGCAAGGGCAGTATTACGGCATCGTCTCCACCACCGACGACGGAGGGACCTCGTCCTATAACGCGTTATTCCTGCAAGCGCAGAAACGCCTCAGCCGGCGCTGGACGGTGCTTTCCAACTACACCTGGTCTCACTGCATCGGCGATCTTTGGAACGGCAACCCCGGCAATAACGGGGCTTCCTCGGTCACTCCCGGCAGCCGCCGCAACGATCGGAGCAACTGTTTCCCCAGTGACCAGCGGCAAATTTTCAATCTTTCCGTGGTGGCCCAGACACCGAAGTTCTCGAACCGGGCGTTGCGCCTGATAGCCGGCGACTGGCAAGTCGCGCCCATCCTGAAAATCCGCTCCGCCCAGTTTTATACGGTCACTACCGGCGTGGATACGGCCCTCAGCGGCCAGGGAGGCCAACGGGCCAATGCCGCGCCGGGAGTAGATCCTTACTTATCGAATCGCAATGCGTGCACCAATGCGCCCTGCATCGCCTGGGGCAATCCGGCCGCTTTCACCTCGCCGCCCACGGGCGCTTTGGGCACTCTGAGCAACGATTCGCTGAAAGGACCGGGAGTCTTCCAGTTCGATATGGCCCTCTCGCGCCTTTTCTCCATTCGGGAACGGAAAACGCTCCAGGTTCGAGCGGAAGCCTTTAACCTCCCCAACCACGTGAATCCGGCGCCGCCCAGTCCTTCGGTGAACAGCCCGACCAGCTACACTCTCACCAGCGACATCAGCGGAACCTCCGGATTGCAGGGCAGTACAGGGTTGACCGACGGCGATTATCGGGTGATCCAGTTGGCGCTGAAGTTCGTGTTTTGACCGGCAACCCGGCAGTGCCCGTCCCTAAGCCCTCTTAGTGCTTGATGTCGTTGTTGCCGATAGCCGCCAGCAGATTATCCAAACCCTGCCGGAACAGGACATTGATCTCCTGCTGGGCTTTGTAAGTTTCAAAGAGATGGTGCTGGCTGTCTTTGAGCGCCAGGTAGGCGGCCAAACTGGCCTCGTTGGTTTCTTCCAACGCTTTTACGCGGCCGGCGAGTTCCGCCATTCCGGCAATGGTGGTTCGCAGCATCTCCACCACCTGGCGAAATTCATCCAGCGTGATTTCGGGCGGAAGGGACATGGCTTATCTAATGTAACGCTGCCCTCTGGTGACGTTGCCGCCGACGTCCTCTTAGTACCTCGGCACGCCCGCGTCTACTTGCGCGGACCATAGATCGATTCCTCCGGTCATATTCGTCAGGTTCTGGTGGCCGCGCTCTGCTAATGCCGTTGCTACTCGCAGGCTGCGGATCCCGTGATGGCAGAAGATGACCAGCGCCCGGTCTTTGGGAAGCCGGTCGATCCAGTCCGCAGCCTGGCTCATCGGACAAACCAGCGCGCCCGGAAGCGCCGCGATGGCTATCTCTTCCGCCTCCCGCACGTCGACCAGCAGGAGATCTTCGCCGCTCTGCAGCCGGGTGTGGATCTCTTTCGGAGTCGCTGCTTGGATGGGTGTGTCGGAACTCATTGTTGGAAAACGCGCCTCTGCGCGAACGATCCTAGAGGCGCGTTTCTGCTCCCGTCAAGGGCTCGCCATAGGCCGCCGCCCCGGTGACTTTCGGTGTGCGCTACCGAACCTAAGCCCCGTTTTGACACACTGTCAATGTCTCGCCCTGGAAGGTGAAAAAATTGTTCACCGAAGTGGATGGCGGAGCCCCGAAGTAGGGCAGCGTCACCAGATCCTGCAAGTTAAATGTGAACCCATGCAAGACGTACGGGAAGTCTCCGAAATTGGCATTACGCTCGAGCGGATCGCCGACTTCCAGAATCCCGCAAGCCGTCTGGTTGCCCTGGGGCTGGTTGATCAGAGGGTCGTCGGCCCACTCTCCCAATTCATGCGTTAACGCCGACACGTCCTGGGAGAACGTTGCAACCTTGTCGATATACGTAAACTCCATGTAGCTGTTTCCGCCGGTCGCGCTGTGGTAGCCGCCGATGCAGCATCCGTGGCTGGTCAAATACGTCTTGTAGGTCATGAAAATCGCAAGAGTATTCGGCTGGATGCCGAGGCTGGTGAGCAGGCCCTTAAACTGTCCGTCAATCCAGGGTTGGTCGACCTCCGCTACGGTTTCCCCGAATGGCGACCCGGTCTTACCCTTAAGAAGGGGAGGGGTCAATGTCACTTCCGGCATCACAGTGGGTACGCCCAAGAGCAGGTGATAGTTCGTATTGGTGTGCACCGAGCCCCAGAAATTGGCCCTCTGAAAAGCGTCGATGTATTGAGTCGTGCCTACATCTACGCCGCCCTGAGTGTAAGTCGTCGTCGAGTCGAATATGGGCGACATCACGGTGTTCTGGATTGCCGTCAACCCGTTGGTGTTCGTGGGAACGCTGGAGGGATCAAAGGTCTGGGTTCCCCCGCGCTTGATCACAATCTTGACGGGAATAATGACCACTGGAATGGTCGTCGCTGTGTTGGTCGTGGCAGGATTCGTGCCGACCATGCTGAAGTTGTATGTGGTTGCGTTGTAGACGAAAGAGCCGTTCCATTCCGGCAGCGGGGTGGCCGCAGCCAGACTCGGATTGTCGTTTGGCAGCCAGCCAAACATGGGCCGATCAGGCGGGTCCTCTTGAGCCAAGGCAAGACTGGTGAAAGCGCCGGTCGCCAGCGCGAGTAATCCCACGCCGGTGAAACGCTTGAGACAGGTAGATAGGTTTGGTCTTTTTTTCATATTGTCGCTCCGGTTCTGATCATCCCGGAAATCACTGCCAGCTTCCCGATCGTTTCCAGGAGGTCTCAAAATAGGATAAAGCCTCTCGATTCCGCGGCCCAGTAAATTCTGCCGTTCATCTTCAAAAGAGTACTAAGGCACTAAGGCAAATACCCTGCTGTTCAGGCGGCCAGCTTGATCGGGGGAGTAGTCATAGAACCGCCGATATGTCGGCTGCCACCGCACGATGCGCTTCCACTCGCGCTTGACACCGCCCTCCCCGCTGCTATACGTTGACGCCATGCCCCTCGATCGTCGCTCCTTCCTTCGCGTTAGCGCCTTGGGTGGGGGTGGTATGCTGCTCCGCTTCTACCTGGAGGTGCCCGCTCGCGGGCAAGCGCCGCTCCCGCCGCCGTTCACCGTCAAGCCGGATGCCTTCATCCGCGTTGCGCCCGATAACGTCTTCACCATCACGGCCAAGAATCCCGAAGTCGGCCAGGGCGTCCGCACCCATCTGCCCATGATCATCGCCGATGAACTTGACGTCGATTGGAAGGATGTCAGGATCCAGCAGGCCGATCTCGACCAGTCGAAATATGGACCGCAAAACGCCGGCGGCAGCCTGGCTACTCCCACTAATTGGGATGCGTTGCGGCAAGTGGGCGCAGCCGGCAGGCAGATGATCGTCTCCGCCGCCGCCCAGACGTGGACTGTTCCCGAGTCCGAGTGCGCCACCGCCTCCGGCCGCGTCATCCATCGTCCCACCGGCCGCACCCTCACCTACGGCGCTCTGGCGGCCAAAGCCGCCACCTTGCCTCCGCCCGATCCCCAAAAGGTCAAACTGAAGGACCCGCAAGATTACAAAATCATCGGCCAGCCCGTACACAGCGTGGACAACGCCGCCATCGTCACCGGCAAGCCCATCTACAGCATCGATTTCACGTTGCCTGGCATGCTGTTTGCCGTGTTCGAAAAATGCCCTGTTTTCGGTGGCAAGGTGATCAGTGCCAACCTCGACGAGATCCAGGCTATGCCCGGCGTCCATCATGCCTTCGCGGTAGAAGGTGGAAGGGATCTCGCCGGCCTGTTGCCTGGCGTCGCCATTGTCGCCGACACCTGGTGGCAGGCGCGCACCGCCCGCCAGAAGCTGCAAGTCACCTGGGACGAAGGCGCCACCGCCGCGCAATCGAGCGACGGGTTTGCCCGCCGCGCCGCGGAGCTCTCCACGCAACCGCCCGTCTTCTCGCTGCGTAACGACGGCAATGCCGACGCCGCTCTCGAAGGCGCCGCCACCGTCATCGACGCGGCGTATTCCTATCCCTTTCTCAATCACGCTCCGCTCGAGCCAGAGAACTGCACCGCGCAATTCAAAGACGGCAAGCTGGAAATTTGGGCCCCCAGCCAAACGCCCGCGGCCGGTCTGCAAATCGTCATGCGCACCCTCGGCCTAGAGGCCCGCGACGTCACCATTCACCAGTTGCGCGGCGGTGGCGGCTTCGGACGGCGTCTCTCCAACGACTATATGGCCGAGGCCGCCTGGATCGCCAAGACCGCCGGCGTTCCGGTGAAACTTCTCTGGACCCGCGAGGACGATTTCGCTCACGATTTCTACCGCCCCGCCGGCTTCCATTACTTGAAGGGCGGCCTGGACGCTTCCGGCCGCCTGATCGCCTGGCGCAATCATTTCGTCAGTTTCGGTGAGGGTAACCGCTTTGCTCCGCAAGCCAACATCGTCTCCAACGAATTCCCGGCCACTTTCTTGCCGAACTTCGGCTTTCACAGCACGCTGATGCCGATGGGCGTCCCCACCGGCGCCATGCGCGCGCCTCGCAGTAATGGGTACTGTTTCGTCTTCCAGTCGTTCCTTGACGAGTTGGCCCATGCCGCGGGAAAAGATCCGCTCCAGTTCCGGCTCGATCTGCTCGCCTCGCCGCGCCTGACGCCTGCCAAGCCCAATCCCGCCGAGCTCGATATCGACGCCCCGCGCATGCGCGGTGTCCTCGAACTCGTGGCCGCCAAGTCCGGGTGGGGCCAACGCAAACTGTCCAAGGACACGGCTCTCGGCGTAGCCTTTCAGTTCGCGCACCGCGGCTACTTCGCCGAAGTCGTGGAACTTAGCGTCGATTCCGGCAGCAAGGTGAAGGTCCACAAGGTGTGGGTCGCCGCCGATATCGGCAGCCAGATCATCAACCCCAGCAACGCCGTCAACCAGGTGCAGGGCTCGATCATCGAAGCCATGAGCCACACGATGGCGTACGAGATCCACATCGAGAAAGGACGAGCGGTCGAGACCAATTTCCACCAGTATCGGCCGGTGCGCCTGACGCAAGCGCCGGCGGATATCGAGGTGCATTTCCTGAAGACGGAAAACCCGCCCACCGGCCTGGGTGAGCCCGCGCTCCCGCCGGCGATCCCCGCCATGTGCAACGCCATCTTTGCCGTAACCGGCAAACGCATTCGCTCGCTGCCGCTCACCAGACACGGCTTCAGTTGGGCGTGATGGACACCGATGCCGCCGATCGCGCCTTGCGGCTCCACGTCTATCGGTACTTCATTCGGTATAGCCGCGCCCCCCTGGTCAGGGAAATAGCTACCGCGCTCTCAGTTCCGATCCGTCACGCGCGCGCCGGGCTCGGACGGATGCTGCTGTTCCGGTCGGAACTCCACATCGATCGCTGGTGCGCGCAGTGGAAAGTCCCTCGCGGCGGCACTCTGACACTCTCGCAAGGATGGCGTCTCGCCCGCGAATGGTACGCGGATCGCTTGCATCCCGACTGGCGCCCCAAAAGCCTCCCCGAGGCCCGATCTGCCTTTGCAGAAATCGGCCTGACCGGCGAGTTTTGGAAATTGGCGTAACGAGTCTTCGACCGGCGCGAGCCAGTGTTCAATTTTGAACAGACTTCTTCGTAAATTGCCTTTATGCTGTTTTAGTACGTTACAATACAGCCGTGTCGGGGCTACGCCACCCGCGCCGGCAACAGTTTGCAATCACGGGGGGAGACGACAATGGCACCCAGTTCAGCAGCGCCGGAAAATCGCCCACCCTTTGAGGATGTATTAGCGCATTTACCGATCTCCAACACCACGGAGTACCGGAAAGGTCAGATCATCTACGGTCCCGATCAGCCTTCGACGGACATCTACCTGGTAGCTAGCGGCAAGGTGAAGCTCTCGCGGATATCGGAAGAGGGCGGCGAAGTGTTGTTGGAAATCATGCGGACCGACGAGTTGTTCGGCCAGTCGGGCTTCCTCACGGTTCCGAACCGCTCCGAGCAGGCTACCGCCCTGGAGAATTCCAAGGTGATGACTTGGCCCATCTCGGCTATGGAAGACCTCGTGGCCAAACGGCCCCGCCTGGCGGTAGCATTACTGCAGATCTTCGCGCAGCGGAACGCCGAATTCGCTCTTCGGATCGCGAGCTTTTCGCTCGATAACATCCAACGGCGGCTGGCCCGCTCGCTCATCCACCTCTGCGAACGGCTGGGCACTCCGGAGGAAAATGGATCCTTTCGAATGATGCCGTTTACTCACGAGTTGCTCGCCCAGCACATCGGGACCTCGCGTGAGATCGTTACCCTCTATATGAATCAGTTTCGCAAGGACGGTTACCTGCGCTATTCCCGTCAGGAAATCACTGTCTATCGCGATGTGTTGGCTGCGGCGATCGTGGGAACCACACATTCCCGCACGGTTATTGATCGTGCCGACGCGCAAGACACCGTAGAGGTCAAGGCCGCGGCGACTGCCACCGAGCCCAGCTAGACGGCCGGCGGCTACACTGCTGGCGCTACAGACCAAGTTTGACTTCGGGAGGAGCCGATCATACACTGAATCCGGGATTCCACATGATATCGAAGCTCCTGGTCACTCCGTTTCTTCTGCTGCCCGCGGCACTGGCCGCCGACGCTGCTGCTCCGGTCACTTTTTACAAGGATGTCCTCCCGATTCTGCAGAAGCATTGTCAAACTTGCCATCGGCCCAGCCAGGTGGCGCCGATGTCGTTCCTCAGTTATCAAGAAGCGCGCCCTTGGGCGAAGGCGATGAAAACCGCGGTGGCCTTGCGGAAAATGCCGCCCTGGTTTGCCGACCCGCAATACGGTCACTTCTTGAATGACCGCTCGCTCAAACCGGTCGAAATCGAAACGATTGCCAAATGGGCGGATGGCGGTGCGCTGGAAGGCAATGCGAAGGACGCTCCCCAAGCCGTCCAATGGCCGGAGGGCTGGCAGATTCAGCCGGACGTCATCGTGCAGGGGCCTGTCTTTGATGTTCCCGCGCACCCCAAGAACAACGTCGTGGAGTGGGTGTCCGTCACCGTCCCGAGCGGGTTTGCCAAAGATACCTGGATCACGTCGGTGCAGATCAAACCGGAGCACCCTGCCGTCACCCATCACATGTGCCTGGGTTTCAATCCGCACACTGCCGGCATCCAGTACTTCGAGCCGGTATGGCAGAACAAGCAACGGGATGAAGAGGGAAGCGCGGTCCCCGGCAAGGGACCCACGTTCGCTCCCTCCGGCCCTCCAGGCCCGTTACGAAGCATGGCGGAAGATTGCTACCTACCGGGAAACGTAGCGGCCGATTACCGGGATTTCCAGGCGGCAAAGCTGGTTCCGGCCGGGAGCGACATTACGCTGAATCTCCACTACACACCCAATGGCACGCCGGTCACAGACCATGTCCAGATCGGGTTTACGATAGCCAAAGAACCGCCGCAGCGGAGGTACGTTTCCTTAATTTCCTCCTCGACGACAGATCCCAAGGTTTTCGCGATCCCCCCGAACGACGGCAACTGGCAAAGCCCGGCGGCGGAAGTCACGTTCAATCAGGACGTCGAACTGGTGTTCATGATGCCCCATATGCACTTCCGCGGGAAGGACATGACCTATACCCTGGTGTATCCGGACGGGAAAAAGGAGATCGTGCTCAACGTGCCGCATTACGACTTTAACTGGCAACTGGGATATTCCACGTCCATCAAGGTTCCCAAAGGCACGAAGTTGCACGTGGACGCGCACTTCGATAATTCTCCCAACAACAAATTCAACCCGAATCCGAACCGGACGGTGTACTACGGTGAAATGACCTGGGAAGAGATGATGAATCCCTTCTTCGGCGTGGTGGTGGACCGGGACGCCGATCCGAACAAGATCGTCATCACGCGGGGCCCGGCGACGAACGGCGCGTAGCGGCGCGAGGCCCATCGCAGCCGCGAGCGAGCGGCAGCGACCAGGTGTTTGTGAATTTTTGTTAAGCACGCCTGCGAAGCCCCCCTTCCGTTTTGGCATAGAATAGGGAGAATTACGGGAGTGCGGGTTGTTGAAACACGAGGTTGCCAGTATCAAGCCGGACGTCCGATCGCTTCTGCTGGTGGATGACGACGCGGCCTTATGCAAGCTGATGGCGGAGTTTTTTTCCTCCCATGGCTTCCGGCTGGATGCCGTGCATGACGGCATGACGGCCCTCTCGAAAACCGGGGAAGGCGGGTACGATCTGATCCTGCTGGACATCATGCTCCCCCTCCTCGACGGGCTGGAGGTATTAAAGCAACTCCGGCAGAGGAAAGCCGCGACGCCGATCATCTTACTGACCGCGCGGATCTCTCATCGCGACCGCATCGCGGGCTTGGACGCAGGCGCCGACGACTACCTTCCCAAGCCGTTCGCGCCCCATGAGCTGCTGGCCAGAGTGCGGGCGGTTTTGCGCCGCACCGACCAGTCGCTGGCCGCCACTCCACCCGCTGTGGAGGTCGGCAAGATCCGCCTCGATCCTCGCAGGCGCGAAGTCTTTCGCGGAAAGCATCGCATCGAAGTAACCTCCCTCGAGTTTGATATTCTGGACGTCCTCATGCGCTCCGCCGGGCACATCGTTTCCCGGGACAAACTCGCCGTTGATCTTTGCCGGAAGGAGTTCACGGCCTCTAAACGCTTCATCGATGTGCATATCAGCCATCTGCGTCGCAAACTGGAGACCAGCGGGCAGCCTTTGATTCGCAGCATCCGTGGCATCGGATACCTGTTCGTGCCGGCAGAGGAGCATGAAGCGTGAGATCGGTCTATGCCAAATTCCTGCTCTGGTCGCTGGGCATTCTCATCTTCTCGCCGATTCTGTTCCTGGTGATCAGTCGAAACAACGTCTATAACAGTTTTACGAAAGACGGCGATTTAGGCGGCCGGCTAACCCGCCAATTGGCAGAGGCGCGGCAGGCTTACGAAACGGGAAGCAGGGAGAGCCTGGCCCGGCATCTCGACTCGCTGCTGCTGAATTATCCGGGATTCGAGTACTACCTGGTCAGAGAGGGCCTCGATCTGGTCACGGGAGAGGATCGCTCGCGTCTGTTAGCCCGAGCCAAGTCGCGCCTGCAAATCTTCGATCTTCTGGGGCGGCTCAATGTGTCGGTCCTGTCCGAGGACCAGCGCTACGCTTTCCTCGCCACGGTTCCTTCCCGGCAGGTAAATATCAAGATTTACCTGCCCTACTATTTAGTGCTCTTGTGCGCAGTGGCGCTTCTGTGTTGGGTGCTGGCCTTCCAGTTCGCCTCGCCGCTAAACCATCTGGCGGAGGCGGTGCGGCGCTTTGGGGGCGGCGACCTGTCGGCACGAGTCCATCCGACGCGCAAAGATGAGATCGGCGACTTGGCGCGGGCCTACGATCAGATGGCCGACCGCATCGAAACGCTGCTCACCGCCGAGCGGCGGTTGCTGCAGGACATTTCGCATGAGCTGCGCTCACCCCTCGCGCGGCTCAGCTTCGCCGCCGAACTGGCGCGCACTTCTCCGGACCGGGAGGGCGCCGCCTTGCGCGTGAACCGGTGCCGTAGATCGGAGGGCCGGAGTCGGCGGTCGCGGCATAGGCGCCGCCATTGAGCGCCTGCAGCGCATCCACGCCGTTGAATGACGCCAGCGTGATTTGCGCCAGCGGAATGGTCTGGCCGTTCGTGAAC
>Ga0209698_10004812_pt1 | contig 14714 bp, 15 predicted proteins | sample LitLauG_LLR_2012_FD_187203 | JGI IMG/M metagenome (GOLD analysis project Ga0209698, IMG submission 187203) | Freshwater sediment microbial communities from Pennsylvania, USA - Little Laurel Run_MetaG_LLR_2012 (SPAdes) (version 2) | ecosystem: Environmental > Aquatic > Freshwater > Creek >...
CTTTGGGGGTGGGCTGCGAAAGTTTGGTGGCGGTGGATCCGGTAACTTGTTGCGCTGTGCATAACGCGCTGAGCGCCAACATCGCGAAGGCGGCAAACACGGCTCTGGGCATGGCGTTTGACTTGGATTCCAGAACCGGGGAAAGTTCTGCTTTCCAACTCCGACGCTAGCCTCTAAAATTCAGCTCAGCTACTTACCATGGAGACCATTCTGCTGGTTACCGTTCTCGCCGGAACCCTTGTCCTGCTTGGGTTTTCGGTGGTTCTGCTGCGCCGAGTTTCGGCGGCCGCGCAAGTCGATGTAAACGCGAAGGTTGCAAGTCAGCTCGAAAGGCTTGATACCACGCTTGGGCAGAAGTTCAGTGCTGCCACTGCCGATATGGCCAGTCGCCTGGAGCAGACTAAAGGGGACCTGCGGCAGCAGGTGACAGACCGCATCCAGCAAGGGTTTTCGGAGATTCGGTGTTCGGTTGAACAGCAACTGGCCTCGGGTAGGGAAGAGCAGAACCGCAGCCTGTCGGATGGGCGGGGCGAGATGACGTCGTCGCTCCTGCTGACGACGCAGCAATTGAAGGTTGAATTTCAAAGCCTGAATCAGCAGACCGCGCAGAGCCTGGAGGCGATCCGCGATCGCGTGGACGCCAAGCTGATGGCGATCACCGAGCAGGTGCAGGAGAAACTGGATCAGAACATCAAGGAAGGTTTCGCGCAGTTCGAAAAAGTCCAACAGCACCTGAAGGCGGCCGAGGAACAACTGCGGGAAGTGGGCGCGCTCGGGCACTCGATCAACGATCTGAACAATCTGCTCAAGCTGCCACACCTGCGCGGGCAGTTTGGCGAAGCTAGCCTGGAACGGCTGCTGTCGGATTTTCTGCCGTCGCACATGTTTGCGCTGCAGGCATCGCCCGGCGAAGGTGGCGGGCGGGCCGATGCGATCATTTATTTTCCGGATCGCAAGCTCCCCATTGACGCTAAGTTTCCTCGCGAGCAGGTGATTGCGCTGTTTGAGAGCAACGACAAAGCTGAGATCGAGGCGGCGCGAGTGGCGCTGGTGCGGGTGATGAAGGCCGAGGCGAAACGCATCCAGCAGTACATTCAGCCGGAGAATGGGACCACCGATATCGCGCTCATGTATTTGCCCAGCGAGACGCTGTATATGGAAGTGATCCGGAACAGGGAACTCGGCGACTGGATGAACGAGCAACATGTGTTTCCGGTTTCGCCGAACACATTGCTGATGACACTGCACACCATCTCGCTGGTGCACAAATGGTATGAGGTCGCGAAGGGCTTCGAAAAGAGCCGCGCGGAACTGGCGAAGGCGCAGAAGTCGTTCGACTTCTTCCAGAACCAGTTCGAGAATGTCGGCAAGAGCCTGAACAAGGCGCAGGAAGCGTTCGACAAAGCCACTACGCACTTGCGGGCCTACCGCGGCAAGGTCACGGCGCTCAGCGGACAAGAGCAGTTGGAGTTAGATTCCGCGGCGGAGTCCGAGAAACCCTTGCCGCTGCTCGACAAGGCGAGCGCGTAAAGGCGATTGCAGAAGTTAGAAGTCAGATTGCAGAAGTAAAGGCGGGCCTCGGCGAATGCTGGTCTGAACTTCTTCCATCTGACTTCTTAACTTCTGCTTTCCTGCATTATTTTCTTCCCGATTTGCTTCGCTCCCGAACTACATGTGGTTCATTGTGAAGGTGCCATTGCCGGTGCACCCCGTTGCTCCGGTCAGCGTCCAGGTGCCGGTGATCGTGTTGCCGCTCACAGCGCCTTGCAGAGTCAACACATTATTTGTCGGCAGATTCTGAGTCGAAATGGTCATTCCAAGTGTGCCCGTGACATGACCGTTGAAGTCTCCGGAGAAAGAGAACGAGCCAGTCTGTGTCGTGGTGTCGCCGGTGAAGCACGAGCCGGAAGTCGTGAACGTAAAATTTACGATGTTCAGGTTGCTGCCGGATCCCTGCGTGAAATTGGTCGTAAAAGCAAATTCCGTTTGTCCGTTCGGATTGGTCAGGGTCGCGGTCCAGCCCCCATTGATGTTCCCACTGCTGGAGCCGCTACCGCAGCCCGCCAGCAGGAAGGCCAAGGCGAGTAAGGTTGCCAGCCCAGTTTTCTTCAAACAAGTTTGAGTCATTCAATACCTCCTGATGTGCGGATAGTAGTTCGGTATCCAGTAGAGAACCCTAAACTCCATGCGAAGTTGCGCGGATAGACCGAGAAAGAGCGGGATCTACAGTCCTTTCCATATGTAGGGAAAGACACACAAGCTGACGGAAAGGCGTTCCGGCTGGAACGCGGGTTTCAAGTCATTTCAAGTTAGAAGAAGTGAGCCATGTTTAGTCAGATTGTGGTTGCGGGGGGAGCGGCGCATTCATTCCCAGACTCCGTCGAAGTTCACAAAGTAGGGCTCGACGGAAATGTCCGGGAAGTTGGTGGTCAGGAGTTCGGCAGCGCGCAGCAGTTCGGCGCGGTGATGGGCGGCTTCGGCGGCGCGGTCTCCCTTAAAGTGGGCGAGGCCGCCATAGGTTGCGCAATCGGAATGGCTCATTACCAACACGCGCCTGGTCTGGTGAAGGCGGATCGACATGCGCACCTGTTCGAGGATGAAATCCTGTTCGAAGTCGTTGCGCGGGGAGGCGAGGGTTTTAGCACCGCCGGCGACGATGATCATGTCGGCCTTTTCGATGGCCTGCCTCTTCAGAAATTTGCGGACGGCGCGGTTGATGCGGTGATCGAAGCAGCAGAGCACGGCGGCATCGGCCACGTAAGGTTCGGGCGGAGAATCGAAGTGGAAGACTTTGCGCATGATGACCTCGATCGTGAACCGCGACGTTGACGAGAGACTTGCCACGCCCATCGACCTATACTAATAAAACATAGCGCCTATGGACCCGATGGCTTTCAACTCGGCAGAGTGGTTTGCCCAAATGGACAGACTCAATACGCACTCCTTGCTTAGCGAGGGGCGCAGCCAGCCTAAGCCACCCAGTCGTGATCTCTTTGAGAAATTACCCGATAGTTTTACCGGTTGGCCGCACTTTCTTACTTGAGGAAGTAGCCTGAGACTCTCCATTGGCCATCCTTGTCGAGCATGGGAGTGATGGTCTCGACTGCCGATTGTTTGTACTCGAAGCTCGACTGGTACTGAATGACCACGTACTCGCCGTCGGGCGCGCCGGGAAGCATTTTGGCGTAGGTTGCGCTCTTAACTTTGCGGGATAACATCGTTCCGAGGGGATCGCGGCTGGCATGGAGCATTTTTTGCCAGTCCTCTTTGCTGACATGCGACTTGAACAGGGATGCGGATTCCTGCCAGCTCTCGGCGTATTTTCCGGAGTCGACGAGGGCGAGCCAGGACTCCGCGGATTGCTGGGCGAGTTGCTCGGGTTTCTGTTGAGCATGGGCGCACACGCCGCGTGATAGAACGAGAAACAAGAGAACGGCTGTTGCAGCTTTGAATCTCGAAGGCTCATTTAGCATTTCAACGACTCCTTATGCCCGAGTGTCGGGTGTGAGTAGGGGCCCTTTGACTCCGCAGCCGCTTTGCTTGGCAAAACGGCTGCTGCGCTCAGGATGACACTCTCAAAAAGGGCGCGTGAACCGCTAGCAGCTACGCGCCGCGCTTTGTTTTTAACTCGGCCAGCAGGTGCTCGATGCGATCTTCTTTCTCGAGCGCTGCCAGGCGGTCGTCAACGTCGTCGGCGAGCAGTTCAGCTTTGGCTTGGCCCACCGCTTCTTCGCGGGCGACTTTGCGCTTCATGCGGTCGAAGGTGGCCGATTTGGAGTTCGCGCTCATGCCCGAACCTGCATCCGTCGCTTTGCTGGCGGCGCGTGCGCGGCGGTGCTGCGCGATCAGAAGATCGGCTTTGGTGTTCGCCTCGGCGAGTTTCTGCTCCAGCTTGCGCAGGGCCGACTTCAGGTTCTCGACTTGCGCCTTCTGATCCTCCACCTGCTGCGTAAAGCCGGCGCTCATCTCGCGATAGCTTTCCACGCGGAGCAGTGCAGCGCGCGCCAGGTCGTCCTGCTTCTTGTCGACGGCGAGTTCGGCTTTGCGCATCCATTCGGTTACTTTTTCGTCATTCTCCTGTTTCTTTTTTTCGAGCAGGTGCTGATCGGCGATGGCAATCGCCACCTGCGTTTTGACTTGCAGAAGTTGGTTCTGCATGTCGAGGATTACTTGCTTGATCATCTTTTCGGGCTCCTCGGCCTTGTCGATCAGGTCGTTGAGGTTGGCCCGGACTAGTGTGGAAACACGCTCCAGTAATGCCATAAAACACCTCGTGAAATTCTGTCGTTGGTCGTTCGTCGTTCGCGATTCCGTGCCGCATCGTGCGACCGGGAATCCCCCTAGTTGCGATTCGTTTTCCAGGCTCCGCCTGCGATGGAGATTGCGATGTAGACTGCGATTCCCGCGGCGACCCAGATGCCGATGTGTCCGGTCGCCGCACCCATGGCCGCGCCCATGGCGCCTCCCAGCGCAACGGCCAGGCCTAATGATCTTGCGTGATGAACTTCGTCCTGCACGGAAATCCTCCTGAACTCTGTCGTTCGTCGATGGTCGATGGTCGTTCGCGATTCGCAGGTCACATACACGTTCCTGACGACTGACGACCAACGACCTGCCTTCCTACTTTTTCTCCGGCTTCGGCGTCTTGTCCCCGATCTGGCGGACTTTGCCGAGCAACTCGCCTAGCGGCATACCCGAGAGCGTTTCGAAGAGAGCTGGAACTTGCGCCGCCATCTTCGCGATGTCGCCGGTGATCTTGTTCATTCCGGAGGCATCGCCGTTGCCGGTCGACACGATCGTGATCTTGTCGACATTCGCGAGCGGACTGGCCAGCGCCCTCACGATTTCCGGCATGCCGGTGAACAGCTTGTCGATCACGGCCGCCTGGTTGTACTCCTGGTAGGCCTCGGCCTTGACGTTCATCGCCTTCGCTTCGGCTTCACCTTTCTTGAAGATGATCTCGGCCTCGGCCTCACCCTGCTGGCGGATGGAAGAGGCGTGGCCCTCAGCTTCCGACATCAGGCGTTGCTTTTCGGCCATGGCGAGCGTTTCAATGCGCTGACGCTCGATCTCGGCCTGCTTGAGCACGGTTGCGATCAGCTCTTTTTCGCGGCGGTTGATTTCCGCTTCCTGTACCTTGACCTGGCCTTCTTTCTCGACCTGCTGCACCCGCACCTGCTCGGCGATGACCTGCTGCTGCATGATGTTGGTCTGGATGTCATAGGCTTTATCGGCTTGCGCCTGCTGCTTCTTGGTGACTTCGAGGTACTGCGCTTTCTTGATTTCGAGATCGCGCTGCGCCTCGGCCTGCTTCGCCTGGGACAGAGTTTCAGCCAGCACGCGCTCCTGATCAGCCTGCGCCTTGGCGACTGCGGATTCGCGAGTGGCGACGGCTCGCCGAATGGCGGTATCGCGCTCGGCTTCGGCAGTGGCGACGTCGGCGTCTCGCTTGATCCGGGCTACGTCGGGCTTGCCCATGTTGGTGATGTACTCGTTCTTGTCGCGGACTTCTTTGATCGTGAACGAAATGACTTCGAGGCCCATCTTGTTCATGTCGTCGGCGCAAGTGGCACGCATGCGGTCGCCAACCATTTCGGGCTGCTTCACGATTTCTTCGACCGTGAGCTGTCCTATGATGCCGCGCAGGTGGCCTTCCATCACCAGCCGGATCAGGCCTTCTCGCTCCTGGTCGGTCTTGGTCAGGAATTGCTCGGCGGCGGTGAGAATCGATTCCTTGTCCGACTTTACCTTGATTTGAGCGACCGCTTCGACCGTCACGGCCACGCCCTGCTTGGTGTAGAGATCCTGTTGCGGCGCGACGTCAAATGACATGAGTTCGAGCGAGAGGTCGCGACAGTTTTCGATCATCGGGAAGATCACCGTGCCGTGCCCCTGCACCACGCGTGTTCCGCGAAAGCCGTAAACGATCAGCGCTTCATGCGGTCCCGCTTTGCGGTATAAGCGCGCCAATGAGCTGATCAGGAACAGGACCACGAGAACCGCCAGTCCTGCAAATATCCAGATTTCTACTGCTATCCCTCCGAAAGACATATCGCCTCCTAGAAAGCTGCGAGCCACGAGCCGCGAGCTCAAACCCAAAACCGACGTCAAAAATCAATGCGAGCACAAGTTGTGAATTACGAACCATCAACGCCTCATTTCTGAACGCATCATTCGGTCCAGATCGCGAACTATGCGCTCGGGATCGTTGTGACCCAGGTAGACGTCACCGTTTGACATCTTGATGTGCACTACCTGGTTGCACCACACATAGGCGCGCGTTCGGCCATAGCCGCGAATGCCGTAGCCGCGGATAAAGGCCCAGGGCTCGACCTTGTAGCTCACGATGGCCGATCTTGGGATCGAGCGCAGGCGGAAGCCAAGCGTGCAGATTTCCACACCATGCTGCTGGAAGCGGTACTGAAAACCGCTCCACGCCATGGCGAAGGCGCCCAGGCCGATGACTCCGACCGGGATGATCGGCCACGGCGCCCTGCCGGGGGCGAGTGCAATCCCAACAATGGGTCCGATCAGAGCGAGCAGAATCAGGGCGCTCCACAGGCCGCCCGAATGTGTTTCGATGACGAGTGTTTCGCCGTCTGGAAGTGGCGCGTGGCGATTCGAGACCAGATAGAGTGCGATCAGAGCGACTACTGCCACGGCCAGTGTGCCCGCCATGCGCGCGGGGTGTACGGGCGCTCCGTGCAGGTTGAAGCTGAGGACGGCGTGGTTTGCGGCCACCAGAAATCCGACCAGCAGGGCAAAAAAACCGAGCAGCGCCCAGCTGAAGCGATCGACCGAGCGCCAGGTTTTTGCGGTGAGGAGCAGCGTGCCGGTCGTCAAGGAGATGGCCAGCATTCCGAGAATGAAGTCGAGAGACTGTTGTCGCGACATCCAGCCATTCGGTTGGTTGGCGGCATTGAAATGCGTGGCCATGTGTGCGGGCAGCTGATCCCACGCCTGCTTGAATTCGAGCGCGACGAGCGGGAGCGCCAGCCACAGCAAAAGGGTTGCGAATTGGAAGAGTCTACGATTCATAAAACAGCTTCGAGCTTCTAGCTCCGAGCTTCGAGCCGCGTGCTACCACCAACTGCCAATCACTTCTGGTACCGCTTACCACAAAACCAAGCGCACTTGCCCCGGTTTCCGATCACTGTTCGCCGCTCATTTCTTCCCACAGGCGCACGTAAGCGATGCCCTTCTCGTAGCGTGTCACGACAATCTCGGCGCCCTTTTCGATCGCGCCCCCGTTCTCGCTGCGCGCGCCGCAGGTGCGCCGCGTTCCGGCCTGGGAGTAAATGATCTCGCCGGTGCCGCCCGCACGGATCGGCAGCGACGTGCGCCCCAGCACGCCGACCATCTCGTAGTCGGCGGCATCCATGTTTTCTTCGGGAGAGACCAGCACGCGTGAGAGGAACAGGAACACGATCCCCGCGCCGACCACACCGGCCGCGATCGAAAGCAGCAGGCCGAGTGCGAACCAGACATGCGAGAAACGCGAGATCAGGAATCCCGTACCACCGAACCACGCCAGGAACGCCGTCAGCGTGATGAAATTAAATGGAGAAACATCAGGCCCTTGACCGCTCTTCGCTATGCCACCGGTTGCCGGGCTCTGCCCTGCTCCACTTCCTGCCGGAAAATGGCCCGTCGGGACATGGGCGCCGCCATGCGGAAGATGGGGTAGATGCAGATGCCAGTGCAGGCTGCCTCCGATAAACGAAATTGCGCTCAACAGAAATCCGACGGCGAAACAGATCAGGTAGAAATCAGCCCACGTCATACGTTTCGCCCTCCTTCGCTTCGAGCCTCGAGCCTCGAGCCACGAGCGTCGAGCCACGAGCGTCGAGCCAAATCGTTACTGCGGGTGCTCGCGACCCGCAGCTCGTCACTCGCCTTCATGTCCGCTTCTGGCGCGGCGCTGCCTCCGCCGGACGCAGCGCCTCGAACAAGCGGTCGGCCAGCCCCGGCGTATTCAGAATCTCGCCGAGCAACAGGATCGCGCGGCGTGTGTCCTTGTCTCGCGCGGCCTTGATCAACGCTTCACTGACCTGCGGATCGCTGGCAAAGCGCTCCGAACCCTGGAGCAGCCAGACATCGAGCTGCCCTTCGGTCGTGCGCAGGTCCGAAACCAGTTCGGTGTGATAACCCTCCGGGTCATCCACCAGAAATCCCGGGTGCACCTTAAAGAATCGCGCCAGCAAGGTACGCGTGGATTGCGTCATGTGCGGGCGCCGGCCGCTCTCGATCTGCGACAAATACGACTGGCTGATGGCCTTGCGCGTCTCTTTGCGGATCGCTTTCATCAGCTCCTGTTGCGTCATGGGCCGGCCGAGATTGCGCAGCGAGCCTTCGACCTCGCGCAGGTAACGGATTTTCTCGCCCAGTGTCATATATGCCAGATCGCAATAAATATATCGCAATTCATAATATTGTCAAGATCTGGATGTGCCGGAGATTGAGAGAGTTACAGGGCAGTGGAAATGGGCGTATTTTCACCTCCTAAGTTTGGTCGCAGCCGGTCCGAGGCGGAAAAATAGAAAAGTTTCTCTTTTGGAGGCGGCAATTCGCCGCGTTCCTCGTGGCGTTTCCAGACCAGCGGTGACGGGGCTCAGTCCCGTCTTAGCGGGGCAAAGCCCCGCCACCACACGGGATGAGTAGTTCGACTTGATCTTTCCACCTTGACCTCATCTCCAGGCGGGCGTAGCCTCGCCTGCGGAGTCGATTCGTTCTTGCGTCTTCAGGAGGCTCGCCCATGGCTTTTTTAGCCGCTCTCTGGCTCCCCATCGTGCTGTCGGCGGTCATCGTGTTTGTGGCCAGCTCCATCCTGCACATGGTGCTGAAATACCATCAAAGCGATTGCCACCAGCTCTCCAATGAAGAGCAAGCTCTGGCCGCCTTGCGCGCAGCTGGCGTGAAACCGGGCTATTACCACTTCCCTTATACGACGCACCAGGAAATGAAGTCGCCCGCCGTGATGGAGAAGTTCAAGCAAGGGCCGGTTGGAATCATGACGGTCCTCCCTAGCGGGCCGCCTGCCATGGGGAAGTATCTGGGCTCGTGGTTTGCCTACTGCCTGATTATTGGGTTCTTCGTTGCCTATCTCACGTTCCACACGGTTGCACACGGGGAGAATTATCTGGTCGTATTTCGCGTCGCGGGCACGGCCGCGTTCCTGGCCTACGGAATCGGGCCGTTGGCCAACAGCATCTGGAAGGGTCAGCCGTGGGGGATGACGATTAAAGAAGTCTTCGACGGACTCGTCTATGCGCTGCTGACGGCCGGCACGTTCGGCTGGCTCTGGCCGCGGTAGAACGCCAGTATTCCGGCTGTGCAGACAGAGACGCGGCAAGCCGCGTCTCTACCATTATTTCGGTAACGGCGTACGCGGATTTCGGCGTGGCATTCGGGTACTTGCGTGGGCGTTCTGGCCTGCGATCTCAATTGGCCGTGACTGCTTTCAGGAAGGCGTAATAGAAATCGACTCCGAGATAGAAAGCCTCCACGTCGGCGCGCTCGTCTTTGCCGTGCGCGCGAATATCGTCGCGGTCGTACTGCTCGCCTGAGATCGCATAAGTCGGCATGCCCGCGGCGTTGGTGTAGACGCCATCGGACGCCCCCGTGCTCATGTTGGGAAGAACGGGAATGCCGGGCCACATTTCCGCGACGATCTTGTCGAGCGCGTCGAAAACCTCTTTGCGCGGCGCAGGCGGCACATAGCTATGCCGGTCAGAACCGTGATCCATCAGGACGTTGGTGTTCTCGCGAAACTGGACCTTGATCTTCGGATCGGCTACGACGTTCTCGAGTGTCATGCGAATTTCTTCCAGGGAATGGCCGGGCTCGATGCGGCAGTTCACGTTCGCCTGTGCCATTTGCGGCAACGCGTTGTTCGCATGACCTCCGCTCAAGCGCGTCGCAACGCAGGTGGTGTGCATGGTCGAGTTGTCAATCGGGTCCTTCGAGAGCCGAGCCACTGCCTCCAAGTCGGGAGGCGTTTTCAGCATGGCGATCAGATCGGCGGCGCGCTGGCCCGTCGCCGCCTTCGCCTGCCGCTCGTAATACGCGCGAGTGATGTTGTTCAGTTCGAACGGAAACTGGTAATTCGCAATTCGCGTGAGCGCGGCCGCTAGTTCGTAGATCGCATTTTCTGGACGGGGCAGGGAACTGTGCCCTCCCGGATTGGTCGCTGTCAGCACGAAATCGCCATACAACTTTTCGGTCGCATTCACTTCCATCATGACGGGTTTGCCGTGGTCGGCGAGGACGCCGCCGCCGTCATGGTTGAGCACGAACTCGCCGTCGATCAGGTCGCGATGATTCCTGAGCAACCAATCCACTCCGTTCGACGTTCCGCCTTCCTCATCCGCCGTCAGGGCCAGGATGATGTCGCGGCTCGGCACATAGCCTTCTTTTTTCATACGGATGAGGGTCGCCGACATGATCGCGTCGCCATCCTTCATGTCGCTCGTGCCGCGCCCGTAGAAATAGCCGTCTTTCTCGATGAACTGAAAAGGGTCCGTGGTCCAGTCTTCGCGTCGCGCTTCGACCACATCCAGATGCCCGATCAAAAGCACGGGCTTGTGCTTGCCCGAACCCCGCAGCCTCACGACGACATTCTTCTTACGATCATTCGGGCCAAGGACGTGAATGTCGCTCTCGGCAAATCCGGCATCGCGAAAACGTTGCGCCATCACTTCCGAAGCCGCCGTGACGCTTCCCACGGAGTCGGTCGTGTTGATCTCGATCAACTGTTTGAAGATGTCATGCGCCAGCCGGCGAGTTGGCTCGTCGGGCTGCACCGCTTGCTGTGCGTGAATGATTCCCGCAAGAAGCAGAACGCAAAGCAGAACGAACGATTTCTTGGATCCCACTCGTATCCTCCCAAATTTTCGCCCACTCCTGATGAGTTTCCGATGGCACCCGGAAAAGGAACGCTATCAGATTCGTTTCACAAACGCCAAAGTGGAAGCCGTCGGTGGAGATCGTGGGTTGATGCGAGATGTTATGTCTTGGGAAGAACAGCTACATCTCTGTCGACTGCGGATCGATCGACTGCAGGTCATTCGGTTGGAAGTCCTGGCGGACCTTCCAAAGCGGTGCGAGAATGCTGGTTCTGAGCACTTCGGACTCGGCTTTCGTCCAGTCTTCCAGAGCGAGTCCCTCGACTTCTCCCCGTTCCTCGTAAAGCTGGCGCGCGCGCAGCCGAATCTTTTGTTCGAGCATTGTTATCATCAACTTACGCCGCTCTCGAGTTCGCGTTTCACTGTCCACTGAATACCCCTCATCCGCTTAGATGCCTATACAAGTATTGTACTAGGCAAACTGTTAAAGCGGGATGAAGATGGGGTTACTTAGGTTCCCGGCCGCGCACTCCCTCGCGGCCAATTGATTGAATTCATGGGGGTTACGGCAATCAAGCGTTAGAAAGCCTTGCGAACCCGAAACGGAATCATCACTACCGCTTCGATGGGGACCGCTTTCCCGGCTTTTTCCGCGGGCAGAAACTTCCAGCGGGCTAACGCGCGGGCGGCATAGGCATCCAGCCGATCGTCGGGGCTGTTGAGCACGCGAATGTCGCCGACCCGTCCATCGGAATGAATGACCGCATAGAGCGTGACCATGCCATGGACGTTGGTGCGGATCAACTCAAGCGGATAGCCGGGATCGGTTTTTTCCGTCGGCACGGGTGCGAGCAATACGCCCTGCTTGTGCTCGGGTTGCATCTCGGCGAAGCGGATTACCCAGCTTCCGCTGGAGGAATTCAGGTTCGGCATGTTCAGGGTCATCGCGTAGGGGCGGCGGTCCCCAAAGACCTGGCGATCGAGATCGGTGATCTTATCGTCGGAAACGGCGGAGGCGGCGCGCTGGCTGGAATTCGTATCGGGTGCTGCGCTCGCTGACGGCAGGCTGGCGATCTCTCGCGCGTCACCATCGCCGTTTCCACTCGACGATCTGCCATTGCGCTCGATGGGCCCGGTTGCACCGGGAACCGCTCCCACATGCAGCCCCGCCGGCAACGATCCGCTGGCGTGGCCTTTGGAGCCATTGGCGCTGCGAGCGTCGCCGCCCGCGCCGTTCGCTGCCGATTTCGACCTCGCAATGTCGGGTGTTCCCGAAGCACCAGCCTTTCCCTGCGGATTGGCGGCGAATGTTCCGCGGCGATTGCCCGCGGGTACTGCGACCGGTCCTGTGGGGGCGACAGGATGGATGCCCAAAGCGATCATTCGCCCCTGGCCTCCGCCTCCGCTGACCGCAGCGCTCGGTGGAGGGGCAACGGGTTGAACGCCGCCCGCAAGGGCGTCTTTGCTCGGTCGCCCGCGCGACCCCGCTGTATGTTGTTCCGCCAGCGTTAACTGCGGAGCCGGAGCGACGACCTGGCTGGGCCCAATATTAACGGTCCCGACGCGTCCCCTGACCGACGTTGTCAGGTCGGGAGGCGGCTCGACTACGGCGGTTTGCGGTCCGTTGATAGCGCGTGTCCGATCATGGGTCAAGTCAGGCGGAGGTGGAATCACGTCTGATTTCAGAGCTGTCCGATTCAGGCGGTCGCGCGTGAAATCAGCATCCGGTGCGGGAGCTACTACCTGTGTATCAGGAGCAAGCGCGCGGTTTGACAGCGAACGCGTCGCATCGATCGGAACCACCGGAACGATTGCTCCGCTGGCCACGATGTTGGGCAACGGAACGTCATGGTCGAGCTTGACGTCGGGAGGAACGACGATGGTCTGGGAGCGGTTGTCAGCCTCACGAGGGACGGAAAGGATCGGCTGCTTGGCAAATGCTGGATCGGCGGCCTGCTCCTGCGGTGGGGCCGGCGCCGCGGCCGCCGCGCCCGTGTCGAGCGGCGGCAGATATTCTTCGGGCGAATACGTGATTAACGAAGACCGGTCAAAGGGAGTGGGCGCCAGAATTTTCTGCTGCCGCAGCCACGATATCGAAAGGCCCCAGATCAAGCCGAACGCGGCCGTGTGAAGCAGCGCAGACTGCAGGAATCGTCCCCAGGGCAATGGTTGCTGAACGAAGACATCCTTCCAAAGGCCGAGATCATCGCCAGCAACAGGTTGCGGGGAAGAAAGTCGCGGACCGAGGTCGCCTGGAATCCCGGCGCGGAACTCCGCGCTCGCCGCATCGTGTGCGTTCAAATGCTCGGGCAGTTTTTGCGCGGGAAGTCCCATCCTGGGTCTCAAGTACCTCTAGAAATTCCGAAGGTGCTGACAGCAGACTGGATGTGGGGCGTAAGGGGTTACCCAGACCGGCTGCTCTTTCCGAGGATTATACGGGAAAAAGGGGGCCACCGACTCAGTCGATGGGGCAGGCTGTATGCTGCGTCGATTAAGATAGTCGAGGAAATCGCCCCAGGCTCTGACTCCCATTGCGTAGGGAGTGCGCAGTCGATTTCCGGTTACGAGGTGCGCTTGCTCATTCACAGGCTCAAGTTCGGCGTGCTGCTCCCCGGCATTTTACTTTCTGGATGGAGGCAGGCAGACGCGCAGGCGCCCGGCGGGCCCGGCAACGCAAAGTCATCGGCGGATTACTCCGGCATGTACAGCTTTCTGCGCGAGGGCGAGTTCGTGCAGATCACCGTGGAACAGCAGGGACGCGTCACGGGTTTTGTTTCCCGCTATGGTGACACCGAGAGCGATCGGGGCGTATTTCTCGATCACTTCTTCAAGCAGGGCAGGCTCGACGGCAATCAGCTCACCTTTACGACCGAGGTGGTGCACGGTTTGGCGCATGAATTCCGGGGCAGAGTCGAGCGCGGTGAGGGCAAGAATCCGGGCGACGAAGCCTACTATGTGCTGAAGGGGACATTGACCGAAAACAGGGTGGACGGCGAGAAGAAGACTTCGTCGCGCTCAATGGAGGTTGGTCTGAAAAGATTTCCCCAGGATCTGGGGCCGGCGCAGGGGGAAAAGAAGTAGATGCACAATCGAGATTCGTGTCAGGGCATCGCTTTGCGAGGCGTTGCTTCCCATGAAAGCGTCTTTGCAGAGATCTGAATTACAGGAACAAGCCCTTAAACACACCGTGCCGATATTGCCAGTTAAGCACGGCAACGTTAACGAACAGAATTAGGAATGAAACCGTCACCAGCAGGGCAGTTCTCATCCTAACGCGCGAAGGAATTTCGGGCGCTCGAAGAAGGCGGTAAAGGGAAAGACAAGCGAGCAGAACGGGGATGCCCACGATAGACCAATTCTCCCCAGTGGCGGCGAGAAAGACCGCCCCAAATACCGCAGGAAATGCTGCGAGTCCTCCAAAAAGACGCCAGGCGCCGATCCGTAACAACCACAAACAGCATTCAACAAAAGTAGGAAGCAGGGCCGCGCCGGCCACTAGCAGGTTCAGCCACACCAGCCACGCTTTTGGACCCCGATATAGCAACGTAGTTCACGCTGAATCAGTACAGCACCACAATGACAACGATGTGTAAAGCGGTCTTTAATTTCGGTGGACCTGCGGGCGCTTTTGACCGTTGCTGGGCTAAGTCGGAATCTCGGTGGACTCAACCTGCCAGGGTCGTGCATTCGCTGTCGATCGGGGCCGTGACGATCGAACCGTTCTCAACTACGACCTTCAGCACCCGGCTGCACGATCCACATAGCCAGTACTGCTCAACACCTTGCTCGGGAGTCTGAATGTCGGAGTGCGTCAGAAGGCGATCGACTGAGAAGAAGCGCCCATCGCGGGCATGACTGAAAGGAACTCGG
>Ga0209698_10004813_pt1 | contig 14713 bp, 16 predicted proteins | sample LitLauG_LLR_2012_FD_187203 | JGI IMG/M metagenome (GOLD analysis project Ga0209698, IMG submission 187203) | Freshwater sediment microbial communities from Pennsylvania, USA - Little Laurel Run_MetaG_LLR_2012 (SPAdes) (version 2) | ecosystem: Environmental > Aquatic > Freshwater > Creek >...
GGGACGGTGAGGGCACCCCCCACCCCGGGACGGCCGCCAGGCAGGAAGCCCGGCACGTGAGCTGGCTCGACGGGGCGATCGTGCTCGTCGGGGTCGTCGCGGCGGTCGGGGGTTTCCGGCTCGGCTTCCTCGCCCGGGTGACCTCGTGGATCGGGCTGGCCGCCGGGCTCTACCTAGCGGCGCGCTTCCTGCCCCGGATCATCAACGCCGCCAACCTGTCCAACCCCACCACCCGGCTGTTCGTCGCCACGCTGCTCTTGCTGAGCGGGGCCTTCGCCGGGCAGGCCGTCGGGCTGGTGGTCGGGGCTCGGCTCCACCGGGCGCTGCCGATCGGAGCCGTCCGCGAGGTCGACCGGGGCATCGGGGCCGGGGTGGGCGTGCTCGGCATCCTCGTGCTCCTCTGGATCCTGGTGCCGTCCATGGCCGAGGTCCCGGGCTGGCCGGCCCGCGCCGCACGGGGATCGTCCATCTCGCGCTGGGTGGACAACCACTTCCCCCGACCTCCCGACACCTTGCAGGTGCTGCGGCGCTTGGTCGGTGGAGATGTCTTCCCGCAGGTGTTCGGTCTCCTGCAGCCCGGGCAAGCGGTCGGACCGCCACCCGCGGCGAGCGGGCTCAGCGCCGAGACCGAGACGCGCGTGGCTGCGTCGACGGTCAAGGTGGAAGGTGACGCGTGCGATCGCACCCAGGATGGCAGCGGCTTCGCCGCCGGTGTGGACGAGATCGTCACCAACGCCCACGTCGTCGCAGGCGAGCCCGCCGGGCACACGAGGGTCCGGTTGCCGAACGGCACCGTCCTCAACGCGACGGTCGTCCTCTTCGACCCCAACCGGGACCTGGCCCTCCTGCGCGTCCCACACCTCGGCCTGGCCCCGCTGCCGGTCGCCGGTGGGTCCGTCGGCATGCTCGGCGCGGTGTTCGGGCACCCAGGCGGCAGCGACCCCCTCGTCGTGGCCCCCGCCGCGATCCGCCAGGACATCCAGGCCCTGGGTCGGGACCTCTACGACAACCGCGACATCCAGCGCGAGATCTACGTCCTCGCCGCCGAGCTGCACCCCGGTGATTCGGGCGGCGCGCTGGTGGACGCGGACGGCGCCGTCGTCGGCGTGGCCTTCGCGATCGCCCCCGACCGACCCACGACGGCCTACGCCCTGAGCACCAAGGAGCTCCAACCGGTCCTCGCCGCCACGGTCGGGCCCGCGGTGACGACCGGCCGCTGCCTCACCGAGTGACCGCGGCCCACCACCCCCCGGGAGCGCGCTCGGGGAGCGGACCGCGTCGATCAACGGCTGACCCGGGAGGTCGAGGTCCTCCCCGACGGGGTGGCCCTCAGGGGATCGTGATCAACCCGCCCGGGCGGCGGCGGTCACTCGACCTCGATGAAGATGCACTCCCCGGGGCACTCCTCGGCCGCCTCGATCACCGCGTCGTCCATGCCGGAGGGGACCCCGGCCAGGCCCTCGGCCCCGCCGGGGTCGCTGAGGACCTTGTCCCCGTCCTTGACGTACGCCAGGCCATCGTCAAGGAGGGTGAACACCGCGGGCGCGATCTCCTCGCAGAGCCCGTCGCCGGTGCAGAGATCCTGATCGATCCAGACCTTCATCAGGGTGCCTTTGCCTCTCGGAGTGTGGGGGGCCTTCGTGGTCGCCCCCCCGGGTACCGGTGGGAACGTAACGAGCGTATCTCGTTCATGTCAATTTCCACGGTCATCGCCGGGAAAACCGGAAATGTGTCCTCATCTACCGGGGGAGAAGCGGGTATGGTCGCCTACCGGAGAGAAGGAGGTGGTCCCGTTGGCCGACTCGGACGAGTACCGGCTGCGGCTCGCCGCCTACGAGCGCGAGACAGCGGAGTTGCAGGAGCAGGTCAAATCCCTCGAAGAGGAGGTGATCACCCTGCGGCGGCGGCTGCAGGACGCGCCGAAGCGGGTCCGCACCCTCGAGGAGAAGCTGCTCGAGACCAAGGGCCAGCTGCAGCAGGCGATCTCGCAGAACGAGAAGCTCACCTACACGCTGCGCGAAGCCCGGGAGCACATCGCCGCCTTGCGCGAGGAGGTCGACAAGCTGACCCAGCCCCCGTCGGCCTACGGGACCTTCCTGTCCGCAAACGACGACGGGACCGTCGACGTGTTCTCGGGGGGTCGCAAGATGCGCGTCGCGCTCCATCCCGAGCTCGCCGACGACCCGCTCGAGCGGGGACAGGAGGTCGTGCTCAACGAGTCGCTCAACGTGGTCCTGGCCCGCGGTCGCGAGATGGCCGGCGACGTCGTGACGCTCAAGGAGCTGCTCCCCGGCGGCCAACGCGCCATCATCGTCGGCCGGGCCGACGATGAACGGGTCGTCGAGCTGGCCGACAGCATCTTGGGCGAGCGCCTCCGGGCCGGCGACAGCGTGCTGATGGACAGCCGCTCCGCACTGCTCCTCGAGAAGCTGCCCCGGCCGGAGGTCGAGGAGCTGGTCCTCGAGGAGGTGCCCGACATCTCCTACGCCGACGTGGGCGGGCTCGACGACCAGATCGAGGCCATCACCGACGCGGTCGAGCTCCCCTTCCTCTACCGGGAGCTGTTCCAGGAGCACAAGCTGCCGGCCCCCAAGGGCATCCTGCTCTACGGACCACCCGGATGCGGCAAGACCCTCATCGCCAAGGCGGTCGCCAACTCCCTCGCCAAGAAGGTGGCGGAGGTCAGCGGCGACGCCGAAGCGCGCTCGTACTTCCTCAACATCAAGGGCCCGGAGCTGCTCAACAAGTACGTGGGCGAGACCGAGCGCCAGATCCGCCTTGTCTTTCAGCGGGCCCGGGAAAAGAGCGAGGAGGGCGTGCCCGTCATCGTGTTCTTCGACGAGATGGACTCGCTGTTCCGGACCCGGGGCACCGGGATCTCCTCGGACATGGAGTCCACCATCGTCCCCCAGCTCCTCGCCGAGATCGACGGCGTCGAAACCCTGAAGAACGTCATCGTGATCGGGGCATCCAACCGGGAGGACCTCATCGACCCCGCCATCCTCCGCCCGGGACGCCTCGACGTGAAGATCAAGATCGAGCGCCCCGATCAGGCAGCCGCGGCGCAGATCTTCGGCCGGTACCTCACCACCGACCTCCCCCTGGCCGAAGACGAGGTGACCTCGCTCGGTGGCGGCGACCGCGACAAGACGGTCGCGTCGATGATCGACTCCACGGTCACCGAGATGTACCGCGACGACGACGACAACCGCTTCCTCGAGGTCACCTACCAGAACGGCGACAAGGAGATCATGTACTACAAGGACTTCTCGTCCGGAGCCATGATCGAGAACATCGTCCGGCGAGCCAAGAAGCTGGCCATCAAGCGGGTCATCGCCGGGGCTGGGCGCGGCATCCGCACCCAGGACCTCCTCGACTCGATCAAGCAGGAGTACAAGGAGCACGAGGACCTGCCGAACACGACCAACCCGGACGATTGGGCGAAGATCTCGGGCAAGAAGGGCGAGCGCATCGTCTACGTGCGCACGCTGGTCTCCGAAGGCCGCGAGGCCACGGGCGGTCGCTCGATCGAACGTGTCGCCACTGGCCAGTACCTCTGAGTCGCATCGCAGGGGTGCGGCCCGGGGTGCGCGGCCGCGCTCCGACCGTCCCGCTCTGCACCCGCACGGGCCCGGTGGGGGATAAGGTCGGCCCGTGGCCATCGCGAAGGTGCTCGGGATCGAGACCGAGTACGGCATCGTCATCCGGGGTGCGGCCGACCCGAATCCGATCGCGGCCTCGTCGACCCTGATCAACGCCTACGTCGCAGAGCTCTCGCGCAAGGTCGAATGGGACTTCGAGGACGAGAGCCCCGGCCGCGACGCCCGTGGCTTCGCCCGGGAGGGCTCCATGCCCCCCGAGGTCGAGACCCACCTGGTCAACGCCGTGCTCACCAACGGGGCCCGCTACTACGTCGACCACGCCCACCCGGAGTACTCCTCACCGGAGTGCGCCGACGCCCTCGACGCAGTGCTCTACGACAAGGCCGGTGAGCGCATCCTGGCCCGCTCGGTGACCGCGGCGGCACGGTTGCTCCCCGCGGGTCAGAGCATGGTCGTCCTGAAGAACAACTCCGACGGCAAGGGCAACTCCTACGGCACGCATGAGAACTACCTCATGGACCGGTCGATCCCCTTCACCAAGATCGTGCAGGGGGTGATGCCGCACTTCGTCTCCCGGCAGATCTTCACCGGCGCAGGCAAGGTCGGCACCGAGGCGGCTTCCACCGGCGGGGTCGACGTGGCGTTCCAGCTGACCCAGCGGGCCGATTTCTTCGAGGAGGAGGTGGGCCTGGAGACGACCCTGAAACGACCGATCGTCAACACCCGCGACGAGCCCCACTGCGACGCCCAGAAGTACCGCCGCCTGCACGTGATCGTCGGCGATGCCAACCTCTCCGAGGTCGCCTGCTTCCTGAAGGTCGGCTCGACCGCCATCGTGCTCGCGATGATCGAGGACGACTGGTTCGCCAAGGCCGGCGACCGCGACCTCGCCATGGCGGTGCCGGTCCAGGCCATGCGCAAGGTGTCCTACGACCTGACCCTCTCCCGCCCGCTCGAGATGGCCGACGGGCGCCGGATGACGGCACTCGAGATGCAGTGGGAGCACCTCGACCTGGCCCGCAAGTACGCCGAGGATCGCGGACTCGAGGCGGTGGGCGGCGAGGAGATGGGCCGCGAGATCCTCCGGCGGTGGGAGCGGGTGCTGACCGGACTCGAATCCGACCCGATGTCGCTGGCCACCCAGCTCGACTGGGTGGCCAAGTACCGGGTGATCAAGGCCTACCGCGAGCGCCACGGGCTGTCGTGGTCGGACCCGAAGCTCTCTGCCATGGACCTGCAGTACCACGACGTCCGCCCGGAGAAGTCGCTCTACGCCCGCCTCGGGATGGAGAGGCTCCTCGACGAGGAGCGGATCCAGCGGGCGATGACGGAGCCCCCCGCCAACACCCGGGCCTACTTCCGGGGTCGTTGCCTGCAGCGATGGGCGCCGTCGATCGCGGCGGCCAACTGGGACTCGCTGGTGTTCGACCTCGGCACGGACCCGCTGCGCCGGGTCCCCATGATGGAACCGCTCAGAGGGACAGCCGCTCACGTCGATGCATTGCTGGAGGGATGTTCCAGCCCGGCGGAGCTGTTGGAACGACTGGGCTCGTGAGGAGACAGGATCATGGCTGAACGCGAACAGATCAAGAAGCAGGCACCGGCTCGGACCGAGGAGGCGCCGGAGGAGTCCACGCCGGCGCCGAGCGACAAGGGCGAGAAGCTCAAGGCCGAGCTCGACGACCTCCTCGACGAGATCGACGAGGTGCTCGAGGAGAACGCAGAGGACTTCGTCCGCTCGTACGTCCAAAAGGGCGGGGAGTGATCCCCGGACGGCACCAGGCCCTGCCGGCGCGCCGGTCCGTCCCGGCGTCGCTGTAGGGTTCGTCTTCCGTATGACACTGCCGCTGTTCGGACCACAGCACGATCCGGGCCCGAGCTTCGTGGACCTCCTCCACAAGCTCGGCCACCACCCGTTGGGCCAGCTCTCGCCGGAGACGTCCACGGCCCCCTTCGACATCCGCCACGGGACCACCATCGCGGCCATCCGCTACGCGGACGGAGTCGTCATGGCGGGCGACCGCCGTGCGACCGCCGGGCCGTCGATCGCCCACCGCGCCATGGAGAAGGTCTACCCTGCCGACCGCCACAGCGGCATCGCCATCGCCGGCGCAGCCGGCGTCGCCCTGGAGATGGTCAAGCTCTTCCAGCTCCAGCTCGAGCACTACGAAAAGGTCGAAGGTCAGGCCCTGAGCTTGGAGGGCAAGGCCAACCAGCTGGCGCAGATGGTCCGGTCCAACCTGGCGATGGCGATGCAAGGGTTCGTCGTCGTCCCCCTCTTCGCCGGCTACGACCTGCGGCGTCGCACCGGGCGCATCTACACCTACGACCCGACCGGGGGTCGCTACGAAGAGACCGACTTCCACGCCGACGGCTCCGGGGGCCGAGACGCCCGCACCACCATCAAGCTCGGATGGACCGACGGGCTCACCCGCGAGGCGGCCATCGAGCTCGCCGTGCACGCCCTCTACGAAGCTGCTGACGAGGATTCGGCCACTGGCGGGCCCGACACGGTGCGGGGCATCTACCCGACCGTGGCCACGATCACCGCCGAGGGCTACGAGCCGGCGTCCGACGGGGAGGTCGCTGACCGCTTCGCGAGCATCGTCGCCGCCCGCTCCTCGCGGGGCCAGCGTCCATGACAACCACCCCGGCGCGGGAGACAGGACTCGGCGCGGTGCCGGTGCGGCTGCCATGAGCATGCCCTTCTACGTCGCCCCCGAGCAGTTCATGAAGGACAAGGCCGACTTCGCCCGCAAGAACATCGGGCGCGGCCGGCCCCTCGTCGCCATGGTCTACGCGGACGGGATCCTCATCTGTGCCGAAAACGCCTCCAAGACCCTGCACAAGGTGAGCGAGATCTACGACCGCATCGCCTTCGGCGGGGTAGGCAAGTACAACGAGTTCGATCAGCTCCGTCGGGCCGGGGTCCAGCACGCCGACGTCAAGGGCTACCAGTTCAGCCGCGAGGACGTCGACGCCCGGTCGCTCGCCAACCTCTACGCCCAGTACATCGGCAACGTGTTCACCCACGAGATGAAGCCCCTCGAGGTCGAGATCCTGGTGGCCGAGGTCGACAGCGACGCCACGGGGGACCAGCTCTTCCACATCCTCTACGACGGAACCGTGGTCGACGAGGATCGCTTCAGCGTCCTCGGTGGCGAGGCCGATGCGATCACCGCTCGGATGAAGGAGGGCTTCGTCGCCGACGCCCCGCTCGCCGAAGCCCTTCGGATCGCGGCGGCCGCGCTGGGCGGCCCCGAGCGGACCCTCGCCGTGCCCGGCCTCGAGGTCGCGGTCCTCGAGCGCTCGTCCGTCGGCCGGGCCTTCCGCCGCGTCGACGACAGCGAGGCGGCGGTCCTCCTCGACCAACCACCGTCCGCCAGCGCGGATGGCGCAGCCGAGGTTGCCAGCGCGGAGGGTGACACCGCCGACGGGCCAGCCACCCCCGATGCCACCGCGGGCCCGGAGCCGTCCGAGGGATGAAGTGACGGGGGCCGGCGCCTCAGGCGATGGCCCGGACCACCACCCCGCTGACGAGGAACACGAGCACCAGCGCCGCGACCAGCTGGCTGACGCTCAGTCCGAGGAAGAACGCCCGGCGCCTCCGCGCTTGCCATGGCTCGCCGGTGTCGAGCAGATCGAACGCCGCCTCGACCTCGTCGGCGAGCAGCAGCTCGCTCGCGCTCTCCGCGTCGGTCTCGGCGACCCAGACCGAGACCCCGCCGATCGGATAGGGACCATCGACGTTGCCCCGGAGCTGTGTCACGATGCCGTCCGCACCGAGGCGGGCGGCGATGACCCGGGCGTGGAAGCTGGTGTGCACGGTTCTCAGGTGCACCATGTGGGCCCCGGACATCACCAGCCACGGTAGCGTGCAGCCAACATGGAGCGTCGAATCTTCGGCCTGGAGAACGAGTACGGCGTCACCTGCACCCTTCGGGGTCAGCGACGCCTGAGCCCCGACGAGGTCGCGAGGTACCTCTTCCGCCGGGTCGTGAGCTGGGGTCGGTCCTCCAACGTCTTCCTGGAGAACGGCGCCCGTCTCTACCTCGACGTGGGGAGCCATCCCGAGTACGCCACCCCGGAGTGCGACTCGATCATCGACCTGGTCACCCACGACAAGGCCGGGGAGCGGATCCTCGAGCACCTGGTCGTCTCGGCCGAGGCCCGCCTGCGGGAGGAGGGCATCCGGGGGGTGATCTTCCTCTTCAAGAACAACACCGACTCCGCCGGCAACTCCTACGGCTGCCACGAGAACTACCTCACCTCCCGGCGCGATGACTTCGGCCACTACGCCGAGGTGCTGATCCCGTTCTTCGTGTCCCGCCAGATCTATGCGGGGGCGGGCAAGGTGCTGCAGACCGCGCGCGGGGCCATGTACTGCATCAGCCAACGGGCCGAGCACATCTGGGAGGGCGTCAGCTCGGCGACGACGCGCAGCCGGCCGATCATCAACACCCGCGACGAGCCTCACGCGGATGCGGAGCGGTTCCGGCGCCTGCACGTGATCGTGGGCGACTCCAACATGAGCGAGTACGCCACGTTCCTCAAGATCGGGGCGACGAGCATCTTGCTGCGCATGCTGGAGGACCCGGCGGTGGTGCTGCGGGACCTGACCCTCGAGAACCCCATCCGGGCCATCCGGGAGATCAGCCATGACACGACCTGCAAACGGCGCGTGCGGCTGGCCAATGGACGGGAGGCCAGCGCGCTCGACATCCAGTCGGAGTACTTCAACCGGGCGAAGCGCTATGCCGAGACCAAGGGCGTCTCGCCCCTCGAGGAGCAGGCGCTCGGGATGTGGGAGCACTGCCTCTCGGGCATCGAAAAGGACCCCTGGTCCCTCGACCGCGAGTGCGACTGGGTCATCAAGCACTCCCTGATCGACCGGTACCGCCAGCGCGAAGGCGTCCCCCTGACCCACCCCAAGGTGGCCCTGATGGACCTCCAGTACCACGACGTGAGCCGCGAGCGGGGACTGTTCTATCGGATGCAGGACCGAGGCCTGGTCGAGCGGGTCTGCACCGACGAGGACATCGACACCGCGGTGGACCAACCGCCCCAGACGACCCGCGCCCGCTTGCGCGGCGAGTTCATCCGACGGGCCAAGGAGCGTCGCCGGGACTTCACCGTCGACTGGGTCCACCTCAAGCTCAACGATCAGGCGCAGCGCACCGTGCTGTGCAAAGACCCCTTCAAGTCCCACGACGAGCGCGTCGAGAAGCTCATCGCGTCGCTGTAGCCGCCAGCGGCTGACCCCTTTGTAGGCTCAGCCGCGTGGACCGGCTGGAGCGACTCATCAACCTCGTTGCCGGGCTGCTCGACGCCGAGCAACCCCTGACGCGCGAGGAGATCCGGGTCCGCGTCGGCGGCTACGCCGCCGATGACGATGCGTTCCGGCGGAACTTCGAGCGGGACAAGGACCTCCTCCGCCAGATGGGCATCCCCGTGGCCCTCGAGCCACTCGACCCGCGCCAGCCCGAGGGTCCTGCGGGCTACCGCATCCCGCGGGACCGCTACGAGCTGGCCGACCCGGGACTCGACCCCGACGAGCTGGCTGCCCTCCATCTCGCGGCGTCCGCGGTCGATGTCGAAGGTGCCTGGGGCCGAAACGCCTCGATGCGGGCGCTGTGGAAGCTGGCGGGCGCCGGCGAGGCGGCGTCCGGTGCCGGCCAGGTCGCGGCGACGCGCCTCGACCCGTCGGTCGCCGAGCTCCCGGGGGGCCAGACCGTCGCCGCCTTGTTCGGGGCGGTCGCCGACCACCGCGCCGTGCAGTTCGGCTACCGGGGGCGGATCCGCCATGTCGACCCCTGGCGGCTCTCGTACCGCAACGGCCAGTGGTACCTCGCTGGCTTCGACCACGACCGACAGGAGTCCAGGACGTTCCGGCTCGACCGCATCGAGAGCACGCCCGAAGCGGTGGGGGCGCCAGGCGCCTTCGAGCGCCCAGAGGCCGAGCGAGGCGGGCCTCCGCCGCCGTGGCTCCTCGGCGAGGACGAGCCGGTCGAGGCCACGCTCGTGGTGGATGCGTCACAGGGGGAGTGGGCGGTCGGCGCCGTCGGCGAGGACGCAGTCGTCGAGCGCCGCCCCGATGGCGCGGTCGTGCTCTCGGTGCCGGTCACCAACCGCGACGCGTTCCGGTCCTTCGTGCTCGGCTTCCTCGATCACGCGGAGGTGCTCGGTCCTCCGACCCTGCGCGCGGACCTGGTCCGATGGCTGCGCGCTGTGGCCACGGCAGGCGCGGCATGACGCGCCCGTCCGCACAGGATCGCCTCGGCCGCCTCCTCGCCATCGTCCCGTGGATCGCCGCGAGGGACGGGCCCCGACTCGATGAGGTCTGCTCCCGCTTCGGCATCGACGAACGGGAGCTGCTCGCCGATCTCGACCTGCTGTTCCTGTGCGGCGTGTACCCCTTCACACCCGACGTGCTCATCGAGGTCGACATCGACGACGGGCGGGTGTGGATCCGCTTCGCGGACTGGTTCCGCCGACCGTTGCGCCTGACGGCGCCCGAAGGGCTGGCACTGATGGGCGCCGGGGCGGCGCTGCTCGCCGTCCCCGGAGCGGACCCCGACGGGGCACTGGCCCGTGCGCTCGGCAAGCTCGGTGCCGTCCTCGGGGTCGGCGCCGAGGACGCGATCGACGTGGAGCTCGCCGCGGTCACCCCCGACAGGCTCAGCCTCCTCCGGCGGGCCACCGCCGAGCGCCGCCAGCTGGAGATCGAGTACTACTCCTTCGGCCGCGACGACCGGACGACGCGGGTGGTCGAACCGTGGCGGGTCTTCAACGCCAAGGGCCAGTGGTACCTCGCGGGGTGGTGCCAGCGCGCCCGTGCCGAGCGTTTGTTCCGGGTGGACCGGATCCGCACCGCGAACACCCTGGATGTCACCTTCGAACCGCCCGAGCAGCTGCCGGAGCCGACGATCTTCCATGGAGGGGCGGACGACCCGGTGGTGGTCCTCGACCTGGGAGGCCGGGCCCGCTGGATCGTCGAGCAGTACCCCAACGAGGGGGTCTACGAGCTCGGCGACGGCCGGGTCCGCGTCCACCTGCGCGTCAGCGAGCGGGCGTGGCTCGAACGCCTCCTCTTGCGGGCGGGGACCGACGCGGTCATGGTCGAAGGCGACCGAGCCGTGGCACCAGCGGTCGCCCGTCGGGTCCTCGGGCGCTACGAACGGCCAGGCGACCCGTGATGACAGGGCTGGTTCTGTATGGTGAGGGCCCGCGTGTCTGATCCCGCCGCCATCGAACCACCCACGGGTGGACCGTCGCCGACGGCGCCACACGTCGCCGCCGCCCTCCGCGTGCGGGACCGCTCCAGCGTCCGCAACATCGTGGAGTGGGTCGCGATCATCGCGGCCGCGCTGATCGTCGCGCTGGTCATCAAGACGTTCCTGTTCCAGGCGTTCTACATCCCGTCGGAGTCGATGCAACCGACGCTCAACCCGCGCGACCGCGTGCTGGTCAACAAGCTGAGCTACGACCTCCACAGCATCCACCGGGGCGACATCGTGGTCTTCAAGCGCCCGCCGAGCGATGCCGCGGACCCGACGATCAAGGACCTGATCAAGCGGGTCGTCGGTCTGCCTGGCGAGACCATCGAAGCGCGAGACGGGCAGGTGTACATCGACGGCGACCTCCTCAAGGAGCCCTACCTGCCGGCCGGTACCGTCACGACCAACCTGCCCGCCCGCAAGATCGATCCCGGCCAGTACTTCGTGATGGGGGACAACCGGGGCAACTCCAAGGACAGCCGCTACATCGGCACCATCCCCGGGTCGCTCATCGTCGGTCGCGCCTTCGTGCGCGTGTGGCCGCTGTCAAAGCTGGGATTCTTCTAGCGCGTCCACCATCCGATCGACGTAGTCGCTGTAGACGGCGTCGCAGCCCATCGCGAGGAGCGAACGGAGCACCCGCTCGAACTGTGCGTCCCATCCGAAGGCGAAGCGCTCGAAGCGGTGGAACAAGGTGGTCAGCCCACCGCTCCAGTCCGTGGCATGGAGGTTGATCGCGTCGACCCCGGCCGCGGCGAGATCGGCGGCGCGTCGCTCGGGCCCCTCCTTGATGCGGCGCAGTCGGGTCGAGTTCACCAGGCGGACGGCGCCCGACAGCGGACGCCACGCGGCCGCCTGGCGCCAGTCCGGGTGGCACAGCCACAGGCGGCTGGGCGCGTCCGAGCCGGCCTGTTCGGCGACGCCGATCACCACGGGGGCAGCGGCGGGGTCCTTGACGTCCAAGGAGAGGTGGAAGTCGGCGCCGCAGCGGTCATAGAGCTCCTCGAGCGTCGGGATGTGCGCGGGGAGGTCCGCACGATCGACGTTCGCGATGAGGGCGCGCCGCACGCCCTTGCGCACCACCCCGTCGTGATCGAGGACCGCGACGCGGTCGCGCGTCAACCACACGTCGCTCTCGATCCCGGTGGCCCCGAGGCGCAGCGCCAGGCGGAACGCCTCCATCGTGTTGTCGGGGGCGAGGGCGCGCGCCCCCCGGTGGGCGAAGCCGATGGGGGGGCGGAGCATCGGATCCACGACCCACATCCTCACATTGCTGTTAAAGCCCGGCACGCCGGGGCCGATAGGTCAAGGGTGGCGACGATCCGGACGACCTGTCCGCTTTGTGGGGATGTCGAGCTGCGCACCGGCGATGTCGTCGTCCGGGTCTGCTCGGCCACCCACGAAGGGGTGTACGAATTCTGCTGTCCGGATTGCCGGCAGCCCGTCATCAAGCCGGCGCAGGCGCGCATCGTCGACCTGCTGGTCTCATCGGGTGTCCGCCTCTCGATCTGGGACCCGCCGGCCGAGCTCCTCGAGCGCCACGATGGGCCTCCCATCTCCTACGATGACCTCCTCGACTTCCACTTCGCCCTCCACGAGGAAGGTTGGCTGCCCAGGATGATCGCGCAGGAGAGCGACGACCCCCGCCGGTGACGGCGATGTGGTGGTTGCCCGTCGGAGTCGGCGTCGTCGCCGTCGCCCCGCTCCTGTGGGGGGTGCGCGCCGTGGCCCGCGAGGTGGCCGCGCTCGATACGTCGCTCCGGGCGTGGGCCCAGCTGCGCCCGGCGCTGGCCGAGACCGGCGGGCAGGCCGCGGCCACCAGGCGGGCGCTCGAAAACTCCCGCCTCCGGTAGACTCCGCTGGCGTGTTCAACGTCGGCCCGGAGAAGCTGATCCTGCTCTTCGTGGTCGCGCTGATCGTGCTCGGGCCCAAGCGCCTTCCTGACGCCGCCCGCACCCTTGGCCGCGCGGTCGGTGAGCTGCGTCGGGTGACCGGCGGCCTCCAGCAGGAGGTGCGCGACGCGCTGGCCGAGCCCAAGGACGCCCTGACTGCGGCCATGGGCGAGCTCCATGGCGAGCTCAACGAGCTGCGCGACTTCGGGCGCTCCGCGCTGAGCGGCCCGGTCGGCGGTCCGCCATCCGACCAGGCCCCTCGCTCCGAAACCTCGGGGACGCTCCCGCCGACGCCCGACGACCCGTCGCTCAACTAGCGACGCGGCCCGCTCCGAAGGGACCACTCCGATCGCCATTCGACTCCCGATGAGGTTGCGGCGACGGCGCGCGTCCGGTGCCGACGCCACCGGCTCGTCGACCAACGGCAAGCACGCCGACGAGCTGGCCCGCATGACCTTGGTCGAGCACCTCGCCGAGCTGCGCCGGCGACTCGTCGTCTGTGTCGTGGCCGTCACCCTCGGGACGATCGCGGCGTTCTTCGTCTACAACTACGCGCTCAGCTTCATCACCGACCCCTACCGCCACTTCCTCACCCACCACCACCACCTCGACATCAGCAATGGCAACCTCGTGACGCAAGGACCGCTCGAAGGCTTCGCCACCCGTCTCAAGGTGTCCGGGTACCTCGGCCTGTTCGTGGCGTCGCCCGTCGTGCTGTGGGAGATCTGGCGCTTCGTCACGCCCGGCCTCCACAAGCGGGAGAAGCGCTACGCCATCCCGTTCATCGCCGGCACGATCCTCATGTTCGCCCTCGGCGTGACCGTGGCCGTCCTCGTGTTCCCCAAGGCCCTCGACTTCCTGATCACCGTCTCGGGCAAGAACGTCACCCCGTTGTTCAGCCCCCAGCGCTACGTGAACCTCTACGTCGCCGCCGCGGCGATCTTCGGAGCGGTGTTCTGCTTCCCCGTCGGAGTCGTGATGCTGGAGGTCGCCGGGGTGATCCCGAGCGCCCGGTGGCGCAAGTGGCGTCGGCCGGCGATCGTGGTGATGTGCGTTGTCGCCGCCGTGGCGACGCCGAGCAACGACCCCTACTCCTTCTTCGCGATGGCGGTGCCGCTGGTGCTGTTCTACGAGCTGGCCATCCTCGTCGGGCGCATCCTGAAGAAGTGATGCGCCGGCTCGCCGTCGAGCTGCGCTAGAAACGGCGGCGTGGCTGCCTCGAGGCTGCCCGCCGGCTCCGAGCCCGCGCCAGCGCACCTGTCCTTTCGTGACGACTTCCTCGCGTCGCTCGGCTTCGCGCTCGATCCCTTCCAGGTCGCGGCCCTGGACGCCCTGGACGAAGGCCACAGCGTGGTCGTCGCCGCGCCGACCGGCTCGGGGAAGACGGTCGTGGCCGAGTACGCCGTGGCCAAGGCTCTCGCGAGCGGGGGCAAGGCCTTCTACACCACACCGCTGAAGGCGCTGTCCAACCAGAAGTATGCCGACCTGGTTCGTCGCCACGGAGTCGACCGGGTCGGACTGCTCACCGGTGACAACGCCATCAACGGCGAGGCGCCCGTCGTCGTCATGACGACCGAGGTGTTGCGCAACATGATCTATGCGGGCTCCTCGAGCCTCCAGGGGCTCCGCTCTGTCGTGCTCGATGAGGTCCACTACCTCCAAAACGCCTACCGGGGCCCCGTGTGGGAGGAGGTGATCATCCACAGCCCACCCCAGGTCGATCTCGTCTGCCTCTCTGCGACCGTGTCCAACGCCGAGGAGCTGGCGTCGTGGATCCGCACCGTGCGCGGGGACACCACGGCGGTGATCGAAGAGCGTCGCCCCGTCGACCTCCACAACCTCTACCTGCTCGGGGACCGCTCCTTGGAGCGCCTCCTGCTGTTCCCGACGTTGATCGACGGCCGCCCCAACCCCGAGGTCCTCGCGCTCGACAGCCGCACCC
>Ga0209698_10004814_pt1 | contig 14712 bp, 8 predicted proteins | sample LitLauG_LLR_2012_FD_187203 | JGI IMG/M metagenome (GOLD analysis project Ga0209698, IMG submission 187203) | Freshwater sediment microbial communities from Pennsylvania, USA - Little Laurel Run_MetaG_LLR_2012 (SPAdes) (version 2) | ecosystem: Environmental > Aquatic > Freshwater > Creek >...
AACGCATTCTGCTATTGACGGTGCCTCCCTTTCTGTAAAAAAGACGGAAGAACTCATTCTGCAAATTAAGGCCCAGCCACACCTGTATACCGGCCAGGAAAAAATTAATTTCTCCTCAACGCCTTCGCTGCTCAACGGCAGGATTGAAGCCGGCAGATCGCTATTGCGCTGTTTTCTGGTCAGCCTCGATGATTCCTACGTTCCCATGGCAGGTGGCCTGACCCGGACCAGTACAGGCGAAAACAGTTTCATCATATCCAATCAATTGGGCGGTATCAGCAAAGACACCTGGGTGTTGTCGGATGATGGCGAGGAAGAAACACCGCTGCAGTTAAATTTAAATTCGACGATCTCCAGGAACCCCCTCAATAAGCGGTCATTACCCAGTCATACGGCTGAAAATCTTTTTTGGGTGGGGCGCTACACCGAAAGAGTCATTAATAACGCGCGGCTACAGCGCAGCATTATGCAGCGCATCCTGCAGAGCAAGAAATCATCGATCACCAAAAACATGGTTACTGAAACAATCTTGCTGCAGACCTTAACTCAATGCACTTATACGTTCCCCGGCTTCATGGAAGAAGAAGACGACGTGAAGCGAAAGGTCCTTTTTTCCAAGCCGTGGGTGGAATTAACCGATATTTTATATGATGAGAAAAGAATGGGCAGCCTTAGCTATAACTTTAGCTTGCTGAAAAACGCAGTATACAGTGTTCGAAATTTTTGGTCCGTCGATACCTGGCGGGTACTGCGACAAATGGAAGAACAATGGGCACTGGCAAAACGAAGCGTGTCCACCGATCATTTCCGGATGGTAAATTCCATTGATGCATTAAATACCTCCATGTTTGCTTTCCTCGGCATGAACCGGGAAAGCGTCCGGCGTGAACAAGGCTGGAACATTCTGGATCTGGGACGAAAAATGGAGCAGGCGTTGTTCATTATTGTTTTACTTAAGAGCGTTTTTAAGGAAAAACACCGTATGCAGGTGGAACATGACCTGATGGAGACCGTTATGAATGCCAGCCAGAGTTTAATTACTTACCGGTATACTTACCGCGCCCACCTGCAGTTACCCATGGCACTGGAACTCTTAATGCTGGACAACAATTACCCGCGGTCACTGGCCTACCTGGTCAAAAAAATAAAACGGTATGTCGCCCTGTTGCCAAAGGTGGTCAAGGAAATGTCCCTTACCGTGAAAAGACAAAATATGGAACAAGCCGATGCCATGCTGCACCTGGCCAATTTAATGTCATTAAGCACTTGCGATCCGGACAACCAATCCTACCGTTCTCTCGGGGAATTTCTCGATAAATTATACCTGCTGTTGGCAGAAACTTCTACCCTTATTTCAAAAACATACTTTAAACACAGCCAGGTACAAAAACAATTATTCACCGCCAATCTTACATGATCACATTTTGAATATGCTATTTTCAGTGGAACATACTACGAGATACAAATACCATGAACAAGTTAGCCTTTGTCACAACATCGCAGCTTTAACTCCCCGAAACACGCCTTACCAAAAATGCCGGTCCATTTCGATCAATATATCACCCAGTCCGGATGTTCTGGAAGAACACGTTGATTTTTTTGGCAACCATCTTTTTTATTTTGTAGTGGAACAGGAGCATGAAACGCTGTCAGTCACAGTAAAATCGGAAGTGGAGAAAACAAGCCGGATGCCTCGACCTTCCCCTGACTTCGCTCAAAGCTGGGAAAGCGTAAAGGACTTGCTGGACCGGTCTACCGAAGAATTTATTGAAGAAAAGCAGTTCATGAACCCTACCGAAATAACAGCGGCCAATACCGTTATCAGGGAATATGCCCTGAAGTCCTTCCCTGCCGGCAAGCCATTGTTCGAAGCCATTGTTGACCTGATACAACGTATATATGCTGATTTTAAGTTTACGCCGGGCTTCACAACCATTTCAACGCCGCTGTCTGTTGTCATGAAGGAACGCAAAGGCGTTTGCCAGGATTTTGCCCATCTGGCCATTTCGTGTATCCATTGCCTGGGATTACCGGCACGGTATGTAAGCGGCTACCTGGAAACACTTGCTCCCGCGGGGAAAGAAAAACTGGTGGGTGTCGATGCGTCCCATGCATGGATTGCGGCGTTCATCCCGGAGGTCGGCTGGGTCGATTTTGATCCCACCAACAACCAATTGGCCAACGACCAGTACATCACGATCGGATGGGGACGCGATTATTTTGATATCATTCCCTTAAAGGGCATTATCATGAGCAGCAATACCCATGAACTCTCCGTGTCGGTGGATGTTAAAAGAATCGACCAAGATTAGCCCGCTCTTCTGAGCGGCGTCCCCCCTGGTAAAACGCTTTGTTTAATCGTATTGTGGATAAAATTCAATTTTTTCTGGACAGCGCCATTTATTACAAAAGGATAGGAATCCTTCATGCCCATACTCCTGTTAAGGCTGTTCATGACGAACGTCAAGGGTATCCAGCGTTTGATGATTTCATCAAAATTTATGGCAGCGTAAGGATCAATGTCCTCGCGGGCGCTCATCTGGCTGGAGGGATCTGCCGACCGCGGGTTGAGGGTCACGCCAAACGACCAGGCGGTTTCAATCGTATCAATCATGTGTAAATAATGTGCCCATGTCTCGGCCCAGTCTTCCCAGGGATGGGAACTGGCATAGGCACTGATGTAATCGGTCTGCCAGTCGTCGGTACTACCCTTGGCATAATGCTGCTGCAGGGCAGTGCCATAATCCACCGACTCGTCACCGAAAAGCCGACGGAACGCATCGAGCTGGCCGGTGTCCCTGATCAGCCGGTCCCAATAGTAATGGCCTATTTCGTGGCGAAAATGCCCCAATAGCGTCCGGTACACTTCGTCCATATTCCTGCGCTCCATTTCACGAATGACGTCGTCTGCCTCAGCAATGTTGAGCGTGATGATCCCGTCATCATGGCCCGTTAATAACCGCTCCTCACCGGGACGCTGCTCATCTGCCTTGAAGTCGAAAGCCAAACCGTCATCGTCGCCGGCCAGCTTCGGCTGCACCGGGAGCCTGAAACGAAGCAAAGAATAGACCAGCCGGTGTTTGGCCTGTTCAATACGCCCCCATTTTTCCAAGTTGCCGGCCTGACTGAGGTCGGGTATGGTTCTGTTCAGCTCACAAGCCACACAATACTGGCGGTCCGACCCTGCTGGAAGGAGCCAATTACATACGTTATACTGTGCATTCAGGCACGAAGTATACTTTTTTTGGCGCAAGGGATTCGCCTCGCTGTCAGAAAAGGCTATCAGGCTTCCTTCGCCGTCAGGCTTTACAGCCAGCAGATCCATTTTTGCAGGATCAAACCCAAGCGTTGCGTTGCAATTAATGCAAAAATAATTCTCGAAATAAACGGGATGCCCGCAATGGTTGCATTGAAAAAGTTTCATGTGTAAAATGTGTTGTGCTGAAGAAATAACCGTTTACAAATGGCAAACCGTGTCAAGAAGCATGCCTGAAGATGGCAATTGTGTAAACAGCTATCAAGAGCGTCCGGTCCCTGGGGCGGGGGAAATAATACGCGCCCCATCGGCAGCGGTAAGCTGGTTCATCTGCGACCACTCCTCTTCAGTCGAAGATCCAATGTGCACGGAAATTCATTGTTAATCTCTGGCGGTGGCGCATCATAGACATAGGGCGCCCGGTTTTTTTCCACATAATGTTGCGTAACAGACAAAGTTAAAGGTACGAACAGCGGCCCCTGGGTGTGTTCTGTATTCCCGAACCGGCTGACCCGGCGCGATTCTGCCTCAAAACTGTTCACGGGAAAGGAGTCATAACTGCGCCCGCCAGGGTGCGACACATAGTAAGTGCATCCGCCGACAGACCTGTTGTTCCAGGTATCCACGATATCAAATGTCAGGGGCGCATCCACGCCGATAGTGGGATGCAGCGCACTTGGCGGCTGCCATGCCCGGTATCGAACGCCGCAAACGTACTCCCCCTTTACACTCGTATCGGTTAGGGGTACCCGAAAACCATTGCAAAGTAAAATATAACGGCTGTCATTGATGCCGGTTACTTTTACCTGCACCCTTTCCAGGGACGAGTCGACAAAACGCGCGGTGCCCGTATTGGACATTTCTTCGCCCAGCACATGCCAGGGCTCTATGCCCATACGAATTTCCATGTTGATCCCCTGGATCTGAACAGATCCGTAATGGGGGAACCGAAATTCAAAAAATGGATTCAACCAGTTAATATCAAAGGCATACCCGGCGTCGTTGAGGTATTGCACCACGTCGGCCATATCCTGGCGAACATAATGCGGCAGTAAGAATTTATCATACAGCGCCGTACCCCACCGGACCAATTTATGTTTATACGGTTTTTTCCAAAAAACGGCAATTAATGCCCTAATCAGCAACATCTGCAGGAGGCTCATCCGCTTATGCGGCGGCATGTCAAAAGCCCGAAACTCCAGGATGCCCAAACGGCCGGAGGAAGAATCCGGTGAATATAATTTATCAATACAAAATTCCGAACGGTGGGTATTACCCGTGATGTCGGTCAGTAGATGGCGAAAGATCCTGTCCGTTATCCAAAAGGGAATAAACCCCTCTTCAGGCACCTGGCTGAAGGCGATCTCCATTTCGTATAAATTATCTTCCAACCCTTCGTCAATGCGGGGAGCCTGGCTCGTCGGTCCGACAAATGCGCTGGAAAATAAATAGGATAACCCGGGATGGTGCTGCCAGAAGGTAATCAGGCTTCGCAACAAGTCGGGACGGCGTAATAACGGGCTGTTGGCCGGTGTGGCGCCTCCGATAGTAATATGATTACCGCCGCCAGTTCCGGTATGGCGGCCGTCCAGCATGAATTTCTCCGTCCCGAGCCGGGATAACCGGGCCTGTTCATACAATGTCTCCGTATTGCTGCAAAGCTCCCGCCAGTTTTTAGCGGGATGGATATTGACTTCTATGACACCTGGATCCGGTGAGATCACCAATCTTTCCATTCGGTTGTCCCGGGGTGGCTCATAGCCTTCAACACGAATTTGTAATTGTAATTCTTCAGCAGCCGCTTCGATCGACGCGATTACATCCAGGTAATGCTCAAGGTATTCCATCGGGGGAATGAAGATATACAGCAAACCTTCCCGCACCTCCACACTCAGCGCAGTCCGAATGGTCTTTACTTCGAATGTGATCTCCACATCGGCCTCTTTTTCCTCGGCCGGGTTTTTCCAGATGTCCTTTTTTGGTTTCCCGCTGGTTACCGGTTCCAGCACTTGTGGCCGCACCTCCTGGGCCGGGGCGCGGGTATGATCCGAAACAAGCCCATATCGGGCAGCGATCGTCTCATGGAAACGCTCCAACGGCGGGAGCTCTTCAAATAGACTCCTCTCGACGCGCTGAGGCATTTTTGATTTGGCCATGGCCGGCAAAGAATCTAGCGGCAGCCGCAGACCAATTGGGGAATTTCCCGGGATCAGGAACAGGTAGTCCCTGTTGAAGACCCATTTACAGCTAAGCCATTTATCATTCCAATAGTTCCATTGCAGCGGCAACACGTATCCCACCGGTTCTCCGAGCCCCTGGTGGAGGAGTTGTGCCAGTGTCCGGCGCTCTAACGGGTCTTTCAAATTGAATTTCAACGGGTCAACATTCAACGGATTCTTCCCTTCGGTCCATAGAAAATAGAATACATCTTCGTAAGCTGCAGTGGCATTTTCAGGGCTCACCGCCAGTCTTTTGGCTAATTCAACTGTCAGTTCCCTGGCATCCTGATGGGTGTAGGTACGCTTTGATTTTTCATGGGCAATGAGGCCAATATTTTTCCAAACCGGATATCCATCTTTTCGCCAGAAGAGCCCATACTGCCAACGCGGCAACGGCTCACCCGGATACCATTTACCCTGGCCATAATGTATTAATCCGTTACGGCCGAACTTTTCTCGAAGCCGGTAAATAAGGTCATGCGAAAGCTCGCGTTTTTCTTTCCCGTCTGCCGTGATGTTCCATTGGGCCGACTCCATATCATCAATCGATACAAAAGTGGGTTCACCGCCCATCGTCATGCGGACATCCAGCTGGTGGAGGTCGCGATCCACCTGCAGTCCAATGGCGTTTATGGCATTCCACTGCTGTTCGGAATAAGGCTTGGTAACGCGTGGGTCTTCAAAAATGCGCGTGACCGAGTTTTCAAAAAAGAAGGAAACTTCGCAGGGATCGGTAGCGCCAACTACCGGTGCGGCGCTGGCATAATCTGGTGTACAGGCCAGGGGAATATGGCCTTCACTGGCGAAAAGCCCCGAGGTAGCGTCCAATCCAATCCACCCGGCGCCAGGCACGTAAACTTCGGTCCAGGCGTGCAGATCGGTGAAATCATGAAGAGGGCCGGAAGGGCCGTCCAAGGATTTTTCATCTGAGGTCAGCTGCACCAGGTAGCCGGAAACAAACCTGGCCGCCAGCCCCAGGTGTCGCAGGACCTGCACAAAAAGCCATGCTGTGTCCCGGCAAGAACCCAGTTTTTTGGTCAACGTCTCTTCGCAGGTCTGTACACCCGCCTCCATGCGAATAGAATAGTTAATGTCCTTATTTAATTTTTGGTTCAGGTAAACCAGAAAATCATTGATCGTTTTTTTGCTCCGGTCTACTCCCTGGAGCCACTGCAGGAGCAGGGGGCCGTTTTCTTTGATTTCCAGGTAAGGGACCAGTTCTTTTGGAAGTTGGTCCCTGTAGGTGAAAGGATAATTTTCGGCATATTCCTCCACAAAAAAATCAAATGGATTGATGCTGACCAGGTTGGCGATCAATTCAACGTCAATGTGAAGTTCCCGGGTCTTTTCAGGGAATACGACTCGTGCCTGGAAATTGCCGAAGGGATCTTGCTGCCAGTTGATAAAGTGCTCTTTTGGCTGCACCTGAAAAGAATACGATTCAATGGCGGTCCTGGAATGTACGGCAGGTCGCAAGCGAAAAATATGTGGCGAAAGACCAACTAACCTGTCGTAGGAATAAACTGTTTTGTGCCGGATTGCTACCCTTATCGCCATAATAGAGATTGTTTTAAAATTTCCCAGGCTCAGGCAATCGATTGATAAAGGTAATTCTAAGGAGTCGAACAGGGCCGGAAAAAATTATGGCACGCCTGAAGGGCTTCCAAACGGAAGTCACCCGGCGGCGGCTTGCCTCTTCCCCGCAGTCATTACAAGTATTGCAGCGAACAACCTGTGAAAAATTAGCCGCGATTCACTTTATCAATCAGTACCCAACGAACTTTACGCAGAATGATAGGTTACCAGGCCCTCCATCGGGTTTCTTAAGACTTTGCCCAGCTGCAACTGGTAGCTGTTGCACAAGTCTGCCAAAACATCCCTGAAGCCAAATGCTACGCTGCCCGTGAAGTGGATCGGATATTTCCAACTTTCCCGAAATTTATACACATGTTTGTAAAAAAAGTCATTGAATCCGTCTTCAATAATATTTTCGACCATATAATGCCCGCGGTTTTCGGCTAAAAATATGGCGAAAGAGGCAAGGTAACGATTCGCTAAAGGGCGCTTATACACGGCGTTGAGAATTTCACTGGTATTGGTTACAAACCGGGCGTCAAACCTGGAACGCAAGTCCTCGTCAAAAGTATTGTACAAGAAATACTGGATCACTTTTTTGCCCAGGTAAGCGCCGCTGCCTTCATCACCCAATATATATCCCAGTCCCGGATTATTCTTAACGATCCGCTTTCCGTTAAAATAACAAGAACTGGACCCTGTCCCCAAAATACAGGCGATGCCTTTTTCATGGCCGCACAATGCCCGTGCCGCGCCATTCATATCCGATTCAATATGAACGGCTGCAGAAGGAAACACCCGTTTCAGGGCTTTCTTAACCATCCTTACATTGTCGGACTGTCCACAGCCGGTTCCATAAAAATACAGGTGGTCGACAGCCGCCTTCTTGATATGGCTGAGGACCTCTTGCCGGATAATAAGTTCAATTTGGGTGGCATCCAGGAAATAAGGGCTTAATCCCTGGGAAAAGAAGACTGTTTTTGTCTGTCCGCGCAGCAGACACCATTCGGTCTTGGTTGAACCACTATCCGCAATCAATTTGATGGTTGGCATGATTATCTCGGGTTTATTAAGGAAATTTGCGCTTGCGAATTTAAAATTAGACAATAAAGAAATGTATGGGGAATAAAAAATTACAGGTGTGGCTGCCACTTATCCTGAGTCTTTGCATGATTGCAGGAATGTTCTTCGGATACCACATCCGGGGCAATATGCCCAATTCGGGCATTTTCGCTACCCACCGGCCTACACCTGTCCAGGAAGTGATCGACTTGATCCAGCACGAATATGTCGACAAGGAAAATGAAGACTCGTTAGGCGGGGTAGCGATCGAATCAATGCTGGCAAAACTGGATCCGCATTCGGTCTATTTGCCCCCGGCTGAATTACAGGAAGTCAGTGAAGACCTCGAGGGCCAGTTTTATGGCATCGGAATTGAGTTTAACATTTTTGCAGATACCATTAACGTATTGAACGTCCTTCAAAACAGTCCTTCTGATAAAATTCTGGAAGTCGGAGATAAATTCCTGAAAGTGGGCGATTCATCTGTTGCGGGCGTACATATCACTTCCGGAAGAATCCGGAAATTATTAAGAGGCACAGGAGGGAGCACAGTGACAATCGTTTTCTCCAGGAATGGAAAGCAGCAGGTGGCTGCCATTACGCGAGGAATGATTCCGCTGTACAGCCTGGATGCCTCCTATATGATCGCCGACACTATCGGGTATATCCGGCTAAATAAATTCTCCGAAACCACCTATGAAGAATTTATGGACGCTGCGGGAAACCTGAAAAAGAAAGGCATGAAAAGTATGATTCTGGACCTGCGTGATAACGGCGGGGGCATTTTAACGGCCGCTACAGATATCGCCGATGAATTTTTGAGCGAGGATAAACTGATTACTTACACGGAAGGCGAGCATTCACCCCGGAAGGAGTACCGTTGCAGCAAACCGGGCATTTTTGAAACCGGGCGACTGGTGGTTCTGGCCAACGAGGGGACGGCTTCTGCCAGTGAAATCCTGATCGGCGCCCTACAGGATTGGGACAGGGCAACCGTGGTCGGAAGGCGTACTTTTGGAAAAGGCCTCGTGCAGGAACAATTCCAGTTGAGTGACGGCTCCGGGCTTCGCCTGACCGTCGCGAGGTATTTTACGCCACTGGGGCGCAGCATACAAAAATCTTATAAAGACGGACTGGCGGCTTATAACCAGGATCTCATGAACCGTTTTCACAGCGGCGAAATGACCTCCGGCGATTCGATAAAACATACCGACGAAAAGACCTTCAAAACAAAGGCCGGCAAGGTTGTCTATGGCGGCGGCGGCATTACCCCCGATGTTTTTGTGGCTTACGACACCACCATCTTTGATAAGGAACTTGCTAAGGTGTATTTCAGCGGTACGCTCAATAATTTCGTGTATAGCAACTACCTCAACAACGAAAAGGTGTTCAAGGCTTTTAAAAGCCCCAAAGATTTTGAAGAAAAATACACCGTTGATGCCACCACGCTTAACGAATTTAAAACCTATGCTGCCCGGGATTCCATCGATTACAGTATCGCGGACCAAAAAGACAAAGAATTGCTCGCTACCCAGATTAAGACACTGACGGCGAGGCAAATTTGGCGCACCGAAGGTTTGTATGAAGTGAGTAACCCCGGTGATCCGGCCGTACAGAAAGCCTTGCAGGTGATCCGTGATTCCAACACGTTACAGGCGGTCAAATAATGTAAAGTCGTCAGGAAGTCACCGATTGTGGCGCAAGGAAGCTGCCGATGACTTTGCCAGTGGCGCAACAGCCTTCCCTGCAGGGTCCGCCCCTTTTTTTTACCTTTGAGAAAATAGCACATGTATGTGGAAGGAAAATATTTTGGAAACAATTGGCAACACGCCCCTGATCCGGCTAAACAAAATCCCGCGGGAGCTTCCATGCACCGTGCTGGCGAAAGTGGAATATTTCAACCCCGGAAATTCAATCAAAGACAGGATGGCATTGAAAATGCTCGAAGTTGCCGAACAGGAAGGAAAGATTCAACCTGGCGGAACGATCATTGAAGGAACGTCCGGCAACACGGGAATGGGCCTGGCGCTGGCAGCCTGCGTCAAAGGCTATAAATGCATTTTCACTACCACCGATAAGCAATCCAAGGAGAAGGCCGATATTCTCAAAGCCGTCGGAGCAGAGGTCATTGTTTGCCCGACCAATGTAGAACCCAATGATCCCCGCTCCTATTATTCTGTTTCCAAAAGGCTGGCGGCCGAAGTTCCCAACTCCTGGTATGTAAATCAATATGACAACCTGGCTAACCGCCAGGCCCATTACGAACAGACCGGCCCCGAAATATGGCAACAGACAGAAGGTACCATTACTCATCTGGTGGTAGCCACCGGCACAGGGGGCACGATCGTCGGCACCGGCCAATTTCTGAAGGAACAAAATCCCCACATTAAAGTCTGGGCCATTGATAGTTACGGATCACTGTTAAAAAAATATTTTGACACGGGAGAATTGGACGAAAAGGAAGTATATCCATATATCAGCGAGGGGTTTGGGGAAGATTTTATCCCCGCTAATTATGATATGAAATATATTGACCGTTTTGAGAAAGTAACAGACAAAGACGGGGCGATCATGGCCCGCAGGATTGCAAAAGAAGAGGGCTTATTTTGCGGGTACAGCGCCGGCAGTTGCCTGCAGGGAATGATGCAGCTTAAAGCGGAACTGAAGCAGACAGATGTAGTCGTATGTATATTTCATGATCATGGCAGCAGGTACGTCGGCAAGATTTATAATGATCAGTGGATGATGGAGCGAGGATTCCTGGAAGTAAAGACATTTAAAGACCTTGTAAATGGCCGCGGTGCCAAGCGCCTGGTCACGATTTCGCCGAAACAAAAAGTGGCAGAAGCCATTGCAGTGATGAAGAAATACGATATCGAAAATGTGCCGGTAACAAACGGGGACGCTATTGTGGGTGCCTTGAGTGAGGGCGGTCTGTTCGATAAAATATTGTCGGATCCTGACATCAAAGATCAGACGGTAGAATCCGTTATGGAGAAGGCATATCCTGTTGTCCCCTTTGAGATGCCGGTAGAGAAATTAAGCCAATTAATTACGCGTCAATCCGGGGCCGTTCTCAGCAGGGATGAAACCGGCGACTACCATATCGTTACTAAATACGACATTATACAAAGCCTTACAAGGTAATAGCGGCTGCCTTGCTTCAGCCGCCAACGAACGGGCAACGACCAGGACGCAGCACCACTCCTTGTTGTATAAAGGCTCCCCCCAGCGTAGAATTACTCCCTTAACGGGTATTTATTCGACAGTAATTTTCGCCGCTTGCTTCGCTAAATGGTATTTTTCTATCTTTCGAGATCAGGCAATACTGCTATTGCAGACCTCTTCATTGCGCAATATCTTTGTTACAGAAGTTGATTGATGTTGATGGAGCATTAATCTAAAACAATCCGAATATCCAATAGAAAGACTAAGATCAGAATCTATCCAAATTCTTGAAAAATCAAAAATCCGGTATCAGTCAACTTCTATTTTTTCCAATATCATTTCTTTGCCGGCGGCAAAGGAAAAAGAATGGTGAACTCTTATATTTCTATATAAATATTGTTGAAAGCTATTATTCTTATGAAAACCGACAACGCCCAATAAAAACCAAAAACTACCTGCTTTAATTGTAAAGCCACCCAAGGAAAACGCAAAAAGGCAATTGTTTGACCAGTAACAATGCCCCCAAAGCCCTTAAAAAAGGCGAAAAAAATTACTTCTGCAAATGAGTTATGCTCTATAATGCAGAAGTTTTTTGTTTTTCCAATAAATTGCAAGCCGCATGATTATCGATCTTGAGAAATTTATTGCGGGAAAAACCTACCACCGGGTTATCTCACTGGTGCCCTCCCTCACCGAGTTGTTATATGATTTGGACCTGGGCGACAGGGTCCTGGGCATCACGAAATTTTGCATTCACCCCCGGGAATGGTATAAAAATAAACCCCATATCGGTGGCACCAAGAATGTCAAGATAGATCTCATTAAAAAATTGCAGCCTGACTTGATCATCGCCAACAAGGAGGAAAACACCAAAGAACAAGTAGAATCCCTGGCGGCCTTCACAGATGTATATGTCAGCGACATAAATAAGTTGGCCGATGCCTTGGAAGCGATACGATTTATAGGAAGGCTCACAGTGGCCGCAACGAGGGCCGCCCAAATTGCCGAGGAAATTGAAACAAAATTTCGGCGATTGCGGGCACGGGCTGAAGGCCATCCAAGCATCAGAGCGGCTTATGTAATCTGGCGCAATCCAACCATGGTAGCTGGCGGTGATACTTTTATCGATGACATGATGGGCTACTGTGGTTTGGCCAATTCATTTGCCGATACCAGGAGATATCCGGCAGTGGCGCTGGAGGAGTGGCTACCTTCCCGCTTACCGCAGGACATGTGTGAATTAATTCTACTATCTACTGAACCATTCCCGTTTAATGAAAAACACGTACAGGAATTGACTACCCGATTTCCTGCCGTCCGTTGTATGCTGGTTGACGGGGAAATTTTTAGTTGGTATGGAAGCCGGTTATTAAAAGCGGCGGAATATTTTGATAAATTTCAGGAAAAGCTTCAATTTGCAAAATAAAAACCACGGATACCCTTCCGTTTTTAGGGCAATGGCTGCCCCTAAAAATGGAAGTGCATTGTGTTTTTGTCATTTTCATGTACGTTTGCATACATTTAAAAAAAAAAAATGGCTTCAAAAAAAATTACAGAGTTACTGGGCGATAAAGCCGAAGATTTATTAAACCACAAATGCATAATTGACAAATCAACACTGACCCTTCCTTCCCCTGATTACATTGATGATGTTTTTGTAAATAGCAATCGCAATAACCGCGTGGTGCAAAGCATGGAAATGCTTATGAGCCATGGCCGGCTTGCGGGCACGGGATATTGCTCCATATTCCCGGTTGACCAGGGGATCGAACACAGTGCAGGAGCTTCCTTTTCTCCTAATCCGATCTATTTCGACCCCGAAAATATTGTAAAGCTGGCTATTGAAGGCGGCTGTAATGGTGTGGCATCCACCTTTGGCGTCCTGGGTATCGTCAGCCGGAAATACGCGCATAAAATTCCATTCATCGTAAAGATTAACCATAACGAATTATTAAGCTACCCGAACAAGTACGACCAGACCATGTTTGGAACGGTCAAGAGTGCCTACAATATGGGGGCTGTTGGCGTTGGCGCGACGATATACTGGGGAAGCCAGGAAAGTACCAGGCAGCTGCAGGAAGTGAGCCAGGCCTTTGAATTGGCGCATGAATTGGGAATGTGCACTATTTTATGGTGTTATTTACGCAATGATGCCTTCAAAGTGGGCGGCACAGATTATAGCACTTCAGCCGACTTAACCGGCCAGGGCAATCACCTGGGGGTTACCTTGCAGGCGGATATCATCAAGCAAAAGATGCCTACCAACAATGGAGGATACAATGCAGTGAAGTTTGGCAAAACTTCCAAATTAGTATACGAAAACCTGACAACGGACCATCCGATCGACCTTTGCCGTTACCAGGTATTGAATTGTTACAGCGGAAAAATTGGCTTGATCAACAGTGGAGGAGAAAGCAAAGGGGCCACAGATCTGGCAGAATCGGTGCAGACGGCTGTAGTGAACAAGAGGGCTGGAGGGACAGGATTGATCTTGGGAAGAAAGGCTTTTCAAAAACCTTTTCAAGAAGGGGTGGCATTGCTGATGGCTACGCAGGACGTTTACCTGGACAGCAGCATCACCATCGCATAAAGCAACTGGGAAAGTCATTCAGTCAGTGGTCATTAATCAGTACCGATGATCGTGAGTTAGATGACTGATTGACAAATGTCTTAATGACTTTTTTATGAAACAGGAAGAAGATTTTGATGCCAACCTGGCCGGTGAAGAAGGCGAAGCCGAAGAGGCGAAAAGACGCTGGTTCCGCAGGATCAAGAAAGGGATTACTACTTCTACCAAGGACAAGAAGGAGGCACCGGATGGTTTATGGACGAAATGTCCTTCCTGCAGGTACACGTGCACGGTATCAGAATTAAGAGAGAATTTGTTTGTTTGCCCCAAATGCGAATACCATCATCGAATCGGCAGCGCTGAATATTTTGAGATCCTCTTTGACAACGATACCTACCAGGAACTATATGCCAATATTAAGTCCAAAGATTTCCTGGGATTTGTTGATCTGAAGCCTTATGCCCAACGGCTAAAGGAAACTTACTCCAAATCTTCGATCCACGACTCCATAACGGTGGCCCATGGCAAGATACATACCATGGATATCGTAATCGCCTGCATGGATTTTGAGTTTATCGGCGGCAGCCTCGGCAGTGTCATGGGTGAAAAAATTACGCGGGCATGCGATTACTGTATTAAGCACCGCGTCCCGTTTATGATCATCAACAAAAGTGGCGGGGCGAGAATGATGGAAAGTGCTTTTTCTCTGATGCAGCTTGCAAAGACTTCCGGAGGCCTCTCGAAATTGTCCGATGCCAAGATTCCTTATTTCTCACTTTGCACCGATCCCACCTTTGGTGGCACTACGGCTTCTTTTGCCATGTTAGGTGATATTATCATGGCGGAACCCGGCGCCCTTATCG
>Ga0209698_10004815_pt1 | contig 14712 bp, 10 predicted proteins | sample LitLauG_LLR_2012_FD_187203 | JGI IMG/M metagenome (GOLD analysis project Ga0209698, IMG submission 187203) | Freshwater sediment microbial communities from Pennsylvania, USA - Little Laurel Run_MetaG_LLR_2012 (SPAdes) (version 2) | ecosystem: Environmental > Aquatic > Freshwater > Creek >...
ACCATCCTCATACTTGACCTCCTCGATTACTACCGTCGCCCTTCGAAGAGGCTCTCCGCTACCAGTTAGCACGCGCCCAGAGATAGTACCTCTTGCCGGAGCCGAGGCGTCTGCTAGGCATGGTCTTACCGCCCACCCTGCGGCTATGGCACACAAACTAAAGCATAACCATATCTGTTTTTGCATAGGGCTTCCCCGTTGTCCGAGCGTCACAACTAGGATCGTTTTCGGAGTGCATTCTTGCACAAATCAACATCTTGTCGTGACCTGCCTTGGCTGAAGAACCCGCGCCGTTGAAACGATTCGGAGCGGCAAATGGGGAGCGTTCGATGCCCAAACGATGCCGGATGCCCTACTCAAGCCTGGCGCTCCTAGGTTCATAGCGGATGACTGTGGGCAGGTATCTAGCCGCTACCACTTTACGTCATTCCATCGCATCTTCCACGCCGAACGACGAAATCAGCGTTTACACTGATTGAGAATTGGCCCGACGTGGGTCATGTCGGGGGCAAAGAACGGCACGCTCAGGCAAGCTGACTCGGGCGGTTCTTCAATTTGAAAGCCGCAACGCATAAATGACCCAGGGTGCGATGCGCGTCTCGCTCACCCAACGGTATGGCTCGTCACCTTTCGCCATGGGTTTGAGCATTTCCACGATTTCAAGCCCGGCGCGGCAATAGACTTCGAGGTAAGACTCGTGGGGCCAGAGAATGTCCACGGCAGGTGATCGATCTTGGAAATCTATCGTAGTGATTTTGACGGGGTCGCCCGGTTTGGCCTTTCGGTTCTCGTGGAAGTCTTTCGTCGAGAACGAGGCCCACTCGTTGCAGTAAATCTCCGGCGCGGAAACTATGTTCACGAGGACACCGTCCGGTTTGAGCAGCGCGCCCAGGTCGCCAAACAGACGAACCTTGTTGCCCATGCCGGGAATGTTGTCGAACGTGAATGCCGACAGTATGAGAAAAAAACTTTCCCGCGGCAAACCGCTCATATCGTCGCCGGGGATAAGGCGGTAGTCGCCCGCCGGATCGATTTCCTGAGCCTTGGATACCATCTCTGACGAAATGTCCACGCCGACGGTCTCAAACCCAAGCCCACGGAGGAACCGGGTCGAGCGACCCGCCCCACAACCGAAATCGAGTGCTACGGTCCCCTTCACATAGGCAGAAAAGATCTCCGGCAAGTCGCGGAACGCAAGGTGGTACGTATTGGAAAACTCGAGTTTCGAGTAGGCTTCCGCGCGTGTGGCGCTTTGGTAGCAATTGAAGAAGTCCATCAGCAATTCCCTTTCCGTGCTGCTGCGGACAGCACCGGTGAATTAACTCTTCAAGTTTGTAAGCGCCGGACGCGAAGTTGATGTAAAAAGGCGATTTCGCGCTTTGACTGCCGGTACTTGAGCGCTACGACATAGCCGCGATCACCGCACATGTGTCACATCGTGATTCAAATCCTTGACACCCTCTCTTGTGCTCAGAGTATCGCAGACAATTAATCTCGAACGCTCGGCCCTCCGGCCACTTAAGTCGAAGGTCCGCGACCAGGAACACGGAGAGAGCGAACTAACCAAGGATGAGCGCTCCTAACTCATTAATAAATAAAGACCTTACAAGTAACCCCTTTAATATCAAAGACCTGGCGACATTTTCCCCCTAAGTCTTTGATTCCACAAGACCGAAGGAAGAGGGGTCTCCGCTCGCGGACGACCCACAAAGAGATGAGAGGGTCTTAGGGCATTCAAGCTTCGACCATTTGCAGCAGCCGCGAGACGCCCTCGCGGAAGTTTACGGGCTCCGTGATCAGGCTCAGCACGAGATGGCCTTCGCTGGGGAAATCGTAGAAGTGTCCAGGATGGACGATCACCGACATCTTGCGCAGGAGGTCGATGGCCAGTTCTTCGTCAGTTCCGCGAATGGGAACGCGGAGAACGCCATACCATCCGCCTTCGACTTGCAATCTTGCGCACGCGGGATGAGCGGCGAGTTGGGCATCGAATTCCGCGAGGTTCACGCGCAGACGATCTAGAAGAATAGGCTGAATCTGTTTGCGCTGCTCGAGCAGCACCGGAGCCGCGAGCTGGATGGGCGCATTCATCGAGAGATAAGTATCGGCGATGATTTCCAGACGCGCTCCGGCCTCGGCGACCGTCGTTTGCGGGCCGCTGGCCGCGACCCAGGCAAGCTTCATCTGCGGCAGGGCGGAGATCTTGGAGACTCCGCTCAGGGTGAAGGTGAGCGCCCCGGCGTTGGTGACGAAGCTGCTGCGTATTGTACCGTCATGCGAATAATCGAGAAACACTTCGTCGACGATCAGAGCCAGATTGTAGTCACGGCAGAATGCGTTGAACGCCGAGGTTTCCGCGGCCGAGACATATGAGCCGGTCGGGTTGTTGGGATGCACCAGAATCACGGCCCGCGAACGCGCAGTCGCTGCTTTGTAGAGCGAGTCGAAGTCGACTTGCCAGCCGTGATCGTAAAGCAGAGGATACGGCACCGGCTTCACGTCCGCGAGATCGGCGAGAAATTCAAACAGCGGGTAGCTTGGCTTGGGCACAAGGATCTCGTCTCCGGGATTGCAAAGCAGTCGAAAAACATACGTGTAGGCCTCGCTGGTGCTCGTAGTCAGAAGCAGGCGTTCGGGATCAAGATCGAAAACTTCGTGCGCCTCGCGATAGTAGCGGCACACAGCCTGGCGCGCTGCTAGCAGTCCGCGGGACTGCGGGTCGTAACGCATCGCTTCGGGATTCGCCAGCGCGGCGAGCACGATCTCAGAATCGGCGCGAACGCCGGCTTCGGTCGGGTTAGAGACCGTCAGATCCAATATCTGCTGTCCCGAGACACGCGCTTCCTCAATCGCGCGCGCAAGAGGGTTAGCGCTGATTTGCCAGTTTGTACGCTGGGAGAACATGGCGTGATGAATGGCCGAGAGTAGCAGGTGCGATCGGGCGGCGACAAGCTCTAGTGGCCGCGATAGGGGAACGATGACATTGTGCCGCCGAGGCAAACACTTCCCCGACCGGCGGGCGAATGCCTGCCGGGTGAGATGGTGAGCGCGGCAGGAATCGAACCTGCGACCCACGCCTTAAAAGGGCGTTGCTCTACCAACTGAGCTACGCGCCCCACCGATTTCAATCTAACATATTTTTCGCGCGCACTTGCCCAGCGGATGAGACTGCCGGCTAGACTCGAGCGCCGAGGTCGACCGTGACTCAGACGGTGCAAACGCTATACACTCTGCATTGAATGCCGCGTTCCTTATCGCTCTGGGTAAGACTCTTGTTTTGCTCAATGCTATCGTGTGCGATCCTATCACCAAGGCTCGGCCACGCGGAGAAGAAGAAACAACTGCCCGCGGTGCGCTGGACCGCTGGCGCGCCCGGTTGCACATTCGAACGTCGCGACGACGGGAAATACCTCTGGACAATGACCGGGCCTGACCTCACCGTCACGCTCCTCATGGATTCAAGGGAACTGACACAGAGCCGCTTCCGCCCCTATCAACTCCTCGCCGCCTTCATAAGTGTGATTTACAGGGGTCAAGACAGATTTGAATTCCCTGCGGACGTGCGGATCGACTTCGTGCGTCATCACGACTTTCAGGAGGCCTACGAAGATCCCACGCAGCTCTCCAACAAATTGCAGAACGATATGGATACGAAGATCTTCGAAACCGAGCGTCAGATCAAAAAGAATCCGCAAACCGCTGATGAAAAGACAACTCTCTTGCGCAAGTACCAAAAGATAGCAGCCGAGTTCATCGAGTTTGTGAGCACGCAGACCCTCGATCCCAACACCGTAATGCTGTCCCCCGGAAATCCGGAGGCCCACGGCTGGGTCCTGTTCGCGACTAGCAACCGGTGGATCGGACCGTGGAAAGAGCGCGAAGATTTTGTTGTCAGCGTCTGGATGAAAGACAAGATCTGGCAATTTCCCATCTCGCTGCCGCCGATCGAAGGCGACCTGATCCTGCGCAAGCCGTCTGAGTAACCGGTCGCGAGCGCATCCGGGAATTGTGTTACAGTTTCGTGCTCATCGTTCGCGCTCATCGCCAAGGTCATGGAGACTGCTCCGAAAGCAACGGCAGACGCCCAGAAACCCGCTGCGGCGTTCTACTGCCCGGTCTGTGCCGTAGAGGTCAACGATCCTCTTACCTGCGGCGATTGCTCGGCTGTCATCTGCCGCCGCTGCGGAACGCCGCTGGAATCTTCCGATGAACTAGGCATGGGGTGAAAAAGCGACCGACACCTTGATGAACACCGCGCCCGTTTCCCTGGTCCCCGAAACTGAATCCGACCAAAAACCGAGTCTCGTCCGGGGGCTTAGCCTGCTCGACTCGGTGCTGCTGCTGGTGAGCGGCATCATCGGCTCCTCTATTTTTCTTACCGCCAAAGACATTGCCGGGCCTTTGCCCAATCCAACCTTGTTTTTTCTGGTGTGGGTGCTCGGTGGAGTGATTTCGCTGTGCGCTTGCGTCGCCTTCGCCGAGCTGGGCTCCATGTTTCCCGACTCCGGCGGACAATACATCTACCTCCGCGAAGCCTACGGCGACCTGGTTGCCTTTCTTTACGGCTGGATGCTGTTTGCGGTCGCGAATGGCGGCACCATCGCCGCACTCTCCGTGGCCTCCGCCGCTTATATGGGGAACATCGTTCCCTGGATGTCGCAGCAGCACGTGCTGGCCAATATCAATCTGCCCTATCCCATGCTGGCGGATGGCCACGTTGTTGAAGCCATATTCACCATCGTTTTTACGGGAGCGCATGCGGTCGGACTGGCGCTGATCGCCATCCTCACCTATGTCAACGTTTTTGGGTTGCGCTGGGGCGCGCTCCTGCAAAACGTCTCCACCTGGACGAAGTTCACCGCGATGGCAGTTTTCGTTGTTTTAGGATTTGCCATCGGCAAGGGACATTGGTCGAATTTCAGCGCGCAGGCGACGGGCGGTTTGAGCATGGGGCTGAGTCCGGGGCAATTGATCTCCGCTCTCGGCGTCGGCTTGATCGCCGTCTTCTGGGCTTATGACGGCTGGGTTTATATCACCTGGGTGGCGGGCGAGGTGAAAGAGCCGCGGCGCAATGTGCCGCTAGCCATGGTTTTAGGAGTGCTCGTAGTGGGGTCGATTTATCTGGCGATGAACCTGACTTACGTGTATGCCCTGCCGCTAAGAGAGATCGCACAGCACGAAACCATCGTCCACGATGCCGCGGTACAGCTCTTCTCGCCCGGCGCCGCAGTCTGGCTATCCGCAATGATTGCGATTTCCTGTTTCAGCGCGGCGGCGGCCTGCACGCTTTCGGGTTCCCGTGTCTATCTCGCCATGGCGCAAGACGGGGTGTTCTTCCGGCGTATGGCCGTCATCCATCCCAAGTGGCGCACGCCCGCTTTCAGCCTGATCGGCCAGGGCATGTGGGCCGCGGTGCTCACGGTGAGCGGGCGCTACGACCAGCTTTACACCTACGTCATCTTCGGTATGGTGCTCTCCTACACGCTGACCGTCATCGGCCTGTTCGTACTGCGTTGGAAGCGACCCGACGTTCCGCGCCCTTATCGCTGCACTGGATATCCGTGGCTGCCCGCGATCTACGTTATCGTCGGAGTTGCGTGGACGCTGAACACAATTATCCAACGGCCGACTGAAGCCTTCTGGGGCGCTTTGATTGTGCTGCTGGGCCTGCCGGGATATCTGTATTGGAAGCGAAACAGCCGTAGAATAACCATGTCGGAATAGTCCATGTTTGAGCGTTACACGGAAAAAGCGCGGCGGGTGATCTTCTTTGCAAGATACGAAGCGAGTCAGTACGGATCTGCCAACATCGAGACCGAGCACCTGCTTCTAGGGCTGCTGCGCGAGGATCGGTCCCTAATCAAGAAGTTTCTATCCGTCGGCGCCGCCGAAAACATTCGGGCCAATGTTGAAAACCACTCACCTCGCAAACCAATCATTTCAACTTCCGTGGATCTGCCACTCTCCGAAGAATCGAAACGAGTCTTGATTCTCGCGGCCAAGGAGGCAGATGGGCTCGCAGACAAGACAATTGGGACAGGCCATCTTTTGCTCGGGATGCTTCAGGAAAAAGGGTGTTTTGCCGCCGAAACCTTGCGTCAATTGGGTCTTCAATACGAAGAAGTAAAGGAACTTGTTCGCGAGTTTTCACCCCTGGAGGAAAGGAATCGGTTCGCTACCCTTCGACACCGGCTTACCGATGCTCAGCGACGCGCCTCACCCGCGGAATCTCGGACGGTTCGGATTCATAACATGGAACACGACCTCGAACTTATTCGCACAGCTGTCAGCCGCTGTCGTGGCACGTTGTGGCATTGGACAAGAAAGACATGGCAACCACAGGACATTGTTGTCCGCCGGTCTGATGGCCGGGTCTCCTTCGACCTTTCTCTCGCGGACGACGCCGCAAACTTCCAACTGGTACAGAATGGCTGGAATCACGACCTCTGTTCCATTTGCGGCTGGAAGCTGTATGTAGCACCCGAACCGGTCTACTCGACCGGCTATACGAACGGAAGGATTTGGGTATGCCTGGAGTGCCACCAGAAATTCCTCGAGGGCCCCGACTTCTTCGCCACTGCGCACCCAGAAATCACGTGATTTGCCCGCCGAGAATTCCAGCGAAAGTTCTTGCCCATCCCGCGCCTCTCTGATAATCCTTGCCGCTCACCCTTTAATCGGTGAACCGACACTCTTGTGTGAGTAATTCAGGGCCCGTAAAGAGAACAGACCGCCGACCCTTTGGCGCCTCCGGATCCGGCCTCTCCATCGCCGAGTCCGCCGATCCCAGCCTCCCCAAGCGCGTCATGGGATTCCGCGATCTGCTCTTGTTTTACGTGGTCACCGGCATCAGCTTGCGCTGGATCGCCACCGCTGCCGCCGCCGGACCCAGTGCTATCGTCATTTGGATTGGCGCCTGGCTCGCCTTCTACACGCCGCTCGCACTCTCGGTCATCGAACTCTCTTCGCGTTATCCGAATGAAGGCGGTCTCTATGTCTGGTCGAAACGCGCCTTCGGGGACTTCTCCGGATTCATGGCCGCCTGGACTTACTGGACCTCGAACCTGCCCTACTTCCCTGCTGTACTCTACTTCGCGGCCAGCAACGTGCTTTTCGTACGGCCCGCGCGATGGTCGCACCTTTCCGCGAAACCGGCTTTCTACATTGTGTTTGCGCTGGTGACGCTCGCCGCGGCGACTCTGCTGAACGTCGTCGGGCTCGACGTCGGCAAATGGCTGCATAACATCGGTGCGCTTGCCATGTGGATTCCGGTCTTGATCGTCATCGGGATGGGCCTGCTCGCGTATCACCGTTTCGGATCGGCAACTACATTTTCGCTGCACACCATGACGCCGACCGTGCGCCTCAACGACATCATCTTCTGGTCGGTGCTGACCTTTGCTTTTGGGGGATGCGAAACTGCGTCGTTCATGGCGGAAGAAATCAAGAACGCGCGCCGCACTATTCCGCTGGCCCTTTTTGTGGGCGGAATCACCGTAGCGTTCTGTTACATCGTCGGGACCGTGTGTGTGCTACTGGCGCTGCCCTCCTCGGAAGTGAACAGCCTGCAGGGCCTGGTGCAGGCGATCGCGAAGACTGTCGATCGCGTCGGACTTCCCTTCTTTCTTCCGGTCGCGGCATTTTTGATTGCGCTGAGTAACATTGGCGCCTCGGGAGCGTATCTCGCGGCAGTTGCCCGTCTGCCGTTCGTGGCCGGCATCGACCGCTATCTGCCGCCTGCATTCGGAGCGCTGCATCCGCGCTGGGGTACGCCTTGGGTCGCGCTCCTGACCCAGGCAGTGATCGGGGCGATCTTCATTTTTCTCGGACAGGCCGGAACCTCGGTCAAAGGCGCCTATGACGTGCTGGTCAGCATGGGCGTGATCACATATTTCATCCCGTACTTATATTTATTTGCGTCGATGTTCAAGCTGCAGAGCGAGCCGACCGCGGAGGGAGTGATTCGAGTGCCCGGCGGAAAGCGGGCGGCTTATGCGCTGGCAATTCTGGGCTTCACGACGACCATGTTCACCATCGCCCTCTCCGTCCTGCCTCCACCGGACGAACCCAACAAACTGCTGGCCGTCTTCAAAATCGTGGGCGGGTGCGGAACGCTGGTGCTGATCGGAGTGGGGCTATACTGGGCCGGAAAACGGCGGGCGCAAAGAAATTCGGGCGTTTCGCATTGACAAGTTCGCGGAACCAGCACAAAATTCCAGATCGGCCCTGGGGTGGTGGTATCACGCCGAAACCGGCTTAGGAAAAGGCTTCTCACCCGACGAAGAGGAAGATTTCCATGTCAAATATCGCGAAGGGCACCATCCTGTCCGCGCTGACCGCCGTTGTGCTTACCGTGTTGTGCGGAAGCGCCGCCGCGCAGCAGCACATCACCGGCACTTTGGCCGATGGCGCAACCTACGTGATCGATGTCCCGGCGAACTGGAACAACAAGCTTCTGCTTTACAGTCACGGATACGTCACGCCCGGTTCTCCCAATCCCGCCTACGATTACGGCGATGGCTACACCGGCTACTTTTATTACACGGAAGGTTGGGCCCTCGCGGGGTCGTCTTACGCGACGACGGGTTGGGCAGTCCACGAAGCGATCCCCGACCAGATTGCGACGCTCGATGTCTTTCAAGGCCTCTTTGGAGCTCCAATCGAGACCATCGCCTGGGGGCACTCTCTCGGCGGCATGATCACTGCCGGATTGGTGCAGGAGTACCCAAGTCGCTTTAATGGCGCGCTCCCGCTATGCGGAGTCGTGGCCGGTGGCGTGGGCTTTTGGAACGAGGCGCTCGACGGGGCTTTCGCCTTCAATACCCTGCTGGCAGGCGGGACTCTGCAGGTGGTCAACATCTCGAATCCATCGCAGAATTACGCCAATGCGGAAAACTTTCTGGCCGCGGCCCAGGCTACACCGCAGGGGCAAGCACGAATTGCACTGGTCGCGGCCCTTACCGATGTGCAGGGTTGGATCAATCCCAGTTCGCCGCCGCCCCCAGGCTATCCAGCGCAGGAGGCCGCCCAGTTCCAATGGTTTGCTGACGTGGATTTCCTGTTTCCTTTCTATCTTCGCAGCGAACTCGAGGCGCGGGCCGCCGGGAATCCTTCGTTCAACACGGGCGTCAACTACACAACACAACTCAACAAGTCGATCAATCGTGCGGAAGTCCAGGCCCTGTATTCTGCCGCAGGCCTAAGCTTGAAAGAGGACCTGGCAACCCTGAATAATGCCGCGAGAATTAGCGCCGATCCGGGCGCTTTGACTTATTTGACCAATAACATTACCTACAACGGCCAGTTGGCAGTTCCGGTGCTGACGCTGCACACCGTCGGCGATGGACTGGTTCAGGTAGAAGGCGAGCAAGCTTACGGCGCAGTGGTCAAGGAGGCAGGAGACTCCGGCATGTTGAAGCAGGCGTTCATAAACCGTGCGGGTCACTGCGAGTTCACCCCGGCGGAAACGATAACCGCGCTGCAAAACCTCGAAACCCGCGTTACCATGGGAAAATGGCCGAGTCTCACTCCTGCGAAGCTGAACAGCGAGGCGACCGGGCTTGGCTCTGCCTACAACTTTCTCTACATCAACAACAACGTCGTGTATACGGCACCGGCTTTCCTGAGCTATATGCCGTTGCAGTTTCTGCGGCCGTACGACGCCTTTACGCACTAAATGAGGATTGCAACACTGACCCACAGAATCGAGCTTGGAAAGAGGATTTTCACCCTGCGAAGAGGAGAGGTTCTATGTCGATGTCAACGATTGCGACGCTCACCCGGTTGTCGGCGCTAGCCGCCGTTCTAATCGCTCTGTTGTGCGGAACTGCCGCCGCGCAGCAGACAATCACCGGGACCTTGCCGGACGGCGCAACCTACCTGATCGAGGTTCCCGCGCCCTGGAACGGCGCTCTGCTTCTGTACAGCCACGGATACGTCGCGCCTGGAGCGCCCAATCCTGCGCTGGATGTGAGCGATCCCTACACGCGCGGCTACATGATGGCAGTCGGATACGCCCTGGCGGGTTCGTCTTACGCGTCAACGGGTTGGGCGGTGCACGAGGCGATCCCGGACCAGATTTCCACGCTCGATGTTTTTGAGAGTATGTTCGGAACTCCTCTCCGGACCATCGCCTGGGGACATTCCATGGGTGGCGAGGTCACAGCAGCACTGGTGCAGCAGTACCCGGATCGTTTCGCTGCGGCGCAGCCTATGTGCGGAGTCCTGGGCGGCAGCGTGGGTCACTGGAACCAGGGACTGGACGCGGTGTTCGCTTTCAACACGCTGCTGGCAGGCGGGTCGTTGGAGATGGTCCACATCACCAATCCCGCGCAGGATTATGGCATTGCGTCCGCGGTTCTTGCCGCGGCCCAGGCCACTCCGCAAGGGCAAGCGCGCCTCGCGTTGGTCGCGGCGCTTGAAGACCTGCCCGGCTGGTACGATCCCACTACGGCGGAGCCGGCATCCACCGACTATGCGACCCAGGAAGCCAACCAGTATTTATGGTTGCAAAACGGACTTCCCAGCTCTTTTTTCGGGCGCGCGGAGTTGGAGTTTCGATCGGGCGGGAATCCATCCTTCAACACCGGTGTGGGCTATGAGCGGCAACTGGCGCATTCGGCCAGCTATGCGGAAGTGCAAGCGCTCTATGCCGCTGCCGGGCTAAGCCTGAAGGCCGACCTGGCGGCCCTGAAGAGCGCCCCGCGGATTGCTGCCGATCCGAGCGCTCTGACGTACTTGAGCGATAACGTTGCCTTTGACGGACAGCTGACCGTGCCGGTGCTTTCGCTGCACACCACGGGCGACGGAGTTGTTTCGGTGGAACAAGAAAGAGCCTATGCGAAAGTCGTCCACGAGGCCAATGACAGCAGGCTGCTACGCGACAGATTTATTCATCGCGCCGGTCACTGCGAATTCAGCCCGGCGGAAATGATTACCGCGGAGCAAACGCTGGAGCTACGCCTGGCAACAGGGAAATGGGAAGGCCTCGGGATTTCGCTGCTGAACGAAGAGGCGGGCGCCCTGGGACCCGAATTCAATGTCATCGACGTCGGCGGTAATCCCTACCCAGCGGCGCCAGCCTTCATGGGCGAGCAACCGCTGCAATTTCTGCGGATTTACGACGCGTTTACACAGTAGCGGCGAAAGCGCGCTTCATTTTACCGATGGGAGCACAAAGGGCAACACACCTACACCGGCACTGCCGTCTTACGCTTGGGATTGAAGAACGGCAGCGGCACGACCGTCGCGGTCGTCTTCATCCTTTGTGCTTCGATGGTCAACTCCATTTGCAACTTGCTTCCGGGCTTGGAGTGCTCGGTGCCGACGCTGGCCAATGCAATCAACTTCTTCAGCAACGGGGAGAACGCCGTGGTCGTTGCCTTGCCCACATGCTTGTCTCCCACATAAACGGGAACGGCAACGCGCGATGCCTGGCTTGGCGCCGCCGGAGACAGTCCGAACTTATCGAACTGCCCTTCCACTTCTACCCAATCCACTTCCAGTCCCACCAGCTGCCGCGCCACCCCCTGCTTGTGATCTCGGGCTAGTGCGCGCTTGCCGATGTAGTTCTCTTTATCCAGATGGACCATCTTCCCGAAACCCAACTCATACGGCGAGTACTTCTGTGACGGAATCAACGCCTTCTTCGAACTCGTGTAGTCGACCTCGATCAGCAGCAGTCCTGCTTCCACGCGTGCCACATCCAGCGCCAGCATTCCGGCAGCATGGATGTCGAACTGCTTGCCTTTGTCCATCAGCGCGTCCCAAACCCGGACCGCTTCTTGGTCGTCATTTCGAGGTATCCAAATCTCGTAGCCGAGATCACCCGTGTATCCGGTGCGCGAAATGTCGACGGGCACGCCGGCAATCTTGCCTGACGTTTTCCGAAAATACTTCAGCGTGGTGATGTCGGCCTCGGCGACCGTCTTCAAGAGCCGAGCCGAGGCCGGCCCCTGCAGCGCCAGCGCCGCCGTCCGTTCGGAGATGTCCTCGATCTGAACGTCCATGTTCAGGCCGTTCTGCCGGAACCAGCGCAGGCTCGGGTCGGCAGCGGTCCAGCGATATTTATTTTCTTCGAGGCGCGTGATCGTGCCATCGTCGATGACCTTGCCGTCTTCATCGCACCAGCAGGCATAAATAACCTGCCCCACCGCGACTTTGTTAATGTCGCGGGTGATGATGCGGTTCACCAGTTTGGTCGCATCCTTGCCGGTGACCAGGTACTTATAGAGTGGAGAAATATCAATCAGCGCGCACGCATTGCGGATCGCGTTGTACTCGTGCTCGTGGTGCACTTCATACACGCTGACCGCGTAGTAGCCCGACCACTCGCGGTAATTCAGGCTGTGGCAGAGGGCGAAGGTTCTTTCGTGAAACGCAGTTCCAATAGGCAAAGCGGCTCCGTCGGTCTTCCTTCGTGTACCTTCGCGTCCTTGGTGGTTAAGAAAGAGCTGAAACCACCAAGGACGCGAAGGTACACGAAGGAACATCTCCTGACGCCGGATTATATGCACCCGCGCGCTTCCGCGGCAAGTGCGGAAATCGGTTGACCATGAGTCAGCAACCGCGTGTAACTAGAGACAAATCGACGCTTTCCCGATAGAATGGCGAGTCATTTTTTCCTAACGTTGTGGGGCAATCTGGGTCGATGTTCTAGCCTCGTATTTCTAGGAATAACTATGCCTGCTGTTACCAGCGGTACGAAGTACGACGTAATCGTGATCGGAGGAGGCCACAACGGCCTGACCAACGCCGCCTATCTCGCGAAAGCGGGAAAGAAAGTTCTGGTGCTCGAGCGCCGTCACGTCCTCGGCGGCGCGGCTTGCACAGAAGAAGTTTTTCCCGGCTTCAAGTTTTCCGTTTGCTCCTATGTGGTCTCGCTGCTGAGGCCCGAGATCATTCGCGACCTCGATCTTCCCCGTCATGGACTTGAGATCCTGCCGCTCGATGGCACCTTCACCCCGATGCCCAGCGGCGACTATCTGTGGCGCGTAAACGATCACGGCAAGACGCATCGCGAAATCGCGCGCCACTCCCGTGTCGATGCCGAAGCCTACGACGAATTCGGAAAGGCCATGCAGGCAATGTGCCGCTTCGTGAAGCCGATCCTCAGCATGATTCCTCCCGACCCGGCGACGCTGAATCCGCGCGAACTGATGAAGCTGCTTTTCATCGGACGCCGCTTCCAGGGCATGGCGAGTGAGGACAAATACAACCAAGTCCAGCTCATGACCATGAGCGCCATCGACTTTCTGGATCAATGGTTCGAGACCGATGTGTTAAAAGCGACGATGTCGGCATCAGGCATTATCGGAACTTTTCTCGGCGTGCGCTCGCCCGGGACCGCCTACGTTTTGCTCCACCACTACATGGGCGAGATTGACGGCGCCTTCCGTGCCTGGGGATTCGCGCGCGGCGGCACCGGCGCCATCTCCCATGCGATTGCCGACGCCGCTCGCGAAGCTGGAGCCGAAATCCGCACGGAGGCTCCAATTGCCAAGATCATAGTAAAGAAAGACGTCAAGAACGGACGCGCCGCCGGCGTAGTGCTCGCGAACGGCGACGAAATTCATGCCGACGTTATTTCTTCGAGTGTCGATCCGCGGCTCACCTTTACCAAGATGGTCGAGCCCGGCAATCTTCCCGACGATTTCATGGATGGGGTGAAGCGCTACAAATTCCGCGGATCTTCCGGCAAAGTAAACATGGCACTTGATGGCCTGCCGGATTTCAAGTCCATGCCTGGAGTGGGCGCGCACTTGCGCGGCGCCATGTCAATTTCGCCGAGCGTCGAGTACATGGAGAAGGCTTACGACGAAGCAAAATACGGACACTGGTCTTCCCATCCATACATCGATATGGTGATCCCGACACTCACCGATACGTCGCTGGCGCCGCCGGGGAAACACATTCTCTCGTGCTTCGTGCAATATGCGCCCTACAAGCTCGCGCCCGGCCTCGACTGGGACACAGAAAAAGAAAAGTTCGGCGACAACGTGGTCAATACTATTGCCCAATATGCGCCGAATATCAAAGACATCATCCTGCACCGCCAGGTCGTCACTCCACTTGATCTGGAACGCGAGTGGGGATTGACCGAAGGCAACATTTTCCAGGGCGAACTGTCACTCGAACAATTATTCTTCCTGCGTCCGGTTGCAGGATGGGCGCAATTCCGCTCGCCGATCAAGAACCTGTATATGTGCGGATCGGCCACGCATCCCGGCGGCGGCATCATGGGCGCGCCGGGACGTCTGGCGGCGCTCGAAATCTTGAAAGACGGGAAGGCGGCCTGAGCCGATGGCCGAGGTTCGCGATGTCGTCATTGTTGGCGGCGGACATAACGGTCTGGTCGCCGCCTTCTATCTCGCCAAGGCCGGATTCAAGCCGCTGGTGCTTGAACGGCGCGGCCAGGTGGGCGGCGCGGCCATCACCGAAGAATTCCACCCCGGCTTTCGGTGCTCCACGCTCGCGCATAATACCGGCCCATTACGCGCTGACATTGTGCGCGACATGCAACTGGAGCAGCACGGCCTCAAGCTGACGACGCCCAATGTCAACACTGTTTCGCTGCTGCCCGACGGACGCGCGCTGGTCCTCTACTCGGACCCCAAAAAAGCAGCGCAGGAAATCGGGCAGTGGTCGCAGAAAGACGCCACTTCCTACGCGGACTTCGGCACCGCGCTGGGCAAGATCGGCAAGGTGATCGGT
>Ga0209698_10004816_pt1 | contig 14710 bp, 12 predicted proteins | sample LitLauG_LLR_2012_FD_187203 | JGI IMG/M metagenome (GOLD analysis project Ga0209698, IMG submission 187203) | Freshwater sediment microbial communities from Pennsylvania, USA - Little Laurel Run_MetaG_LLR_2012 (SPAdes) (version 2) | ecosystem: Environmental > Aquatic > Freshwater > Creek >...
CGCGGCGGGATGTTGGGTCCGCACGCGGGTCAGGCGGCGTCAATGCCTCCGGCTCGGTCAGGAATGCGTCCAGTAGCTTCGCGGATGCCGGCGCCGGCTAGCTTTCATGGCGCGGGAGCTCCCATGGGTGGCACGAACAGTGAGCGTGCGTCTGGGGGGCGGTCGGCGTCTTCCCCGATGACACCGTCGCGGATTATCCCGCACGGACCCGAAAGCGCTTCCGGAGCCGTGCCGTCTCCGGGCGTTCGTGGCGTGCCCAGGCCTCCGAACAGCGGCATGGATCGCGGAGGGATTGGCAACTCGCAAATTGGGAGCAATACTCCCCATCCGACCGTGGGAAACGGCTCTGAGGCTGCAGGTCCACGCGGAGGTTTTTCCGGAGCGCCGCAGAGGTCCGTGCCGCGGCCACCCGCCGGGTTCAATTTAGGTGGCAGCCAGCCGGGTGCGTCACAGCAGTCTCCGTCACGCGGCGGCATGCAACCTTCGTTCAATCGTCCGAACACAGCGGTGCCTCGGCCGACCGGACCGGTCCGGCCAGCCAGCCAGATGGGAAACGGCGGCTATGGTGGATCGTATCGCCAACCCAGTTACTCGGCTCCCAATCGGGGCGGGTATAGTGGCTCGCCGCAGTACAACGGGTCGCCACGCTATAGCGCGCCACCTTCGTATCGTTCGGCGCCGTCCTATCACGGCGGAGGTGAAGGTGCACCGTCGTACCGCCAGTCCGCACCGGCTAATCACGGCGGAGGGGCAGCGTCGACGTCTCACGGTGGTGGCGGCGGGTCTCACGGCGGTGGCGGATCGTCCGCAGGTCATGGTTCCGCTGGAGGTCACTCCGGACACCGGTAAGAACTTGCTGTAAAGACACGAACGCCGCCCGAACCTGGGCGGCGCTCTTATTTGCAGCGCTGGACCATTGCTAGGTAGCTGCTTCGTTGTCTTTCTTTTTCACCCGCACCACGGTCACCTTGGCGAAGCCCTCTTCAAAGGTTGGGGGTTTGAGTTTGGCGGCCATGCGGCGCATCACGTCTTCGTCCACCGAACGCTCACGGCGTCGGTTGCGTTCCAGGCAGACCTCAACCGGCACATCGAAAAAGACCGCCTGGACTTCGTAGCCGTAGTCCTTGGCGAGCTTGATCCAGCTGTGGCGTTCGTGCGGGGTAAGGTTAGTGGCGTCCACATAGTTAAGCGGGCGCCGTGCGATCAGCCTGCCTTTCAGCATCGACCGCAAATTGGAAAAGACCAGGTCCTGGAAACGCTGCTCCTGAGCGTCATCGAACAGCAGCATGCGGACCATGTCACTCGAAAGCGGGGTGATACCGTTCCGCTTGAACCAGGAACTCTTGCCGGAGCCGGGCAGGCCGATCGCCAGAACGACCGCGCCCTTGGGCGGGCGAGGGGGCGCGGCCGGGATAGGTGCGGAAGCGGGTACCGGCGCAGCCTGCGCGGCGGGCTCCCCCCCATCCAGGACTGGCGTTGAAAGAGGGGAAGCAGTCGCCACGGCCGCGGACTTCTGGCCGCCTCGGCCTCGACCGCCCCGCCCTCTGCGACGGCGGCGGCGTGGGTCTACCGCGGGCGCCTCCTCTTTTCGATTCCACGGGTCTGGAGCCTCTGACTCGGGCGTGGCCTGCGGTTCCGCGGGGGACGCCTCGATTTCGGGCTCCGCGTGCGCAACCGGCTCGCCGGCGGGCGCCTCCTGCGCGTCAAAGTAGGCGGGCTGTAAAGGAGTCTGCGCCGGCTCGCTCGGTTTGCTCTCCTGCGGTTTCTTGCGGCGCTTCAGGCGCTCGCTCATCCATTTGCGCATGTAGGGCTTGTAACACAAGCACCGCGCTGCGAGCAATCCGCACCCGGCTCGGGGAACCTCGGCTGCCAAGCACGATGCGGCGGCAGAGACTAAAATAAGGACATGCCGACAACCTTACCAGCTGAAATCCACGGGCAGAAGTATGTCAGCCTGGGAACCTTCCGCAAGAACGGAGTAGCGGTTTACACCCCCATCTGGTTCGCCGAAGAAGACGCCAAGCTGTACTTCATGACCAGCAGCGACACCGGCAAGTACAAGCGCATCCGCAACAACCCCTCGGTGAAGGTCGCGCCGTGTACGATCCGGGGTAAGATCACCGGCCCCGAGTTCCCGGCTCGTGCGCGGATCCTCCCGGATCAAGACGCAGAGCGCGTGCGCCGTGCCATTCGCGCCAAGTACTGGCTGGCTCGAGTTCCCTTCCTTTGGCGCAACACCAACGCGTACCTGGAAATCGCCCTGTGAAAACCATCAGACTGCGCCCATCCAGGAACTGGGCGAAATCACAACTGGAGTGTGCGGTCCATCATTTACGCTGACTCGCTTCGCCTGATACCATCGTAGGTTTACTGCACACACCCAATCGTTTCTTTAGGACTGTCGTCATAACTTTACGGAGGAAACATGGCAATAAAAGTCGGCATCAACGGCTTTGGACGCATCGGCCGCAATGTGCTACGCACCGCGCTCAGTGATTCGAACCTCGAGTTTGTAGCCGTCAACGACCTGACGGATCCCAAAACGCTGGCCCATCTGCTGAAATACGACTCGATTCTCGGGAACCTGCCCCACAAGATTACGGCGGGCGCCGACAGCATTTCGATCGACGGCAAGACCATCAAGGTATTCGCCGAGAAGGACCCGGCGAAGCTGCCCTGGGAATCGGTCGGAGCGCAAGTGGTGATCGAATCGACCGGGCGTTTTACGGATGCCAACGATGCCAAGAAGCACCTGCGCGGGCCGGTGAAGAAGGTCATCATCTCCGCCCCGGCAAAAAACGAAGACATCACGCTGGTGCTGGGCGTCAACCACGAGAAATACGACGCGGCGAAGCATCACATCATTTCGAATGCGTCCTGCACCACGAACTGCCTGGCGCCCATCGCCAAGGTCCTGCACGACAATTTCAAAATCGTCAGCGGCACCATGACCACAATTCACTCTTACACGAACGACCAGGTCATCCTGGACTTCCCGCACAAAGACCTGCGCCGGGCGCGGGCAGCGGCTCTTTCCATGATCCCGACGTCGACCGGCGCCGCCAAGGCCCTGAAACTCGTGATCCCTGAAATGGCCGGCAAACTCGACGGCTTCGCCATGCGCGTCCCCACCCCGAATGTTTCTGTGGTGGACCTGGTGGCATTTGTCGAGAACAAGACTTCCAAAGAAGAAGTCAACGCGGCCATGAAGAAGGCATCGGAAAGCGGCCCGCTGAAGGGATATCTGGCTTACGAAGAAAACGAGTTGGTTTCAGCAGACTACAAGGGCAATCCGTTCTCTTCGATCGTGGATGCGCCGATGACCTTGGTGGTAGGCGGGAACTGCGTGAAGGTCATCTCGTGGTATGACAACGAGTGGGGATACTCCTGCCGTGTCCGCGACTTGATCAACTACCTGGGATCCAAGGGACTGTAGCCATCGGGGTGGGGTAGCCCCCGCTCCCGGCGGTCACGGAGGAGATCTCCTGTACGGAGGTGGGCGCAACCTCGTACCCTCGGGGCGAGCCGTCCACACGGCGGTGCCACCTTTCCAACAAGGACCAGCCATGTCCAAGCTTTCGATTCGTGATCTTGCTGTGAATGACCGCCGTGTCTTCATGCGGGTTGACTTCAATGTGCCTCTCGAAGACGGCCGGGTCATGGACGACACCCGCATTCGCGAAACCCTGCCCACCATCGAATACGCCCTGCGTCATGGGGCACGCCTGATTCTGGCCTCGCACCTCGGCCGGCCGAAGGGCAAGCCCAATCCGAAGATGAGCCTGAAGCCGGTGGCCGAGCGGCTCCGCATGCTGCTGGACAAAGAACTGGCACGCGGCGAAAACGTGGGCTTCTGCCCTGAGTGTGTGGGACCGGAGGCTGAGGAGGTCGCCGGCAAACTGGAGAAAGGCCAGACTCTACTACTCGAGAATCTCCGCTTTCACGCGCAGGAAGAAGCCAATGACGAGCACTTCTCGAAACAGCTCGCGCATCTTGCTGACTACTACGTGAACGACGCGTTTGGAACCGCGCACCGCGCCCACGCCTCCACCGTGGGCATGACCAAGTTCATGCAGAAGTCCGCGGCCGGACTGCTGATGGAAAAAGAGCTCGAATACCTAGGTAAGGCGCTGCATCATCCCGAGAAACCTTTTGTTGCGATCCTCGGCGGAGCCAAGGTCAGCGATAAGATTCCGGTGATCACAAACCTTCTGGACAAGGTCGACTCGCTGATCATCGGCGGTGGCATGGCCTACACGTTTCTAAAGGCCCTGGGCGAGCAGGTGGGCAAATCACTGGTGGAAGAAGACAAGCTGGAACTGGCGAAACAGTTGCTGCAGGAAGCCAAGACGCGCAAGCTGAAATTCCTGCTGCCCGTGGATCATCTCGCGGCCGAGAAAATCGACGCCAACGCGCGCGTGACCAAAGTCGACCAGGGCCAGCCGATCCCGGCAAACCTGATGGCCTTGGACATCGGCCCCAAAACGATCGACATCTTCGCCGAAGAAATTTCCCGGGCACGCACTATCTTGTGGAATGGCCCCATGGGAGTCTTCGAGGTGCCGGCGTTCTCCAGGGGTACCTTCAAAGTGGCCCAGGCGGTGGCGGACAATCCGGCGGCAACGTCGATCGTGGGTGGTGGGGACTCAGTCTCCGCGGTGCGTAGCGCGGGAGTCGCTGACAAGATCACACACATTTCCACCGGCGGCGGAGCGTCGCTCGAATTCCTCGAGGGCAAGAAGCTTCCGGGTGTGGAAGCGCTGACGAATAAGTGATCTCGGTTCTGGAGCTTTACGGGCACCGTACTACCGAGATTTCGGACGCACTGTACCTTTGACGAGGGCCTAGGTGGATCTGCCGCGCGACAAGAATTACAGCGTATCGCTGGTGGTCGGCGATCCTGATGAAATCCGCCTTATTTGCGGAGACATTACGCAATATGCGTTAGGTCCGTCGAGCGCCATTGTGAATGCCGCCAATTCCGAGTTGTCGCCGGGTGGAGGCGTCTGCGGTGCCATTCACCGCGCGGGTGGCCCCGCAATCGAGGAAGAATGCCGGCGTATTCGCGCTGCGCACGGATCGTTTTCACCGGGTCAAGCGGTTGCGACCACCGCTGGCCGACTTGACTGTAAACACGTGATTCACGCGGTGGGTCCGTTCTGGCAAGGAGGCAAACACGGCGAGCCCGATGCACTTTCGCGATGCTATCGCGAGTCGATGCGCGTCGCAGATGAGTTTGCCTTGACCACCATCGCCTTCCCGGCAATCTCCACCGGAATCTTCGGGTACCCGGTAGACAAGGCGGCGCAGGTAGCGATTCCGAATCTTGTCAACAGTCTCCGGGCAGCGAAGCATCTGGTTCTTGTATGGATGGTTCTGTTCGACAAAGCAACTCTTGAAACGTTTGCCACCGCTACCCTCGCTCAAAACAGACCAGGCTCGGGGACTTCATTTGAGGTTCGGATTGGAATACACGTATGACTAGAAAAAAAGTAATGGCCGGCAACTGGAAGATGTACAAGACACCGGATCAGGCGAGAGATTTTTTTCGCACCTTCCTGCCCATGGTCGCCGGACACGATCGCGACGAGATCGTAGTATGCCCGCCCTTCCTCGACATCCCTGCCGCGGTGGAGGCCGTGAAGGGCTCCCAGGTTGCCATCGGAGCGCAGAATCTGCACTGGGAAAAAGAAGGGGCATTTACGGGCGATTGCAGCGCGAGCATGCTGCTGGCCTCGGGCGTGACCCACGTCATCATCGGCCACTCGGAGCGTCGGCAGTACTTTGGCGAGACCGACGATACCGTGAATCTGAAATTGAAAGCCGCGCTAGAAGCAGCACTAACGCCAATCGTCTGCGTGGGAGAAGTTTTGGAAGAACGCGAGGCCGGGCTGACGGAAGACGTGTTGCGGCGGCAGTGTCTTCGCGCCTTTCATGCCATTTCAGGCAAGAAAGCGGGCAAACTGGTGGTCGCCTACGAACCGGTCTGGGCAATCGGCACGGGCAAGACCGCGACGCCCCAAATGGCAGGCGACGCCCACGCTCTGATTCGATCCGAAGCCGCCAAGTCTTTTAGCCAGGAATTCGCGGATCGTCTTCGAATTCTCTATGGTGGCTCGGTCAAGCCCGAAAATGTCAAGGCACTCATGGCCGAAGAGGAAATCGACGGCGCTCTGGTCGGCGGGGCAAGCCTGGATCCGAAGTCGTTCACCGCGATTGTGAAGTACTAAGCCCGAGAAGCGTTGCCCACTCTCAGTCTAGAACCTCGAGAGCAAAGGGTTCCTCTTTTCCACCAAATAAGAAAAATCTATTGGACGGGTTCGGCGCGCACCCCTTACCCTTAACAATTGGTGTCGACTCGCCGGGCAAGGAATGCGCGCCGCTCACTCCGAGCTGGCAACCAGATTTCAGCACCACACTTGCGGCAGGACTCTAAATGAAGCTCATGGGTTTTCTATTGTTGCTGGCGGGATGGGGGCTGGTGACGTCAGCGATCTCCATCCTTCCGTCGCCGATGGCGCGGGCCTCTTTCGTCCTGGCCGGAGTCGGGGTGGAACTGGGTGGTCTGGCCCTGGTGGTGCGTGCCCATTACGTCGGTACAATGAAAAAACAGTGACCTCTGCGCCGCTTCCTTCCCTTTCCGATGCGTCGGCAGCGATGTGCTTCCTGCTGATTCTGTTGGTTCCGCTGGCCTGTGTTGGCCTCGCCCTTGTCAACACGGGGCTGGGACGATCGCGTAGCGCCGCACACGCCATGCTCTCGTCGCTGTGCGTCCTGGCGGTGGCGACGCTGGTGTACGTTACTCTCGGTTTCTCGTTTCAAGGGACGGCGGGACGACCCTCTCATGCGTTCGTGATCGCTGGAAAAACCTGGGACTGGATCGCGGCCGAGCCGACGTTCTTGCGGGGTGTACACCTGGATCTCTCGCCGGCTTCGCTAGCGGTGCTGTTGCAGATTTTCAGTGTCGGACTGGCCGGGCTGATCCCGATAAGTTCGGGCGCTGACCGCTGGAAGTTGGGAGCAACCTGTGCTTCTACGGCGCTGCTGGCGGGATGGACCTACCCACTTTTTTCCCATTGGGTGTGGGGCGGCGGCTGGTTAGCTCAGTTGGGCGCGAACTACGGTCTGGGCCGCGGCTTTTTGGACGGAGGGGGTTCGGGTACGATCCATGTGGTCGGCGGTCTCGCGGCGTTGTCCATTACTTGGATCCTGGGTCCGCGGCCTGGGAAATATTCATCGGAAGGAGTTTCCGCAGCAATTCCTGGTCACAACGCTGTCCTGGTTCTGTTGGGATGCATGTCCGCGTGGCTGGGGTGGCTGGGCCTCAACACCTCGGGAGCGATCCTGTTCGCGGGTGCGGAGCCGTCGACCGCCGTGCTGATTGCCGTCAATACCACGCTGGCAGCGGCGGCCTCGGGTCTGACGACAGCCGTGGTCACGCGGGTTCGCTTCGGCCGGCCTGACGCTTCGTTGGTGGCGAATGGCTGGATGGCGGGCCTGGTCGCCAGCAGCGCCGCCGCTGCGTTCCTGAAGCCGGCAGCGGCCATCCTTGTAGGTGCGGTCGCGGGTGGCCTGGTTCCGTTCGCGGTCGACCTGCTTGAATTTAAACTGGCGGTCGACGATCCCGCAGGCGCGGTCTCCGTGCATGCCGTAGGTGGGATTTGGGGCCTGTTGTCAGTAGCTCTATTGTCCGATGCCGGCGCTCGAAGCGGCGTCAGCGGGCAATGGCTGGCACAGGTGCTAGGGATCGCGACTCTGATTGGATTCGTTTTCCCCCTGACCTACGGCCTGAACTGGCTTCTGAATCGCTTCTACCGGCAACGCGTCGACGTCGAGGGCGACTGGCAGGGCATGGATCTGCATGAACTAGGCGCGGGCGCTTACCCGGAGTTCGACATCCACAGCGACGAGTTTATCCAGCGCTGAAAGCGAGTGTTTTTCGGCGGCGCATTTTCCGCAGTGTCAGCTGTGCCTGGCTACGTAAAGTAGCAATCCGAAAATCACGACCGGGATCAAGGCCAATCCCACATACAGCAAAATCCTCTTCGCCCAAGGTGTACGGCGCTGCTTCCAGTCGTGAAGCTCGGGCCGCTCGGCGACGCCCACCTGATCCTGGTGCTGCAAGTCCCAGGCGAAATCGCGCGCACTGGCGTAGCGGTTCTTGGGCTCGCGTTCCAGAGCGCGATAGATGATCTCCTGCAGCTGCGGCGTCACCGTGGGGTCGACTTCGCGCGGAGGCACGGGGTTGTTCAGCAAGCGATCGTTCATGATCAGGAAAGGATTGGCGCCTGAATACGGCACCTTCCCCGTCAGCATTTCGTAAAGCATGACACCGAGGGCAAACAGGTCGCTGCGCGCGTCTCCACGCTTCCCTTTCACCTGTTCGGGAGAGATGTAGTCCGGCGTTCCCATGGTCTGAGAAAATTTCGCGAATGTCAGGCGCCGGGCGTTGGCATTACCCGCAATTCCGAAATCGATGAGCTTGATGTTGTCGTGTTCGTCGACCATGATGTTTTCCGGCTTCAGGTCGCGATGCACCACGCCATGGGTATGTATGTATTGCAGCGCATCCAGGATGCGCAGAGTAATGGACACGGCACGCTGCGGATCCAGCTTGCGCTGTTCATCCAGGATCTTGCGTAGTAAGCGCCCGTCCACCCACTCCATCACCATGTAGACCTGGCTGCGCTCCTCGTCGTCCAAGACCCTCATTACGCCAGGATGATCCATGGCTTTGCCAATGTCTTCCTCGCGGCGGAAACGATCGAACAAGGCAGGGTCGCATTCGACTTCGGGGTGGGGGATTTTAATCGCCACGGTACGGCCGGTCTGGAGGTCGGTGGCGCGATAGATCGAGGCCATGCCGCTGCGAGCAACGAGATTTTCAATGCGGTAGTGGTCGAGCTGGTCGCCAGGATGGAACGAAGTCATCGTCGCCAGATCCGCCGAGTGAACCGACAAACGCGCTACATCATTCACGTTCGTACTCACCCATCATGCCAGAACCACCATAAGTAATGCGTAAAGATTTCAGTTTGAGGATGGCGGGTGCGGTACAAGCGGCCGTCAGCGGAGTTTGTACGGCCGGCCGCGGTACATGCCCATGCGCTCGATGCTGCGAATGCGGATCAGCTGCAGGCTGACGTTGTCACCGCCATCCTGCTCGTTTGCGCTGTCCACCAGCTGGCGGGCCGCAGCGTCCAGATCGCGGGCTTCGCTTAACGTTCGGGCGATCTCGGCACTGCCGATGGGGCCGTGTAACCCGTCAGAGCAAATCAGGACTACGTCTCCGGGGAGCAATTGCACCTCGTTGATTTCGACGTTCGCAAACAGGCCTTTGCCCAGACTGCGGCTCAGCACGTGGCGGGTTGCCACCTGACCGGCTTCTGCGGTTGAGAGGATGCCCAGTCGCGCCTGTTCCCTGGCGACAGTATGATCATTGGTGATCTGCCGCGCCTCGCCCTTGCGGATCACGTAGAGACGGGAGTCTCCGACGTGGGCCACGGTGGCCCGGTCGAACCGCAAAGCACAGACGACGATTGTGGACGCCATTCCCGAGCCAGCCGGTCCTGCCAGGATCTCGGTTTCGCACACGCGGGCGTTCGCTGCTTGCACGAGGCTGGTCAGCAAGCCTCGGTGGGGGGCGTTGGCTGCAGCGCGCCGGAACCCCGCCACCACTTCCTCAATCGCTGCGCGGGATGCCACTTCTCCCTGGCGCTGTCCCCCGACCCCGTCGGCTAAGGCAAACAGCCAGCCATGCGAGCGCGCCTGCGCCGGAGAGGCAGGAAGCACGTGCCCGAGATAGTCCTCGTTCCGTGAGCGAACCCGGCCCGGCTCAGAGAGCTGGGAAAATTCGATATCCAGCATAGAAGCGAATCTGTTGCGCGGAGCGGTAAGGCTTTCGCAAACAGAGCGAGGCCTGGCAGCCACCTGCTGCCAGGCCTTACTCATTCTGAATCACGCCCCGCCAATCAGGCTGCCGTCATCCGTTCCGATACGCGGGTAGTGCGTCCCGTAGCCTTGCTCGCGCGCACGAAGTAAATCCCGCCGTAGATAGCCCACACTAGAGCGATCCCTAGCGCCAGCAGAGGTTCCATTTTCGTGCCGTACCCCATGAACGGTCCCACCAGGTAGAAGACCATGCAGGCTAGATTGGCCAGCAGCCCGAAAACAGGAATTACCAGATGCCGCACAAAGCTGAACGACGGATGATTGTGGAAGCACACTAGGCACGTGACGCAGCTCAGCATGTACAGCAGGAAGGTCCCGAAGTTCGAGGCCAGTGTCATGGTGAGGAACGAGTTTGGCAAGGCGGCCATCTTGTCATGAGTCAGGTAGCCGAAGCTCGACCAGAATCCATGCGGCAGAGCCTGAATGGCAGAATCGGCCGGGGCAGCGCCGTCCCCGAAATACATCACGACCGTGATACAGCCGACCACCGCGGAAATCATCGCGAGCAACCAGATCGCCCGATGCGGCGTGAGATTTTGCGAGTGGAGCGCGCCCATCGAATCGGGCAATTCCTTGTCCTTCCCCATGGCATAGGTGACGCGCGCACCGGTGTTGATGCAGGAGAGCGTGGTACCGATCAGAGCCAGAAAGACCGTCGCAGCCTCCGCGAGCATGAAGATGCGGCCATTGCCGGGGCCGAATAACGTGTCACCGACCAGGATCATCAGGTCGCCAATCGGCGCCGCCGAGCCCGCCGCATTCTGCATGGTGTAGCCGCTGTTGAGCACGTAGTTGGCCGCGAAGTACTCGAACAGGTAACAGAAACAACCTTGCACCAGCAGCGACGTGATCACCGCGATTGGCACGTCGCGTTTCGCATTCCTCGCTTCGCCACCCATGGAAGTAACCGACTCGAATCCCACCAGGATCAGGATGGCGATCGTGGCCTGTACGAACATGAAGCCAAAGTTGTGCATCCGGATCACGGAGCCCGCCGTGGGATGCGACAGGAAGCTACCGCTGGAATCCTTCTCCGGATAGGTGATGTGGTAGGGCACAGGTTTGCCCGTCGTATCAAGCTTGGGCTGTGGGACTCCGTTTGCGTCTCGCGTTATGACGTCCGTGGCCTGGCCACTCACGGTCTGCGACGTGGTGGCAAACTCGTAGTTGTAGGAAGCGCTGGTTTGCGGATCGAACTGAGAGCCTGCACTGCCCGCCGGATGGTTCATCCGGTAGCCGAGTGCAACGACCGAGAACACCAGCAGCGCGCTGATCTGAATAATGTTGATCGCGATGTTGACTGCCGTCGAACCACTCACGCCGCGATGGGCGATATAGGCGACGCCAAAGGAAGCGGCGACCGCTACCAACATCATGAACGCCGGGCCGGGATTGGAGGCACTCATGAAGTTCGGCCAAAGCGTTCCCACCAAGTAGCCGGAGATGACACCGATGACTCCCACCATCACTCCGGGATAGACCCAGTAGTAAAGATGCGAGCCCCATCCGACGATGAACTTAGCCAGCCGCGCATAGGGCCACGCCTTTTCGTGGTTGAGGAAGGATTGCTCCGCAAAGTAATAGGAACTCCCGGTACCGGGATACAACTTGGACATTTCGGCGTAGCAGACGGCGGTCGCCAGGCACAACACTGTGGCAAACACGATGCCGATCCACATCGCCGGCGCGGTCGCGCCCGCGGCTGCTTGCCCAGCAAAGGTGAGCCAAAGGAAGGCGCCGGGTGCGATGAGCGCCATGGCGTTCATCGTCAGGCCGGTCAAGCCTACGGTCTGCTTCATTTCAGCTGCGGAGGTCTCCGCCATGTCAGTTCTCCTCAGTAACACTGGTTTTCGTTCTGCATGCATTGGCGACTCGCTTCGACACGCGCTCACGCGACTTGACTGACTGGCCCCCGCGGCAGGACCAGTACACAGTTGGGGGTCAAACTAGCTGCCTTAGCCGCGATAGTCCAATTGATACTTTTTCTGGCGAGTATCAAAAATATTTTTGGGTTCAACACCGTTCTCGGAGAACGACACGTACGATCCAAGCCGCAGATCCCCCACATCGCAGAGCAGCCCAAGTGGCAGTCCCCGGTACAAGATCTTCCTTCCGGCACTTCTCGCAGCAAGCGTTCAAGCCACGCCGGTGTGCCTGAATCTACGGTCTCTTCTCGCCCACATTGTTGCCAAAGATGAAGCCAAATTCAGCCATGGCACGTGGCTGGTTTGGGCTTGTGCCGTTGAGACTAAAGGCGTCCCCGGGCGTGAAATTGCGTGCACGAACATAGGCCAGGTCTCCGCGAATGAAGAACCCGCCCCGTTGATAGGTAGGCGTTACCGTGAACGATGTCGCAGCACTGCCCGGGCCATACAACAAATTGACAGATCCGTCTGCCGCACTCCCCGAGCTCGAGATATATTCCCAGCGAACCGGGAGCGAGAAGCCGTGTTTGAAGGCGTAACTCGCCAGCATCGCCCCGCCGGTCGTCGATGCGCCCTTCGTCACGCCGATCTTCGCGTTTGTGGGCACGTTGGTGTATTGAAGGTAAGGTTGGAGGATCCAATGACCCTTTGTGTATGTGTAGATGACGTTGTAAATCTGGCTGTTGTTTTGTACGGGCGTGGCGTAAGTCTGATAGGCGGTCTGCCCTAAGTTGCCTCCGCCGACGAAGGCCAGGGAATGGGGGCCCTTGGTATAGGCCAGGGAGCCCGTCAGCCACGAGTAACGATTGGAATAGAAGCCGTCATTCCAGCTGAGCGAGGCGGCAAACTTGCCCATGGTCTGATTCAGCTGGATTCCGCGATTAACCGCGTTTTCCTGGTTCCACAACAGGCCACGATGAACGTTCATGTTCTCGAAGGTGAAGGTGTATTCGGCGCCGATCAGGGTCGGCAGCTCACCGATCAACAGGGAGGTGTTCTTCAAAGATTTTTGTCCCTGTAGCTTCACAAACGCAACCGGCAGCGGGCTGAAGAGTTTGGTTGTCGTCTTGTCGGTATCGAGGAAAGGCGTCCCTAGAGCGGCAATGTTGTAGGCGCCGGCTTGCAGATAGAACTGAAACCAGCCGTCGGTCTTTTGAACAAATGCCTGACCGTTACTCACAGCCGCTTGATGGCTGTTGTCACCGGCTACGTAATTCCCCGTCCACATACCTAAACCATCGAGAATGCCGTTTACGGCGATCTTGCCAAAAGGTCCTGCGTCAAAGATGGCAGGGGGAAGCCAGGACACCGGGCCCGTTACGGAAGGATAGGGGAGCGGAACTGGGTCGGAAGGAGCGGCCGGAGGCGCGGCGGGCTGACCGGTCTCCAGCAGCGATGCAGCTGCAGTCGTCGCTTGCGCTGACAAAACCGGTGGCTTAGAGCTTGACTGGGCAGCGTCAGTCTGCGCACTGCACACTAACGGTCCATGTGCCACGAAGACTGCTGCTACCAATGCGATTGCGATTGCGGCTGTAGTTTTCATGAGTTGAAACTCCTGTTGTCATTCGCGTCCTTTGTGGAGGACTGCGGACATCTGCAAAATGCGGTCACAGCCCCTGTGTAGGAGCGACCTTTCATGATGGTTGCTCGCTTTCTCCCCTGTTGCGTGCAGCGAATGACCGTGTGCACCCGCCGCTAGCAAAGCGACTTTAGGCACCTGCGTTCCCACTGTCCAACGCATAGTTCCTTTAGGAACTATCGGAAATACTTTTGAGAACGAAAATCTATCTAAGGCATAAGCAACGTTTATTGGTGGCGGGGTCGACCCGCAGACTTATGGAAGTCCGATTTAATTGCACCCATGCAGGCACTCCGCCTCCAGTGCAGAGCGAACTTGTGCAGCGATCAGGAATAAAGCGCCTTCGCGGGCGCCACAGGCAATCTGCAGGAAGAGTTATGGCGCTTGTGAGCTTGCAGGTTACTTCGGGAGAAACTGGTCCGGCCGATGTGATTGACTGTGCACACCGCTCCCTGGTGTTCTCTGCACCATCGTTTTTGGCGATGCATGAAATCAGCAAAACCGATGATTTAGCCGGTGGATGGCATTCAGCGCATTGTGCTCGGCGGAGCGGCGACTACGGCAGGCGGATAACGGCAGGGCGGATGACAGTGAAGGATGCTCAGTCAGGCGGGCAAGAATCTTCGAATCCGCTTCAAGGGGCTGTTCTTGGCGTTGAAGCCGGGGGCGGCGTGCTCCGGAAGGGCTCTTAGGTACTCGTGCCGAAAAACGGCAGAGCCTGGAACAACCACCGCCCTCTCATTTTCTGAAAGGTACTACTGATGGGAGGAGTTGCGCTTGTCGCTCATTTGCACAGCCGCACTCGTAAAGCTTGTCACCAGCCAGCGATCGCCAACCTGCCTCAGCGTAAAGATATCGTGTCGACCACCAGGCATTACATCAACGCTGACGCGCGCGTCGGGGTTGTTTTCGGTGATCTCTATGAACTGATTGTGCAACTTCAGCTTTTGATGCGCGTCGTTTGTGGCAGGTCTTTCGTCGATAACGTCTTTGCAGGTGTTCAACTCAACGCCATTTAACGACAACGCTGCAGATTTGTCGAGTTGTCGCTCGCACGCGGCCGCATCTCCGGTAAACAACGCATGTTCAAGATCCGAGACAGCATAAGAGATGTTGCTCTTCCTTAGCTCCACTTGCGCTGCCATCGCCCGCGCCTGCTTTGCGTCGATGCCGTACCGTGCAGCCAACGAGGATGCGTCCTGGCCGACTGCTCCCGTCACCAGCAGGCTCGCAATCCCGCAGAGTACAACACAAG
>Ga0209698_10004817_pt1 | contig 14710 bp, 14 predicted proteins | sample LitLauG_LLR_2012_FD_187203 | JGI IMG/M metagenome (GOLD analysis project Ga0209698, IMG submission 187203) | Freshwater sediment microbial communities from Pennsylvania, USA - Little Laurel Run_MetaG_LLR_2012 (SPAdes) (version 2) | ecosystem: Environmental > Aquatic > Freshwater > Creek >...
GTGAAGACCCTGCCCACCATGGGCGCGGGCTGGTGCCCGCCGGGGATGCTGGGCATCGGCATCGGCGGTACGGTCGAGAAGGCGATGTGGCTCGCGAAAAAATCGCTCATGCAGGACATCGACATGCACGAGCTGCGGCAGCGCGGCCCGCGCGATGACATCGAGAAGCTGCGCATCGAGATCTTCGAGAAGGCCAACGCCCTGGGGATCGGCGCGCAGGGCCTGGGCGGACTCTCGACGGTTCTCGACGTGAAGATCCTCATGCACGCGACCCACGCCGCGGGAAAGCCCGTGGCGATGATCCCCAACTGCGCCGCAACGCGCCACGCGCACATCGAGCTCGACGGTTCGGGCCCGGCCTTCCTCGAGCCTCCGCCTCTCTCGCAGTGGCCCGACGTCCAATGGCAGGCCGATCCGCAAAAGTCCCAGCGCGTCGACCTCGACCGGCTCACCGCCGAGGAAGTGCGCGCCTGGAAGCCGGGGCAGACGCTCCTCCTCAACGGCCGCATGCTCACGGGGCGCGACGCCGCGCACGCCCGCATCCGCGACCTCCTCGCAAAGGGCGAGAAACTGCCCGTCGATTTCACCGGCCGCGTGATCTACTACGTCGGCCCGGTCGATCCCGTGCGCGACGAGGTCGTGGGGCCCGCGGGTCCCACCACCGCCACGCGCATGGACAAGTTCACCGAGATGATGCTGTCCCGGACCGGGCTCCTCGCCATGATCGGCAAGGCCGAGCGCGGACCCGAAGGGGTGGCGGCGATCAAGAAGCACGGCGCGGCCTCCCTCATCGCCGTGGGCGGCGCCGCCTACCTCGTGGCGCGCGCGGTGCGCAAGGCACGGGTGGTCGCCTTCGCCGACCTGGGCATGGAAGCGATCTACGAGTTCGAGGTCGAGGACATGCCCGTGACGGTCGCGGTCGACAGCCAGGGGGTCTCGGTGCACGAGACCGCGCCCCGCGAGTGGCAGGCCCGCATCGGCAAGATCCCCGTGACGGCAAAGGCCTGAGACGTGCCGGGTCGCGGCGCGGCGCCCGTCGGGGTCTTCGACTCGGGCGCAGGAGGCCTCTCGGTCGTGGCCGCGATCCGCGCCGCGCTGCCCTCGCTTCCCATCCGGTATTTCGCCGACACGGCCTACGCCCCCTACGGCGAGCGAAGCGAGGAGGAAATTCTCGAGCGCACGCGCTACGCCTGCGGCAGGCTCTTGCAGGAAGGCGCCTGCGCCCTCGTCATCGCCTGCAATACCGCGACCGCCAATGCCATCGACACGATCCGCGGGGAAGTCGTCGTTCCCGTGATCGGCGTCGAACCCGGGCTCAAGCCCGGCGCCGCGACCACGAAGAGTGGAGTCGTCGGCGTCCTCGCAACGCAAGCCACGCTCGCGAGCGAACGCTACCGCTCGCTCGCCCGCAAGGTGCAGGCCGACGCCCCCGGCGTGCACTTTCTCGAGCACGCCGCGCGCGGCTGGGTCGAGCTCGTCGAGGCGGGGGAGATCGACTCGCCGCGCGCGGGCGAGAGTGTCAGGACCGCCATCGAGCCCCTCCTCGCGCAGGGCGCCGACACCCTGGTGCTGGGGTGCACGCACTACCCATTCCTGCGCGGCGCCATCGAGCGCGCCGCGCGCGGCGCCTCGGTCATCGAAACCGGCCCGGCAGTAGCGCGCGAACTGCAGCGCCGCCTTCCGGAACAGGCGCTTGCCGGCGGCGCCGGCCAGGCAGCGCTCCATTTCGAGTCGAGCGCGGACTCCGCGCAGTTCGAAGCCCTCGCCCATCGCCTTCTGGCGCGCTAGCCCCGGCGGGTACCGATTCCGGTAGTGCCTCGCGCCCGGCCGCGCGAGAGGATGGCGCCTCGCGCGGAAGGCAAGTTCACCTCCTCCCGCGCGGTTCCCGAACCTCGTGGAGCCCTCCATGGCGACAACAACCCGCCCCCCATCGAACGTCGCGCGCCGGGCCGCTCCGGTGCTACTCGCCTTCCTCCTCCTCGCCCCGCCGGTCCTCGCCCAGACCGCCACCTCCACCGACGCCGGCGCCACCCTCTGGGCGGCCCTGCGCGGCGTCCTCTACGGGCCCTGGGGCCTCGTCGGCTCGGCCGTCGTCGTCGCCCTGGGCATCTACCTCTTCCTCGAGCGCGGCTTCATGCACGCCCTGGGCGTGATGGCGGCCGGGGCACTCCTCTTTTTCGTGCCGCTCATCGTGATTTCCATGCGCAATGCGGCGCAGGCGATGGGAGGGGCCGGATGAGACCCGTTCCCCGCCTCATCGATCGTCCGAGCCGAAGCGGCGAGGTCATTGTCGTATTCATGACGCCGCTTTTCCTTCTTCGCACCGTCGATCCCCTCTTTGCGCTTGCCGTCGCCTGCGCATGCGCCGTCCTGTTCCTGCGCATCTCGGTGGGCCGGCCTGAAGGGTACCTGCTGCACACCCTGTACCGGATGGGACTGCGGCCACGCGGCCTGCTCGATCTTCGCGGCCAGCGCCTGGCGCCCTAGTCCATGGAAGGTTTCGCCGCCCTGGATCGCACGCTCCGCCGCACCAGTCTCGTGGCGCTCGGCTCCTGCACGACACTTGCCCTCCTGGCGGCATCGAGCGTGGCCTATTCCCTGCACGTGGCCACGCAGACCCGAAACAGCGCCCAGCGGATGGCTGTACTCGTGGTCCCGGGCGCAGTCGCAGGAATTTATACGCCCGGCATCACCGAAGACTCGGTCCGATCCGTTGCACGGTATCTCGCCGGTTTGGCTACGAACTATTCCGGCGCCCGAAGCTTCGACGAGCGCTTCGACGAGCTCGAATCCTATTTCGCTCCCCAGCTGCTGCCCCGTCTGGAGGAAGCCCGACGCTCCCTGCACAGGGACCTCGAATCGCAAGGCCAGTCCCGCTCCTTCATCGCCTCGGCGGCTTCCGAGGGTTTCCAGCAGGACGTCCCCGGGCACTTTCGCTACTCGGTGCGGGGCGAGCGCACCGTTTACTCCGGCGGGCTCGCGATGACCACATCCAAAAGCGAGGTGCGGCTTCGCCTGGCGCTGGGTACCCCATCGGATCGAAACCGGCTGGGAATCGTGATCGAGGGATTTGACGTCCTGGACGTAGACGGGTCCGGACATACCCGGCCTACTGTCGCGCGAGGGAGTTAAACGGTGCAAATCAAAGCGATTCTCCGGAATTGCGATCGCCATATCTGCAAGTTCGTTGCTGCGGCACTCGTACTGTTCGCACTGTGCCCATCGGCATCGTCCGCCGACGACTCCCACTGGGACGGCGTTCACTACATTCCCGTGCCAGTCCGGTTCGGATCCGATACCCGCCTCGTGATGCCGGAGTCGTTCGACGATTCCTGGGAGCGCGATTCCGACGTCGCGTGCAGCCTCCTCGACGCGCGCACACTCATCATCCGCCCGCGGAAATCCCACATCGAGCAGCGCCTCACCCTCCGTGGTCGCACCACGGGTTCGCTGTATCTCGCCAGAGTGAGTGATTCGCTGCCCTACGCCCCGATCATTCGAGTCTCCGTCCGGGAACCGTCCACCGAGGGGACTGGTTCCGGCCGCGACACCACTGATGTCATCCAATTTCTCAAATCGATGATGTCGGCACGGGTCCCGGCCGGAACCACGGTCTCCAAGTCCGAACGGATCCTCATCGACCAGCCCCCGTATCGCATGACCGCCGAGGAGGTCTGGAGAAACGGCCCCGAGACCGGGATTTTCGTCCGGATCGATGCAACCACTCCCACCAATGTCCTGCCGATCGTCCCTGCGAATTTCGTCGTTCGCATCCCCGAGCTCGGCTCCCTCCGGGCGATGTCGGCCGAATTCTTTGAACTCTCTCCGCGGCGCACCTCGACACGCGCCTACCTTGTCTATGCGCGCTAATGCTCCGCCAGGCGCCGGGCCCCGCCCATCGCAGGATGTGAGCCCATGGCGTCGACTGGCCTGCATGGCTTTGGTGACCGGCCTTGCGCCGGCTGCCGTGGCCTTGGCGCCGGAATCGGCATCTGCGGCCGAGGCAGCCTCCAGCGCACCTCCGGAAGCGGCCACAAGTTTTGGCAATTCGATGCCGTCCGATCAGTTCATCCGTAACTTCCAGCAGCAGCTGTCCCGACAGCTCGGCGAGTCGCTCGAGCGCGCGCAGAGGGAAAGCGACGAGCGCATGCGCAAATGGGAAGAGATGCAAAGAAAGTCCCAGGAGACATTGCGGCAATTGCAGGAGGACCTCGCCTCCCGCTCCGTCCCGCGCCAGGCACCCGGTCCGGAGGATGAAACGACCATCGTTGCCGATCCCCCGAAAGTGCACACGCGACGGGTCGCCAGTGAAGCCGGCCATCGGCTCGACACTCTCACCAAGGACGCTGCCGATCGGCCCGCGGGTTTCTTGCCTACCGATTCAAGCGATACGCCTCCGCCACACACCGGGCGGGCTTCCGTGATCGCTCCCCACGGATTCGTCGAAGGGCGGCTGCTCAACGGGGTGGTTGCCACCGCCGGCGGGCCAGACCGGGAAAGCGTCGTCGCGCTGACCGGGCTTTATCAAAGCGCGAATGGATTTACTTCGAATCTCGACGGCTGCCTAGCTCTCGTCCAGGGTCATTCCGATCTGGCTGCCGGTCGGATCGACTTCAAGCTGAGCCGCCTCACCTGCAATTTCCCCGGTGGCGCCTCCCGGACCTGGGATGCCTCCGGCTGGCTCGTCGACGCGGACGGCATTCGCGGCCTTCGGGCAGTCCTTGTCAGCAACCTCGGGTCCAAAGCAGCCCTCGCTTCCCTGGGTGGGGCAATCGACGGACTGGGACAGCGGCTCAGCCAGGAGCAATACCGAAACTCGATTTCCGCGTTGGGATCCACATCCAGCTTTTCCGGCAGCCCCGGCCGCGATGCCGCAGCAGGCGCCGCGGGTGGAGCTGCGCGGTCATCGACCCAGGCCATCAACGAGGCCTACGCCCTCTTTCCTCCTTCTCTTCAAGTGGGTGGCGGAACTTCCGTCACCGTCGTCCTCGCCAACGACCTTCGTGTCCCACCCCAGGGTTCGGGACTCACAAGCACCTTCGCGGCAAGGGCTCCATGAAAGCCGTTGTCGCCGTGACCGCCCTCGCCTTGGTGTCGGGATGCGCTGCCCCGCCCGGATCGACTCGCGTCCCGACGATGCCCATGCGCGAAGCGTTGCGGATCGCGAGGGACGAGGGAGCGCAGATGGATCCTGACCATCGGGGACCGCCGGGTGGACTTCCTGCGGGCCGGTCGCCGGGTTCACCGGTTCCCCTGCTCGCGTCCCCAGACATCCGAATGGCGTATCTCTACGAGTGGATCGATGCTGGGGGCAATCGGCATTTCGGTGGTTGGGTCGCAGTGGCCCTGGGCGGGTTCACCTGGGTACTGGACGACGGCACCCTTGCTCCCGCCCAGACACCATCCACGGATCGGTAAGGCGGCGCAATCCATGATCGCCCCCTCGTCAAGAGCGGCTCAAGGCCAGGTCCGGTCGCTGTCGGCGGAATTGCCGTACCTGTGCGAGACATCCTTCGACGGGTTCGGCCCGCTGCATCTGCTTTCCGACGACTCCCTTGGATTTGCCTTCCAGACGCCCTTGCCCTGTGCCATCACGGATCCCGACGCCGAAGAGTCGATTTCCTCGACGATTGCGGCCATGTTGCGCGCCCTGGCGCCCGGGACGAACTGGCAGTGGTTCGTCCGCTCGGATTCCTGCGTCAGCCGACAGCTTGTCCAAGCTCTCGGTCTGGACCGATGCAGTGGCGAATCCCGCGAATTTGCGGATGCGTTCGCCGGGCGCTGGCAATCCGCCGAGCGCGATGGATTTTTTCCCGAAGCGCCGGAGATCAATTTCCACCCGCGACGGGTTACGGTCCTGGTCGCATTGAAATCACCGGTGCTTGGCTCCACCCGGACTTTTCCTTCCATTTCGCTTGCCTTGTCGCGTCTATCGGGAAAGGCAAAGGACTCCGGTGCAACCGCTCGCGCTGTCGATTTCATCCGTTGCTGCCGCGAGGTCGAGGGCGCCGCTCTAGCGCGAGGATGGACAACGCAGCCGGTCGATGGCGACAACCTGGCGAACTGGGTCGGACTGGAGATCTTTCCACAAAGGTCGGACCTGGGCGGCTCGCTCCGGGTAGGCCTGGGCGAAACCCGCCAGGCGATCGCGAGCCTGGGATCGATCGAAGGTCTCTGCGGCGAAGGGTTTTGTTCGCATGCCCGAGGCAAGCAGGTTCACCACCGGATTGTCTCGATGCTCTGGCCTCCCCCGGCAGTGGCGCCAGGTCTCCTGAACGATCTTCCATTCGCACGGCCGCGGATCACGGTCTGCATCACCGCACGGGCGCTCCCTCCCGCAAGAGCCCTGGCTTCCCTCAAGGCGCGCGCGTTGATCGAGGATCGGTCGACCCATCGGTTCAACCGTACCGAAATGCAGGCTCGCGCGGAGGCACTCCAGGAAGTGGAGCACCGGATCTTCTCCGACGGCGAGAGGATTTTCGATGCGCGCCTGCAGGTTCACGTGATGGAGGAGGATGCTCCTTCCGCAGAGGAAGCGGTTGTCCAGGTCTGCAATCTGCTGGAGCAGCGGGAATTCGAGGCGTCGAAGGAGAGCGATATCGGCAGCACCTTACTGCTGCGAGCCTGCCTTCCATTTGCGATCTATCCGGAAACGGAGGACCGGCTCCGTCGCAGGCGCAGGCTGCTTTCCAGGGACCTTGCCGACCTCCACCCGAGTGGTGGGCCCGGTGCGGGAGGCTCGTTCGGAGCCGTCGGAGCCGAGGGCCGCAACCACTCGATCGCCTATTGCAGCCCTGGCGGTGAACCGCTCTTCCTCGATCCGACCCGGGCGGAGAAAAACCCCCATGCCCTGGTTATCGGTCAATCGGGATCCGGCAAGAGCTTTTTCGTCCACGACTTTCTTCTTCATCTCTGGCGCCGCGAGGGGGTGCGACTCTTCCTGCTGTCGATCAAGCCCGACTACCGGAAGCTGGCACTTTTGCTGGGAAGGTATGTCGAGTTGCACCTGGACAGCGAGGAATCGCTCAATCCGTTCGGCGGCAGGCCGGGACTGGAGAACCAGTCGCGCTGGCTGGCGGCGTTGCGACTCATGCTGTCGGAGGCGGGATCTACGGAAGCCGTTTCGCGGGAAGCCGATATCACCCTACAGGAGGCGGCCATGTCGGCGGCCCGCAGGAACTGGGATGAACTTCGCAATCAGGCCATTCGTGAAACGCTCCTGGAAGACATCTGCGTCGAACTGGAGCGCAGCTTCGGCAGCCTGGGACGTCAACTTGCTTTTTCCCTGCACCCCTACCGACGTGGGCCGTTTCATCGGCTTTTCAACCGTCCTCGTTCCGTCTCCGCGGATGATCGATTCGTCTTCTTCAACCTGGGTTCGATACTGCGCCAGCCCTGCGCTCCTCTTGTTTCGTATTGCGTCTTCCTTCTGGTAGACGAAGTCATCGCAGATCCTGCCCTCCGGGCGGTTCCCAAGGGCCTCATCGCCGACGAAGTGTGGGCCCTTGTGCGGGACGAACAGGCCGCCGCGATCCTGGAGCGGTCCCTGAAGGCCTACCGAAGCCTCGGAGGTTTTGCACTGCCAATCGTCCAGGATCCGCGCGACCTCGACAATCCCGCGGGTCGCGTCATGCTCGTGAATACCGCCACGAAGGTCGTCCTCCCGCTGGACCCATCGGGACAGGCCGATCTCGATCGCTACCTTCGCCTCAACGAGCGCGAACGGGAAATCGTGCGCGACCTGCGTCTCGTGAAGAGAAGATACGGCGAGTTTTTTGTCAGCGTCGATGGCCTGGCCTCGGCGAAGGGCCTGCTGGTACCCGATCCCCTTCGGTACGCAGTCTCGACGACGGATCCCATCGATGAGGACCGGATCGAACGCTTCTATCGCGAGAGTGGCCACATGATGGAGGCAGTGCGCCGCTTCTCCCGGGAATTTCCCTATGGCATCGATAGCGCGCGCACGCGCTGAAGCCCTACAACCGGCAGCGCGAGCCATGGCCCGGAATGTCCTCGATCCGGCGGCTTCCCCGGTCTCGGCGCCACACCGCACAGTTGGGGTCCGCTACGTTCGGATCGCCTCCTCGTTAGCGACCGTCTTGCGAGAACCGGAGCGGCACTCGCAGCCCACTTGTCGACCGCGCCTGGTGACGGAGACTCCGACCAGGACCGACTCCGCATTGCGCTGGAACGCCGTGACACTTTGCTCGTCCCGGGGTCTTGGATTTGCGCGGTCGCTCCGGCGCAGTTCGATCGCCGCCCTTGTCGCCGGCCTCACGCTCGCCATTGCCATCGCGCGCGCCGATCTTCGTGAATCCGCGGGGGCCAAGGCATCGACGCCGGCGCCCCCCGAACTCGCACTGTCCCGTCGCCTCCTGGAACTGCGTCAAATCGCTTCGGACTCCGCCGCCCCGCACCCGGACATTCCACCGCATGTACGGCAAGAATCCTGGGACGCACCGTCTCCGGCTCCCCTGCGACCTGCAATGGCGGCGGAACAAGCCCATCCACCGGTGATTCCCGAGGAAATCGAGGGCATCGGCGACGCGGGAACTACCGACCCGCTCGAGGGATTGTTCGTGAGATCGGGTCTTCGGTGGCGCGATCCACAGACCGCACCCTTCCGGTTGCGCGAGATCCGATCGATCCTCGGAGAGCGCCATGCGATGCTGGCCGACCGCGCCGCCCCGGGCGAGGTCATTGAGGCGACAGTCGGCGGGCGCCTCCCCGAGGGGTGGAACATCGCAGCGATCGACGACACTGGGGTAACGCTGCTGTCCCCCAAGGGCAATCCCGTGTACCTGAAACCATCGGATGGCACAGCCTCTGGCGAAGCGGGTCCATGAGAGAAAGCCAATGACCCTGCGCTGCACATCGCGCGTAGCTTCCCTGGTCGGGATCGCTCTCGCCGCATGCCTTGGATCGGCGGCGGGAAAAGCGACGCTCCAGAGTGTTCTCTCGCCTGGCGTCCTCGATCCGGAATGCCGATCGGCACTGCACGTCGGCCCGGTTTCCTGCGACGAATCCCAGTCCTCGTTCGAGGATCGGATCGAGGCTTCCGGAAGCGAACCGCGCAACGCGACCAACCGTGCGGACCTCGAGCGGGAGGAAGCAAAAGTCGAGGCATACCTCGCCTCCTACGGGAAACCTCCCAGGGAAGCGGTGCGCGCGATCCTCGACCCGTCCGATCAAAACATTGCGCAGTGGCACCTCGCGCAGGAACGCACGATGGCCCTGGCGTCCTACCTCGGGAGCCGACTGACCGACCTCCAGCTCGAAGCGGCTCGCCGCCCCCTTGCCCAGACCACCGGCGCGGAGTCGCGCCTGCAGATTCTCGCCAGCCTGGCGCTGGTGCAGATGCCTGGAGATCCGGCGGCGCAGGCGGCTCGGGACGTGCTGGCCCAGGTGGCGAGGCAGACTCCGGGACTTTCGGTTTCCGTTGAATTTGCGGGAGTACCGAAGCCGGGTGATTTCGATTCGATCGGCCCCAACGTGGAAGTCCACCGGACGAGCATCGAACCGGAACGGAAAGACACTTTGCCCTGGTTCCGCATCGAGAGCGCCGGTACCGCGTCCCCATTGGTTTTGCCGGCAAGGAACATGGAAGCCGCTTCCTTGCAGGCGATCCTTCTTTCGTGGTGCGGGGAGCACCCGGAATGCAACCCAGGAATACCCCGTACCAACTTGCCCGACCGATCGGAGGTCCCATGACGGCTACTTTGCTCGTCCGAACTGTCGCGCTGGTACTGGCACTAGCCGGCACAGGGCAGGCGCAGGCGCAGTCCCCCACCCCGGTCCAAGCGCCCGGATCCGGCGACTTCCTCTTGCCCGGCGAAGCGGGTGGAACCTTCGCGGGCGGACGCAAGCCCGCCTATGCCGTCGACTACGACGCCTTCCTCAAGCGTTTCGATGCCCGCGAATTGCTGCAGCAGATCAAGGGCGATCTCCTGGGCGGCGCGCAGTCCGCGGTCACGAATTACCTGCTGGCCCTCGCTTATGCGAGCCCGACGACGGCCTCCATCCTCGACATGGCGGAACACAAATACTCGACTCGACACACCGGGCTCGCGATCGGCGAGATCGAGCGTTCGACGCGTTCGTCTTCGCCCAACCGGACCGAGAGACGCCTGGCGCTGATCCAGGCTCAGTGCTTCACCTCCCAACTGGAGGACGGAGAATCGCCGACTGCCGCATGGCGTCGATGCAATATCGACACCGACATTCAGCCGAAGGATGCATCCGGTACCGAATCCAACGCGTCGTTCCTGCAAAAGCACGTTCTGGGCGGCGCGGGGTCGGATCTTCTTGCCCTGGCGACCCTTCTCCCGGACGAGCGCATGCAGGGTGGACAGCTGCAGACGTCCTCGCCCGCGCTCACGATCGACACGCTGGCAAGCCGGCTGCAGCAGAGATCCGAAGCGGCACTGCGTCGCATTGAAAATGGTGTCGACCCCGGTTCCATTTCCGCCTGCAGGATCGAAGACCTCGCGTCCGCGACCTCGAGCGGACCCGACTGCATTCCCCGTCGGGCGCTGGAAATCATCCAGGCGGGCGCGTATCGCTCTGCCCGATTGCTTCCTCCGGCGATCCTCGACGTTCTGCGGTCGGACCTGTCCTCCCAGGCTGCCTCGGCCGGGGCTTTCGACGCCGTCGTCGAACTGGCGCACAGGATCGGCGAAATCAACTGGACCGCGGAGGTCGACGCGCAGGAGGTTTCGGCGCGGCGGCAAGACATGGAGGAATCGCTTCATCGGCTCCTGGAACTCGCGCAATCGCGGATTCGACTCGGAGAGGAGCGGGGAAAGTTGACCCAATCGCTTCTTCGCGCCATGGATGAGATCGAACGTCGTCTCGACGCAGGTGCCCATGCCTCGGCGGATGCATCGCAACGACCGGGAGCACTCTCGGCGCCCTTGGTCCGGCTCTACACACCGCCAAAGTAAGCCGGAGGCTGGTCCGTGGGCGAGCAATTCGTCGATCTCTTTGCGGCCGGTGCCTACGCCGTTTCCGGCCGGATCTTCGCTGCACTTGCGCAGCCCTCGCTGGCTTGGATCTTCTACGTGCTTGCGGCCTCGGGCCTCCTATGGGCGATTTTTGTCAGCGCGGTGGAGAATCGACCGGACTTTTGGCTTCGTCATCTCGCCGCAGTCGCTTTCGCTTCCGTCCTCACGCTACTTCCCAGGCAATTTGATCTCGGGCCGCTAACCTATGGCGCACCTGGCCGCATCGAGCAGGCGCTGGGAACCCACCAGGGTGCCGCGCCGCACCTGACCTACTGGATCGAACGGCTTGGAGCCTCGGCAGCGGTCGCCCTGCGAGGCCTTACCAGCAACCGGCCAGCCCTGGCGATTCCCGGCATCGACGGCCAGGTTCGCGAAATCGCCTCCGACCCGGGCCTGCTCGCAGATGCACAGCTTCGCGCCAACCTCGAAATCTGGCGCCGGCGGCTCGTTCCTGCCCTCCTGGCGCTACAGCCTTCCCTTGCCCAGGATGTGCGGTCCGCAGGACTCGAAGAGGCGCTGCGCAACCCCACTCCGGGAAATCCGGTCTTCGAGGGGCCCGAATCGGCCAGTCGCGTCGCCAGGCTCCGGACACTCCTGGATCGGGCTGCTCCCGATTTGTCGGTACCCTTCCAGGATGTGCAGCCATCGGCGCTGCGAATCGCGGAGGACGCCGGCGCCACTCCCTGGCTATCCGGTGCACAGGGCAAGGGAGTGCAGATTCGCCTCTGCCAGCGCCTGGTCCCGCCAGCCTGGCCTCCGGTACAGGCGGGCGCAAACGAAGCCTGGACCGATGCAATGTCGCGCGCGCGCGCGCTGACCACCCAGATGCGTGGCACCGCCACGGGTTGTGAACCGCAGGCGTTCCAGAGTCTCGCGCAACTGCACAAGTCGCTCGGCGAATCCATCCTCATGGTAGCCGGCACGAATCTGGTGCTCGACCCGGCGCGCGCGGCGATGATCGGCAATCTGTGCCAGAGGGCTGGGGACGATTCATGCCGCCTCGCGATGGCGCCCCTCTTCCAGGCGTCCACCCGCCTCGTCGTGCCTCCTTCGGACCGCTACAACGAGCCCGGTTGGACGACCCTGCTCGAGCAGCCCATCGCCAGCGTTCTTCTTGCGATCACGTCCCTCCTGATGGGAGCGCTTTCGACGCTGGTCGTATCGGTCCTCCCGTTTGCGCTGGGAGTCGCCAAGGCGCTCGCCATCCTGGTGTCGGTATTCGGTGCATGGCTTCTTCTCTGGCCAGGACATGTGCGCATCGCACTCTCGTGGATGGTGGGTCCGATCTCCTTTGTCAGCCTGTGGAGCGTCCTTTTCCAGATCTGGTCCGACATCGAACCCGCTCTAATGCAGGTCGGCAGTGTCGTTGCCGGATCCGATTTTGGCTCCCTGGCGGCGGGGCGTGCCATGTCAATCGCCGTGTCCCTGGGTTACCTCGGATTGCCGTCGCTCGCCCTGGGAATCGTATACGGCCAATCGGGTCGCGCGCTGTATCACGCGAGCTCCCGTATGGAAAACGCCCTGCTCGCGGCCTGGCATACCCGCGGGACCATCCTCTCCTTCGGTCGACGCTGGCTCGCCTCCTCGCCGCTCGCCCGTCGCTGGAACCAAAGAACCTACAAGGCCGTCGGATTGGGAACCTTGCGTCGCGCCGGCGCGGGCACGCGATCGACCGCCCGTATCGCCGCGGGAGCCAAGGGCGGCGTCGCCGCGCCCGCCATGGTCGCGGCCTCGGCGATCGGAACGGTGTCCACGGCGGCGTCCAAGGCCGGCACGGACATCGCCCGGAGTGCGGCCCGTGGCGTTGCGCCGGCCCCCACGGCCGAGCCGGTCACTGCGCCCCCCAGGAAGCCCCGGGTCAAGCCTCCGGCAAAACCCTGAGCGAAAGCCGCACGAACGCCTGTGAGTCCAGCGTCTCCGCCCGCGCGCCCGGATCGACCTGCGCGTCCCGGATCTGCTGCTCGGTGAGGACGGACATGAGCGCGTTGCGCAGGGTCTTTCGCCGCTGCGAGAACGCGGCGGCGACGACCCGTGAAAACGCGCGTCCGTCGAACGTGGGCAGTTCCTCCTGGTGGATCGGCACCATGCGCACAATCGAGGAGGTCACCGCCGGCGCCGGCATGAAGGCTCCGGGCGGGACGTGAAAGAGCCGGAACATCCGGTAGCGGACCTGCAGCATCACGGAGAGCCGGCCGTATTCCTTGCCTCCGGGCTCGGCCACCATGCGGTCGACGACTTCGCGCTGGAGCATGAAATGCTGGTCGGCGACGAAACCCGCAGCGGGAAGCAGGGCGAAGAGGAGCGGGGTCGACACGTGGTACGGGAGATTCCCCACGACACGCACCTTGCCGCCCGCCTGCGAGAGGAATGAGCTCCAGTCGATGCGCAGGGCATCGCCCTCGACGAGGCCCAGGCGGTCCGCGGGAAACCGCTCCCGCAGGCGCGCTGCAAGGTCGCGGTCGATCTCGACGGCGGCGAGGCGCCCCGCGGCCTCGATGAGGGGGCCGGTGAGCGCGCCCATGCCAGGGCCGATCTCGAGCACATGGTCCGCGGGCCGGGGGTCGATCGCCTGGACGATGCGGGCGATGTAGCTTGCGTCGTGCAGGAAGTTCTGGGAGAAGCGCTTGCGGGGTTGGTGGCCGTGCATGCGATTTTGGACCCTCACCCCTGGCCCTCTCCGGGAGGGAGATGAGAGGTTCTCGGTGCGCCCAGTTCGGCGGCCATGCGGAGCGCTTCGCGCATGCTGCCGGGGTCGGCATTTCCCGTTCCCGCGAGGTCGAGCGCCGTTCCGTGGTCGGCCGAGGTGCGCACGATGGGAAGTCCCAGCGTCACGTTGACCCCCTTGCCAAAGCTCGCCCGCTTGAACGGGGCGAGGCCCTGGTCGTGGTACATCGCGAGGATGGCGTCAAAGCCCTCGCTCGAATGTTCGGTGAAGGCGGTGTCGGCGGGGATGGGGCCAATCGCCTCGATGCCGCGCGCCTTCGCGGCGGCGATGGCAGGAGCGATGACGTCGATCTCCTCGCGCCCCATGTGCCCGCCTTCCCCGGCGTGCGGATTGAGGCCGAGCACGCCGATGCGCGGGCGCCGGATGCGAAACTGCGTGCGCAGTCCCTCGTCGAGGATGTCGAGGCAGCGCCCGATGCGCTCTCCCGTCACCGCCGCGGGCACCCTCGCGAGCGCGATGTGCACGGTCACGAGCGCAACGCGAAGCCCGGCGCCCGTGAGCAGCATGAGCACGTCCTCGCGGGCGCAGGAGCGGGCAAGGTACTCGGTGTGACCGGTGAACTCGATCCCCGCCTCGTTGATCACGGCCTTGTGCACGGGGGCGGTGGCCATGGCGAGGTATTCCCCGGCCTCGCAGCCCTGGATGGCGCGATCAAGGACGCGCAGCACGTATCCCGCATTGCGCGGATCGGTCCGCCCCATGACCGGCGCGACGGCGAGCGGTTCGTGCGCAATGTCGATGTGTCGGGGCGGGGGCCAGGGCAGGCCCAGGCGCCCGGCGCTCTCCTGCAGCATCGCGCGGTCGCCCACGAGTTCGCAGGCGATGTCCATGCCAAAGGCGGCGCGCAGCGCCACCTCGGGGCCGACGCCCGCGGGCTCGCCCGTCGTGAGGGCGACGCGCCCGGGCGCGGCCGGCGTCACTTGAGGTCGTCCATCCGGTACTCGACGTAAGTGCGGTCGCGCAGCTGGCGCAGCCATTCCTG
>Ga0209698_10004819_pt1 | contig 14710 bp, 12 predicted proteins | sample LitLauG_LLR_2012_FD_187203 | JGI IMG/M metagenome (GOLD analysis project Ga0209698, IMG submission 187203) | Freshwater sediment microbial communities from Pennsylvania, USA - Little Laurel Run_MetaG_LLR_2012 (SPAdes) (version 2) | ecosystem: Environmental > Aquatic > Freshwater > Creek >...
ACGCTGATCGCCGCCAGAAAGAGCGATAATCGCAAGGCCCCGGTCACCGACGTCTCACGGCTCGAGCAAGCGTTTCGGCCGCATCGATCGCCATCCAGGCTTCGCACGACACCGCCGCAGCCGGCAGCGCAACGGTGCGCGTGCGCGCCAGCATCGCCTGCAAAGCCGGATGCCGTGAAGGCGACCAAGCATCCATCTGGGTGCGGCCGGTCTCAAAAAATGCCGTCGCGATCAAGGCGGGAGGCGTCGCGAGCAAACGCTCAAGCGGCGCGACCGTCCAGCTTGCATCGGTGCGCACATTGCGCCCGCCGGCCGCTTCGATCACCGCGTTCATCAACAGGTGCGAACCTGCAATCGCCCCGCCAGCTGAAAGATACATCACCGGCGGCGGCGATGACGGCGCCTGCGCCCGCAGGCGCGCCAATCGAAGGTCGAGATCGCGCGCTAAAGCCTGCCCGCGCTCGGGGTGGCCTAGCGCTGTTGCGGCGCGCAGCAAATCAGCGCGGGCGCCCGCAAAGTCAAAAACCCCTCCCACCTGCAGCAACGGGACGCCAAAGCGGCCATAGACAGAAGCCGCGTCATAAGGCCCGCCCCAATTGCGAACAATCAGATCGGGACGCAGGGCCAAGACCTCTTCGACGCTCGGGCGTACGCGCCGCAGACCGCCAGCGCGGGCGCGATAGTATGAATCATCACGCCCAGCACCCCTGGAGACGGCGGCAATCTGGTCATCGTCGGCAAGCGCCAGCACGAATTGATCGGCGCAATAGTCGAGCGAGACGATGCGCTGGGGCGCCGCTTGCGCCAAGGGCGCCAGCATCAATGCAAACACGCACAGCCAAAACCGCACACCATCCTCCTCCCACAGCCCGACCCCGGACCAAGAGCAGCGATCGGCAGGTCTTCTGGCTTCGCGGCTTTACCTCCAGGCTCGCCTTCCCGGACCTCGCCAGTGGCATGAGCTTGAGCTTGCCGCTTACAGCTGCGGGCGCAGCCGCGGATTTTCACCGCGTTCCCTTTTGATCCTCCAACGAGGGACCGACGCAGGCTTCCCTACACCGAGGTCGGCTGCGCCGCAAAGCTAAGATGGATTCGCGTGCGGCGGGAGCTCGCGTTGACGGGAGCCAGTCTGGCGCCTTTCATAGAACTGAGCTTTTGGGAGCCCAACCCATGCACATGAGTTTTTGGCGCGCCACGATGGCGGCGGCTTGCTTTGCGCTGATCTCGGACGCCGCGGTCTCGCAGCAAATCGCGCCCCTGCCGCCCCCAATGGGGACGCCACGGGACGTCGCCTACCCCGCCGGGCCCATCACCTTGGACGTCGACGCCACCGATACCGCCCATAGGATTTTCCGGGCGCACGAAATTGTGCCGGTAGCGCCTGGCCAGCCGATAACCTTGCTCTATCCGCAATGGTTGCCAGCTCACCACTCGCCAACCGGTCCCATATATCAATTGACTGGCCTTCAGGTGCGCGCCAACGGCCAGCTTATCTCCTGGCGGCGCGACACTGTTGATGTGTTTGCTTTTCACATCGATGTGCCGGCTGGGGTGAACGCCCTGGATCTGCATTTCCAGTACGCATCGCCGACCGCGGCGGCGCAAGGGCGCATCACCATGACCGATGCGATGCTCAATCTGCCCTTTAGCGCGGTGGTGCTTTATCCTGCAGGCTATTACGCCGCCCGTATTCGGGTGACGCCAAGCGTGACGCTTCCCGAGGGCTGGACCGGCTACACAGCGCTCGACGGCGCCCGGCGCGACGGCGCCACCACCCATTACGCGCAAACCGCGCTCGATATATTGGTGGACTCTCCCCTCTATGCCGGGGCCTACACAAGGGTCGTTGACCTCGATCCCCACGGTCCCGCGCCGGTGCGCCTCGACCTCGTCGCTGACCGCCCCGATGAGCTGGAGATGACGCCCGCCCAAATCGACGCGCACCGCAACCTAGTGACGCAAGCCTACCGCCTCTTCGGATCGCATCATTACGATCACTATGATTTCTTGCTCTCGCTGAGCGACCGCTTGGGCGGCAATGGCACCGAGCATCACCGCTCTAGCGAAGACGGCAGAGACGGCGACTATTTCACAAGCTGGGATACATATTCGAGCGGGCGCGATCTGCTGCCGCACGAATACACCCACTCTTGGAACGGCAAGTATCGCCGGCCCTTCGATCTATGGACGCCGAACTACGACACGCCGATGCAAGATACGTTGCTCTGGGTTTATGAAGGGCAGACCCAATATTGGGGTTTTGTGCTGGCGGCGCGCTCGGGGCTGCACTCGCGTCAGCAAGCGCTCGACGCACTGGCGTTGGTGGCCGCGACCTTTCAGGCCCGCGTCGGTCGCGCCTGGCGTCCGCTGGAAGACACGACCAACGATCCGATCATCGCGGAACGGCGCCCCCAGGGCTGGCGCAGCTGGCAGCGCAGCGAGGACTATTATTCCGAAGGCCAGCTAATCTGGCTCGACGCCGACACCTTGATCCGCGAGCGCACGCACGGGGCGCGCTCGTTAGACGATTTCGCAAAAGCGTTCTTCGGCGTGAACAATGGCGCCTACGACGAAGACACCTACACGTTCGATGACGTGGTGGCCGCCCTCAACCGGGTAACCCCGTACGACTGGGCGTCATTCCTGCACCAGCGCTTGGATACCTTTGGCGGGAGTGCGCCGCTCGACGGCCTGGCGCGCGGGGGCTATCGGTTGGTGTTCACCGACACGCGTTCAAACTATCAGCGCGATCAAGAGAGCCACAGCAAAACTGCCGATTTCATGTATTCGCTTGGCCTGTCGCTTGGACAAGACGGCGTTATTGGCCAGGTGCAGTGGGATAGCCCGGCCTTCAATGCCGGCATGTTCGTGGGCGCAACGGTGCTTGCGGTGAACGGGGACGCTTATAGCGCCGACGCTTTGCGCCGCGCCGTGGCCGCTGCAAAGACCGGCCACGATCCGATCGCCCTGCTCGTGAAGAACGGCGATCAATACCGAACCTACGCCATCGATTATCACGACGGGCTGCGCTATCCGCATCTGGAACGCTTGCCCGGCGGAGCGGATCGCATTGGCGCAATCTTCGCAGCGCGGGGCCGCTGATGCGCGCTTGGGCGCCAACCGGTTAGCGCGCGCCTTGGCTGTTCACTAGCGCGGCGAGCGCTAAAGCAGATCTAGAACTTTCTCTTTCGGTCGGGCGAGCACGACGCCCTTCGGCGTCTCAACCAATGGTCGCTCGACCAGTACGGGATGTTCGACCATGGCGCTGAGGATTTGCTCAGCGCTCGCGTTCTCGGCAATTCCCAGATCCGCGGCGGCCTTTTTGCGCATCGCCTGGCGCGGCGTCAGACCGGCAGCCGCAAACAACCTTTTGAGCAGCGGCTTGGTCCAGCCAGTTTTCAAATATTCGACCACCTTTGGCTTGGCGCCGCTTTCCTCGATCATCGCCAAGACATTCAGGGAGGTCGTGCATTTTGGGTTGTGATAGATGGTGACAGGCTTGGCCATCGGCGGCTCCAATTCTCAACCACACGATGCAGGCAATTTCCTGCCTAGTCCTTGGCGCGCTCCACATAAGCGCCATCATCGGTCGACACCACAACCCGGGTGCCGGCTTCGATATGCGGCGGCACCATGGTCTTGACGCCGTTCGACAGCTTTGCCGGTTTGTACGACGAGGACGCGGTTTGGCCTTTCACCACCGGCTCGGTCTCAAGGATTTCCAGGGTCACACGGGGCGGCAACTCTATGGAAAGCGCCTGCCCATCGTGCATGGTAAGGTCGACCATCATTTCCGGTTGCAGATAGTCGACCGCATCACCCACCATATCGCGCGCCAGGTGAACCTGGTCATAAGTGTTGGGGTTCATGAACACCAGGCCAGCGTCGCCGTCGTCAAAGAGGTATTGGTGCTTCACCTCCTCAACGAAAGCTTTCTCCAAGGCATCGGTGGTCTTATAGGTTTCGGTCGTCTTCACCCCGTCGACGATGCGGCGCATAACCAATGTCGTGGTCGGCGTGCCCTTGCCCGGGCGGAACGTCTCGTGGCTCATAACGACGTACAATTTGCCGTCGTCACGCTCCAGAACGTTGCCTTTGCGGACGTCGCTGGCGATGACCTTAACCACGATAAACCTCTAAAACCCGCGCCCCGGGGCCTCTCTGGGCGCGCTTTCTGCCGAAAGGGATGGAATTGGCGGCTCTCTTAGCTGTGTTCGCGCTTTGCGCCAAGCACCCGCCCCGTCCGGAGGCAGTCCCATGACAGCCCGGTTTTGGGACAAGGCCGCCCATGCCAACCGCCAGCCTTTCTTGCAGGCGCGCGTTGCGATTTTGCGCGCCGTGCGGGCGTGGTTCGAGGCCGAGCAATTCACCGAAGTCGAGCCTGCTGCATTGGTGACTTCGCCGGGGGCGGAAGTGCATGTCGAGGCCTTCGAAAGCCACGGCCATTACCTGCACACAAGCCCAGAATTTGCGATGAAGAAGCTGTTGGCCGCGGGAGAGCGAAAAATCTTTTCGCTCGGCAAGGTGTGGCGCCGCGGCGAGGCGGGGCCGCTGCATGCTAGCGAGTTCACCATGCTTGAATGGTATCGCGCCGAGGCCCCCTATCGGCATGTGATGAACGATTGCGTGGCCATTGCACGCCTCGCCGCGGCGGCGACAGCAAACCCATTGCGATGGCGCCAACGCCGGTGCGATGCGCACGCACAACCAGAATACTTGACTGTTCGCCAAGCATTCGCCCGCGCCGGTCTCGAGGATCCGACCAAACTTTCCCATGACCAATTCAGCGCCGAAATCGTCAAGCTAGAACCGATGCTGGGCGCGAGCGCCCTTACCCTGGTTAACGAATACCCGATCAGCGAGGCCGCGCTCGCACAGCGCACGCGCCACGACCCGGAAGTTGCAGAGCGTTTTGAAATGTATGCCTGCGGCGTCGAGTTGGCGAACGGCTTCGGCGAATTGACGGATCCGGTCGAACAGCGCGCGCGGCTAACCGCCGACATGGCCGAAAAACAAAGCCGCTATGGCAAAACTTGGCCCATCGACGAGGATTTTCTTGCAGCTCTGGCGCACATGCCCCCCGCCAGTGGGGCAGCGCTGGGATTTGACCGCCTGGTGATGCTTGCAAGCGGGGCGCGCGCGATTGACGATGTGCTGTGGACGCCGCCATGATCAGGCCCGCCGCTGCAAACGACTTTGCGGCCATTCGCAACGTGATCACGCACGCCTTTGGTCGCGCCGATGAGGCCGACCTCGTAGAGCAATTGCGCAAAGATGGCGAAGTACTCTGCGAATTGGTCGCCGTCAGCGATATCGCCGTGGAGGGACACATTCTCTATTCAAGCCTACCCATCGCACAGGCCGGGCAAAGCCTGGCGGCAGCGGCATTGGCCCCGGTTTCGGTGCTGCCCGCATTCCAGAATAATGGTCTCGGCGGCGCACTGATTCGCGCCGGCAACGAACGCTGCGCCGCGATCGGTTGCGCGGGCATCATTGTGCTAGGGCACCCCGACTATTATCCCAGGTTCGGCTTTTCGGCCGAGGCAGCCGCCGCCTTGGAAGCGCCGTTCTCAGGCCCCCACTTTATGGCGCTTGAGCTTCAAGCCGGCGCGCTGAGCCGTGGCGGGCGCGTGCGTTACGCGCGAGCGTTTGGAGTTTGAGTTGAGCGCAAAGCCAAAGTCGGAGGCCTTGGAGGAGGTCGCAGCACGTTATGCGGTGGCGATCACGCCGGCCATGGAGGCGCTCATCGATGTGCAAGACCCGCTCGATCCGATCGCGGCGCAGTTTCGCCAAGATGCGCGCGAGCTAGACATCGCCCCAGATGAGCTGAGCGACCCAATCGGCGATAAGGCCCACACTCCCATCAAAGGCGTCGTGCACCGCTACGCCGATCGCTGCTTGCTGAAACTGGTGCATGTGTGCCCGGTCTATTGCCGCTTTTGCTTCCGGCGCGACATGGTCGGTCCCCAAGGCGACGGCACGCTAACCGGCCATGAGCTGGACGCCGCGTTCGCCTATATCCAGGCCCATCCCGAACTCTGGGAAGTGATCCTCACGGGCGGTGACCCGTTTCTGGTTTCGGCGCGGCGGGCGCGCGAGGTCAGCGACCGGCTCGCCGCCATCGCGCACGTTAAAATTTCTCGCTGGCACACACGCGTACCCGTCGTCGATCCGCTACGGGTGACCCCGGACCTGGTAAGCGCGCTGCGCGCCGAGGGGCTCGCGACCTATGTCGTGCTGCACGCCAATCACCCCCGTGAACTCACCGCCCAGGCGCGCGCCGCCATTGCGCGCATCGTGGACGCAGGCATTCCGATGCTGTCGCAAACTGTGCTCTTGAGAGACGTCAATGACGATGCTGAGACGCTTGAACAATTGATGCGCGCCTTAGTCGAGGCCCGGGTGAAGCCATACTATTTGCATCATCTCGACAAGGCCCCCGGGACCGCGCATTTCCGCTGCTCGATCGCTGAAGGCCAACAATTGGCGCGGGTACTGCATGAGCGCGCCTCGGGCTTGGCGCAGCCAGCATACGTGCTCGATATCCCGGGTGGTCACGGCAAAGCCCCGCTAACCAGCTCCAATTGCCGGAAAACCGCCCTCGGCTACGAGGTTCGCGGCCGCGACGGCGTCTGGCGCGCTTATCAGGAGTAGCTAGGCTGCGTCCGCAGACGGCGTCTCGTCTGCGGCGCCTAGCGTGGCTGGTTCGCTTTGCGTCACAAACAGCGCCAACAAGAGCAGCAGCGCGCCGGCAACGAACGGCGCGCCACGCCCGAAAGCATCGAAGATCGCGCCAGAACTCAGTGGCCCAGCGACGCGGCCAAACGCGGACGCCGATTGCGAAATGCCCATCACGGCGCCGCGTTCATCGCCGCTGGCCTGAGCGGCAATCAGCGAGTTGAGCGCCGGGGTGGTGAGGCCGATGCCAACAACCAGCGCAAATAACGAAACGATGAGCATGGTTTGTGAGTGCGTCACCGCCATGCCAGCAAAGCCAGCGATCATCGAGGCTAGCCCGATCAGCAGGGTCACCCGCTCGCCTAACGTGCGCGAAGCCCGACCTGCGCCGCCGCCTTGCAAGAGCACCGCCCCGACGCCGAGCCCCGCCAGCGACCAGCCGACCTGGCGGGGGCCCCAATGCAAGCTGGCGCCAGCCCAAAGCCCAAATGTCGCCTCCAACATGGCTTGGGCTGTGATCATGATGAACATCACCGCCACGAAGCGGAAAAGAATTGGGCGCGTGAACAACATATTGAGCCGACGCGGGCGCGGTTGGTCGGCGCCGCGGCGCGCCTGTTTGGGCAAGCTCTCCTGGTAGAGCACGATCGCCGCCAGCGCTGCCGCCCCCGCCAAAGCCGCTGAGACCAAGCACACTTTCTTGAAGCCCGCATCGTCGGGCGCGCCAGCGCCAATCAGAAGGGCCCCAAGCGCGGGGCCGCAAATGAAGGCAAAACCCACCGCCGCGCCAAGCAGCCCCATGTTGCGCGCACGCGTTTTCTCGTCGGCGAGGTCTGCCGCCGAGGCGAAAGCAGCACCCATGTTGCCGGCCATCAGCCCGCCAAACAGACGCGCGCCGCCCAGCTCATAAATGGTGTGGGCTTGCGACAAGATCAGATAGGAGACCATGCCCCCGAGCAGGCCGACGATCAGGATCGGCTTGCGCCCGACGCGATCTGAGAGCCTGCCCCACCAAGGCGAAGCGATGAGCTGCCCCAAGGAATAACAACCCATGGCGATGGTAGCTTCGGTGGCGGTGCCGCCCAGATGCAGCGCAAGAAACGGGAAGATCGGCAGGAAGACGCCAAAACCGGTCATGCCGATGAGCACGACGCCAATGAGCGCGATCAGAGAATTGGTGCGGGACGCCATTGGAGGCTGTTAGCTGATTTCGCCAGCCGGGTATCGGCCAGCTTGGTCGCAGCCGCCGCGTTAGGCGCCGGTACGGATAGGCAATGGCGCGGCGGGATTGAGATAAGGACGCAGGTCCCGCCAGGGGATCGATACATAAACCGGTCCGTCCGCCTGTGAGCCCCCATAAGATAGAGTGGGAAACATCAGCACCAGCTCATGCTCCTTAATCAGCCAAAGGTGAGGCTTAGTTGCCGTGTCGGAGACGTCGCGCCGAGGTGGGAAGTTCGGATAGTCCGGATAGGCCTTAGCAATCGCTGCGACTGCCCGATTAGTGATGTAGTCCTGCCAGCCGGAATTCGGCGCGAACACGTCATTCTCAGTGAGCTCGCGCCCCTCGGCCATCATCACATTCACGGCCCGCAAAGTGCTCGACGTCGCCCCCTGGACAATCGCGTCCTGGGTGGAGGTGAAGCGCACCGAAATAAGCTCGGGGCCAGCATAGCCGATTTCGTAGGTCACGGTTTCATTGGCGCCGTCGCCCAATCGTGATTGCGGCTCTTGGGCGACCAGATCGTTGAAACTGCGAATAGCGGGCGTCTGGCGACCATCAATGCGTGGAAATTCAATGTCGCGTATGGCGGCCGCGGGGGCGTTTGCGCCAAGGCCCGTGGTTTGAACCTGAGCGGGGGTCAACGCCACCGCGTCGATCAGCTCCATGCGCTGGAATGTATAGCCCCCAATCTGCTGCACCGCGGTGCGCACATCTTGGGCGCGGGCTCGGAACTCGCCTTCCAGGCATTGCACTTGGGTCTCCGTTAGCGACGCATGTGCGTCGGCGACGCCGCAACCGATGCGTTGGGCTTCCCGCCAGCGCGCTTGGTTCTCGACCAAAAGCTGGGCGCCTGCGTCGGAAATGTTGGCGGCCTGCGCGGTCAGTATTTGCCGCATCTGCGCGTCCAATGCCTGCAGCGGGCGATTGGCGCACACATTATGCGCAAATGTGCCTTCCGGTTGATCACAGATGTTAAGCGCCGCGGAGATATGCTCGGCCGAACTCTGTTCGGTCTTGGCCGCGCCTTGTCCGTTATCGCCGCAGGCGGCTAAAGCCAACAACGCCGCAGCAACAAGAATATCGGTTCGGCGCGCCCGCATTGGCCTGCGTTGTCCTTGAGCCTCGTCCCCGACGCCAACTATGCCACACATGCGTGGGTGCGTCACGGTTTTGAGCGACATTGTGCAGCCGCTTTTGTAGAGACGAACCATGCCCGTCTCGGCCAGCTACAAGCCAAGCACTGCGTTCACGAAGCTCGGGCCGGAATTCGCCGATCCGGTGGCGCCGGCTCGCTTTCCACAGCACATTTTGCGGCGCCGCAACCAAGCTTGGGCCGCGCGCGTGGGGCTCGATGGATTGAGCGCTGCTGGCTGGGAGCAAGCCTTCGCGCGCTTTGAACCGCTGCCCGACAACATGACCTCGCCATTGGCAATGCGCTATCACGGCCATCAGTTTCGCAGTTACAATCCCGACATCGGCGACGGGCGCGGCTTCCTTTACGCGCAGCTCTACGATGACGGGGGCCGTTTGCTGGATCTCGCCGCCAAGGGTTCGGGCCAGACCCCCTATTCGCGCTTCGGCGATGGACGCCTTACGCTAAAAGGCGGCGTGCGCGAGGTGCTTGCCGCAGACATGCTGGAGGCTCAGGGCGTCTATACCTCGAAGGCGTTCTCACTTTTTGAGACGGGCGAGGCTCTGGTCCGCGGCGACGAACCCTCGCCTACCCGCTCGTCGGTGCTGGTGCGCCTGTCGCACAGCCATATCCGCTTTGGAAGCTTCCAGCGGCTTGCCTTTTTCGAGCGCGCCGACCTCATGGGGACGCTGCTTGAACACGTCGCGGCGCATTATGCGCCAGATGCTCTGGGCGCGCAAAATCTCGCCGCGGGCGTTTTGGCGCACGTGGTGCGGGAAACCGCCAGGCTAGCGGCCAGTTGGATGGCCGCCGGCTTCGTGCATGGCGTCTTAAACACAGACAACCTCACCGTTACCGGCGAAAGCTTCGATTACGGGCCTTGGCGGTTCACACCCACCAGCGACCCAAATTTCACCGCCGCCTATTTCGACGAGAACGGCCTCTACGCCTTTGCGCGTCAGCCGGAGGCTGTTTCCTGGGCGCTTGCGCAGCTGGCAAGCGCGCTATCACTGGTGTGCCCGGTTCCTGCGCTCGAAGCTGCGCTGGCTGAATTTCTTCCTGCATATCAGCGCGCGTTGGCGACCCGGACGCTCAGCCGGCTCGGCGTCGCCGAGACTGAGCTCGACGCCGATCTTGAGTTTCTGCAGACAATGTTCAACTGGATGACCGAGAGCGGCGTCAGCTGGGACCAGTTCTTTCACGACTGGTTTTGCCTAGACGCCGCCCGCGCGGCACAGAGCCCCGAAGCTTCGCGTTATGGCGACCCCGCCTTCGCCGCGTTGCGCGACGGTCTTGAACGGCGCGGTCCGGTGCGGGTTGAGCGGCTGCAGCACCGATATTTCCAGCGCCCCACGCCGGAAAGCCTGGTGATTGAGGAGGTCGAGAGCCTCTGGGCGGCGATCGCCGAGCGCGACGATTGGTCCTTGTTTGAAGCAAAGCTTGCCGGGATCGGGGAAATGCGCGACGCGCTTGCGATAAGTTGTCACCAATCTGTCGCTGCTGGCGCATAAGCACACGACACGCCTCAATTACGGGATGCCTCATGAAGCTTTTGGCTCGCCTTGCCTTTGCCCTGCTAACTCTTGTGGGCTGCGCGACGGAACAACAAACCGCGCACGCGCCGCATAACGTCATCATCTTCGTCGCCGACGGCCTGCGCTATGGCTCAGTTAATGACCGCGATGCTCCCGCGCTCGCGCAAGCCCGCCGCGAAGGCGTCGACTTCGCCAACAGTCACGCCATTTTTCCAACGCTCACCACAGTCAATGCCTCAGCAATCGCCACCGGTCATTTTCCAGGCGACACCGGCAACTACGCCAACGTGATCTATCCCGGCGAACCCTGGCTCGATCACGCTGGCTTTAGCCGCGCTGCGCCACTCGAAGACGACCTCATCTTGGCCGACCTCGATGGGCGTTTTGGCGGCAATTATTTGCATGAAACGACCCTTATGTCGGCGGCGGTTCAGCATGGTTACAATGTCGTGGCCATGGGCAAGACCGGCCCCTCAGGCATTCAGATCCGCGGAATTGTGAACGGCGGAGGAATTCTCATCGACGAAGCCCTTAACCTGCCGGGCGGGCCGAGCTTGCCGCCGGACCTGGCGGCTGCGTTCGCCGCCGCGCACTTAGGCCCCGCCGCCCCGCCACGCAATCTGCCCAATATCGCCCAGCAGGACTGGCTCGCAAACGCCGCGACGGCTGTGATCCTGCCCTATCTGAAGCACGCCGGAAAACCGTTTCTGCTCCTCTATTGGTCGCCCGATCCCGATAACACCCAGCATGGACAGCACGACAGCTTGAACGCGCTGACGCCGGGCATCAACGGGCCTACTTCGCGTGCCGCCATCGCTAATGCGTCCAATAATCTCGGCCGTATTCGCGATGCGCTTGCAGCCGACGATCTCGCCGCCGCGACCGACCTCGTCATGCTTGCTGACCACGGCTTCTCAACAACCTCGAAGCAATCTTCAACTAGCTACGCAGCCCACCTTTCCTACCGTGATTTCCCAAATGGCCAATTGCCGACCGGTTTTTTGGCCATCGATCTTGCGCATACGCTAGGGCTTGGCCTTTACAATGCCAACGGCACGCCAGTGGCGCTCGATCAGCATTTAGCGCCTCGCACCGGCAGCGCACTCTTGGGCCCATCGGGCACCGAACCGCAAATCGTGGTGGCCGCCAACGGCGGCGATGATCTCATCTACCTCTTAGGCGACCACAAAGCTGAGCTGGCGCAACGCATCGTCGCATTTTTGGCCACCCAGGATTATACCGGCGCAGTTTTCACAGCGGACGCCCTGGGGCCGATCCCCGGCGCGCTGCGATTGAGCGACATTAACTTAAATGGCGCCGCACTCACGCCTCAGCCTTCCATCGTGGTGAGTTTTCGCACCTCCACCACCGACTGCGCTGCACCGGACATGTGTGGCGTAGAGATAGCCGATGCGCTGTTGCCGCAGGGCTCGGGTTATCATGGCAGCTTCGGACGCGCCGACACCCACAACTTCATGGCGGCCGTGGGCCCAGACTTCCGCGCCGCCTTTGTCGATCCCGCCCCTGTCAGCAACGCTGATATCGCCCCGACGCTGGCGCGTATCCTGGGCCTTCAATTGCCGACTATCGGGACGCTGCGCGGTCGGGTCATCGGCGAAGCGCTGCCGGGCGGCCCCAATCCGGCGGTGCTCACCGATAGGCTCAGCTCTGATGCGGCGGCAAACGGCTTTCGCACCGTACTCGATCGCCAGAGCGTAGGCGCGACCCGCTACTTCGACGCCGCCTCAAACACCGGCCGGTCGAACTAGCTCAGGCGCACAAAGCCTTCCTTATGCGTGAGGCGGGCAATGTCGATCGCGGCGCGCACTTGAACCACGTCGTTGCCACGATCGTCTTCAGTCAAATTCGCCCAGGCAGTTAGCTTGTTATGGGCCATCAAATCGTTGTTGCGTTCCTCACCGGGACTGGTCGGACGCCAACCTGACATGAGCCGCTCGGCCATCCAGCGATCGTGCTCGCACCTGGCCAGCGGCTCCAACTGGTCACTAGGCACGCTAGGCGTCGGTTCGCCCTTTTCGCCTTTTTGGGCCGGACGCCAACCCGCGTCCCACAATTTGATCATCGCGCTATCAGCCACGGCGCGATTGGCGGCGCGGTAAGTCTCTAACACTTCCGCCCAATCGCGGGTGGCCGCCTGCAGTTCGCGCATGCTCATCGCGTCTTTCTTGCCGAGCCCTTGGCGGTAGTGCTCGTGGGCCACCGCTGCGCCCTGATCGAGCGCGCCCTCGATGATCACGGCGCGCGTGGCAAGCATTTGATGGGCGCCAAACGCCAGCAAATACGCATCTAATTTCTTGGTCCCGTCGCCCCTTGCGTATTGCAGCGAAAACTCTGACTGGTTGGCTTCGTGCATGTAGATCGGCACCGGCCAGCGATAGGCATGGTTGCACACCCGCCGCAACGCGATAGCGAGGTGAATGTTGTTGGGATCGGGCCCCGCCGACACCACCACCGCAGTCAGCTTGCCACGCTCCTTTTCGACCGTATTGAGCAGTTCGTGCCCGACCGAGGCGGTATTCCAATCAAACCCCAGAAAGGCAATGTCGGCGGACCAAATCTCTGGATGCGCGAACGCCTCACGGTGGCGGGCCTTGAAGCCGCCTTGCGCCGCCTCCGGCTCGGGCGAGAGCACGGTTAGGCGCGGCGGTTGAAAGTGTGTGGACCACACGCTCGACAAAATCCGTTCGGCAAGCGCCTCGGCAGCGCGATCAAAGCCGAAGAATACGATATGAACACGATCTTCCTCGGCGCCAGCGGCAAGCGCGACCAGCGTTTGGGCTTCGCGCTGGATCAGCCAGCGCGCCGCCATTTCCTCCACCGAAAACGGTTTGGGATCGATAGCGGACGGTCCGGTCTTAGCCCGCGCCTGCGCCGAACGCATTTCGCGCGCTTCCTTGAGCAGCATGGACGATCGGGTGGCGACATGCACATCGAGCGGGTCCTTGCGCCTGCGGTCTCCCAGAAGGCGCCCGACGGCTGCTTCGATCTGCAGGTTTTGAGTGTCGTCGGTTTCGAACGCGACCACGTGCGCGGCGTGGTCGGCGCGCGCCGCGCGCAGGGTTTCCGATTGTCGCGCATCTCCATCCAGCACCACTACGCCTTTGCGCCGCAGACCAAGCGCGGTCTCATCGGGCACGTCCTTGGCGATGAGAATCACACTGTCCTTGTGCTTCCGGCAATCAAGCGCCAGCGTGATGGCAGGCGGATTGTCGCCGGCGATGACGATATGGTGGGCTGCGCCGCCATTGAAGACGTCTGCGAGGTGGCGGCCAAGCGCGCCCGAAAACGCAAACAGCAATCCCACCACCGGCACGGCAAGCGCCAGGAAACGAATGGCGTTGCGCACTTCGTCGTTCACGTCGAAATAATCGTTCGACATGCTGACCGCAGCGATGGTGCGATAAAGCGCTTCCCAGATGTTGTCGTGTCCGAAATACACAAGCCCGAGCGCCAGCCACGCCACCACCAAGACGATGAGCAGGCCCCAGCGCACCAAGGGCGCTTGGGTGTGGGCGACACTGGTGAGCCGCGCCGCCGCGCGCGACCCGATATTCCCGTAGCGGCGCGCCATGAATAGTCTCCCCCGACGGTGGCGTCCCACGCCGGGCATTGTGGTCCCGACACTCTGGCGGTGTCTACCCCGCTTGAAGTTGGCAAGCACGCGCCAGTTGCGGTGGGCGCAGCTTTTGCCTACGGCTTCGATGCGAGCGGCCCCGTAGCTCAGCTGGATAGAGCAGCTGCGTCCTAAGCAGACGGTCGGGAGTTCAAATCTCTCCGGGGTCGCCACACCCCTCGTGGCGCAAGGCTCGCAGCCGAAGTTTGACACTCGGTTTGACACTTTTGTTCGTTGAGCGTTCTAAAGCACTCGCAGCGCGCTCACAAAGCGCCTGCTCATTTCTTTCAATCGGAGCGCGTTGTCGGTTGAACCGACTGGCTGCTTTGGCGTGGATCCCAGACGCGCGCGCGAAAACGTGCAGCGGCAGGAAATCGCCGACAATTGCCGCTGGCCAAGTTCGCCCCGACGACTATCGTTCTAAGGTCTGGGAATGGAGTGAAGTCGTGAAAGCATTCCTGGTCCTTGATTTCTCGATCCGAGACCTCGCCGGCTTTCGCCCCTAT
>Ga0209698_10004820_pt1 | contig 14709 bp, 11 predicted proteins | sample LitLauG_LLR_2012_FD_187203 | JGI IMG/M metagenome (GOLD analysis project Ga0209698, IMG submission 187203) | Freshwater sediment microbial communities from Pennsylvania, USA - Little Laurel Run_MetaG_LLR_2012 (SPAdes) (version 2) | ecosystem: Environmental > Aquatic > Freshwater > Creek >...
CGCTAGCTGCCTGACCACATCCTCAAACGTCAGCCGGTTCGCATTCAAGCCCGCCACGGGAACCATGCTCTCCGGATTCCAACTCAACCCCAGCCCACTGTCCTGGCCATCGGTGAGCAGCAGGATTGCTTTGCGCCCCGCCGGCGCGTGCGGCCCTGAGAACAATCTCTGCGCTGTAAGATAAACCGACCCGTAAATATTGGAGCCGGTCTCTTCCACCGCGCGAAGCAGCTGCACTCGCCCAATCGCCGCTTCCAATAATTTTCGGTCAGTGGAAAATGGCAGCAGGATATGCGGATGCCCGGCGAAGGCCACCACTGCAACTTCGTCACGCGGAGAAAGTTCGCGCCCCAGCGCTCGCGCCGCGGCCCTCATCTCATCCAGTGAGTGGAATTCGCTGGGACTCGCGTCAATCACCAGCGCAAGGTGCGCCGGCTCGGTGGAAGTATCCAGATGGACCAATGACTGCGGCTCACCATCGGTGGCAAGCTGGAAATCACTGAGCGCAAGATTTTGAAGCGGCGCGCCATCCGCGTTCAACGCGGAACAGCCAATCTCGATCAGGCGCACCTCGGAGCGAATTACCGCGCCGCCACCGGAATTCGGGGATGGGCCCGCAGTCCCACCCGAAGCAGAGCGTTTCGGAACCACGCGCAATTCACCGGTCACAGGATCGCGCATGTACTCGGTATCTTTGTCAATTTGCTGCTCTCGAGGAAGCTTCTGCGGCGCGCTCGATTGTGCCCAACCCAGTGCTCCTGTTGTCAGGCACGACGCGACCAGCGCAACACACAACGCCGTGGTGTGCATCCAATAGTGCGCACCCGAAATACCTTTGACCCGAAGAATCATGTAATTGAAATTGGATGCGCGGCAGGTCAATCGAGGTCGAAATCGCGCACGGGTTTCTTCACCGGCTCGCTCTGGGCTTTCTTTAAGCCTTCTTCAAATTTGCGCGAGAGCACGTCGTCCTTCTTCTGTTCCGCCATCCACGATTCGCGGAACTTGTCTTCGCGCTTGCGCGCCTGTTCCGCCAAAATGTTTGCGGAATCGGTCAAGTCCACATCGGGCCCGGCTTTCACGGGCACGGTGTGCGACAAAACGACCTCCAGCTCGGGATCAATCTTGAGCTTGGCTTGGCAGCAGGGACAGGCAACTTCGATGGACCGTGAATTCTTGGCCATGGCCACATTCTACGCCCAAATCGCGCGCTCCAAAAGCAACCGCCCGGCGCCACACTCGATAAGTGGGCGCCGGGCGGAATTACCGACTGACTCGATGAAATGAAATTTAGCCCTTTGTGAATCCCGGCGCCGGGCGCAACTCCGGTCTCCCAATGGGTTTCGGATCAATGCTGGGCAGCGGCGAAGGCGGCCCCGGCGGCGGCGTCCGCGCCTTATCTGGCAGAGGCGTGCCGTCAATCAACATCTTGATTTCGCCGGCGTCCAGCACTTCCCGTTCGAGCAACGCCAGCGCGATGCGGTCGAGCGCGTCGCGATGCGACATCAACACATCCTTCGCGCCCTGGTAAGCCTTCATGATAATTCTTTGCACCTGGTCATCAATCCGCACCGCCGTGCTCTCGGAGAAATCACGGTGCTGCGCGATCTCGCGGCCCAGGAAAATTGCCTCTTCCTTCTTGCCGAACGCCAGGGGCCCGAGCTCGCTCATGCCCCAATCGCAAACCATCTTGCGCGCGATTTCCGTTGCCCGTTCGATGTCGTTACCCGCCCCGGTGGTGATGTGGCTGAGAACGATTTCTTCCGCGGACCGGCCGCCCATCAGCACGATTAGAGTGCCCTCAAGATATTCCTTGGTGTAAGTGTGCTTGTCATCGATCGGCAACTGCATGGTGACGCCCAGCGCCATGCCACGAGGAATAATGGTCACCTTGTGCAGCGGATCGGTGCCCGGAGTCATGGCCGCAACCAGCGCGTGCCCAGCTTCATGGAAGGCCGTGTTCCTCTTCTCCTCTTCGGAGAGAATCATGGACTTCCGCTCCACGCCCATCAGCACTTTATCTTTGGACATCTCGAAGTCGAACATGGACGCGGCTTTGCGGTTCTGCCGCGCAGCCCACAATGCCGCTTCGTTCACCAGATTGGCCAGGTCAGCGCCCGAGAATCCCGGTGTCCCGCGGGCCAGCACCGAAATATCCACGTCGTCTGAAAGAGGGACCTTGCGCATGTGCACGCGGAGAATCTCTTCGCGCCCCTTGATATCGGGACGAGGCACCACGACGCGACGGTCGAATCTACCGGGTCGCAACAGCGCCGGATCGAGCACGTCGGGACGATTGGTAGCGGCGATCAGGATCACACCTTCGTTGGATTCAAATCCGTCCATTTCCACAAGCAGCGCGTTGAGCGTTTGCTCCCGCTCATCGTGTCCGCCGCCGAGGCCGGCGCCGCGATGGCGTCCGACCGCGTCAATTTCATCGATGAAAATGATGCAGGGAGCGTTCTTCTTCCCCTGCTCAAACAGATCGCGGACGCGGCTTGCGCCCACGCCCACAAACATTTCCACGAAATCCGACCCTGAGATGGAGAAAAACGGCACGTTGGCCTCGCCCGCAATCGCGCGAGCGAGCAACGTCTTGCCGGTTCCCGGAGGCCCCACCAGAAGCACTCCCTTGGGAATGCGTCCGCCCAGCTTCTGGAATTTTTGCGGGTCCTTCAGGAAATCAATAATTTCCTGCAGCTCTTCCTTGGCTTCATCGATTCCCGCCACATCCTTAAACGTGGCTTTCTTCTGCTGTGCCGTAAGCAGGCGCGCGCGTGACTTCCCGAAACTCATGGCTTTGTTTCCGCCGGCTTGCATCTGGCGGATCATGAAAACCCACAAGGCAAACAAGACCACAAATGGGAGCAAATTGATGAGGATGGAAAGCCAGTCGCCGTGCGAAACCTCTTTTACATTGATGCGCACACCCTTGTCCCGCAGCTCTTTCACCAGGTCCGGCGCGGCTTCCTTGAAAATCGTCACGTGGAATTTTTGATCCGGTTCCCGGTATTCCCCGTCGATGTCATAGCTGTTGGCCGAAAGATTCAGGGTGACTTCCTTAATCTTGTTTTGGTCCACATTGGCCATGAACTCGCCGAACGTGGTTTCCTGCGTCCGCCCGGACGTATTCTTGGGCGTAAACACCTGCCACAATACGAATGCGAGCAATATGATGCACAACCAAACTAGTATAGTTTTTGCCGCTGAACTCGAATTCACGAATTTACCCGCCTTGGGCGTGCCGTGCCGGACTTTCGCCTTGTTTTCCCGCTGGCTCCCTTAGCGGATGCCCGTTTACCGAGTGATCCGACATAAGGAAGATTGCGGTATTGTTCCTGGCGCCCCGCCAGCCCATACCCTATCAATTGATTAGATGCCCCAACAAAGCCAAAGTAATCAGGCTGCAAGTCCACGCGCCGGTCGCCAGGCTTGTCCACCAGAACCGCAAGGCGCAGCGACCGCGGACGGCTTTCCATTAGCCTCTTGCAAAGAAAATCCAGCGTAATTCCGGTGTGAAGCACGCTGGCCACGATCAGAATATCCCTGCCGCGTAGAGCCGGCGCCTTGGTGAAAAAAACCTCGCGGCGGCTGAATCCGCTCAATTCCACGTCTCGCGTTTCACTGCGGACAAAATGGCAGACTACCGGCCTGGTTACGCGCCTCAAAAGGTCCGCCGCAAAAACGAAAGCGTCCTCCAGAATAATCACCGCGTCCACCGTTTTGCCGGCATAATCACGCGAGACTTCGCGGCCCAATTGCGCCATCCGCGCCGCAAGTCTCCCGCTGGAATAAACTACTTTCGGCTTCTCACTCAAAGCGGCTCCTCGCAAATCACCAGCACTTTGCGTGTTTCCTCACCCGTGAGAAACCGTTGGGCCACAGGAAAACCCCTGGCCCAGACCAATTCGCCGGCACTGGTGAGCACGGGCCAACTCCGGCGCTCGCGCAGCGCAATGCGCCGTTCACGGAACAATTGCTTCAACTTGCGGTCGCGCAGGCGTCCCTGGGGCCGAATGGCATCGCCCGGATGCCAGTTCCGCACGACTACCGGTGCCCGAATACAGCTCCAATCGGCGAACACCGCCTCATCATAAGTGTCCCTCTGCCCAGCAGGCCAGTCAATCACTTTCAGCCGGATACGTCTTCCAATTTCGGGTAGGTCAACGTCCAGTTCAATCAGGTCGTCCAAAGGGATGGCACGCTGGAATTCCGCCTCATTCGCCGAGTCTTTTCTTGCCTCGCGGGGTGCCCTTCGGCTGAACCGCAGTTCGTCAAAGCCCCGCTCCACGGTGATATCGTGCGGAAGATGAATCTGGTGGCCGCTGGTGGATGTTGTTGCCAGCCGCAGGACGTCCTCGACATGTCGGCTCGTGAATCCAAGACGATCCCCTCTCAACTCCGCGAGTATGCGACGAATGATTCGCGTCGTGACCGGTGCCATCACTCCACGATCCTGAGCGGATCCCATGCCCAGATCGAGGGGCATCATCAAATCCTGAATCACGATACTCAATGCATCTTCATCACGCCGGACCAGCTCAAGGAAGCGCTCTTCTGCCAGAGCGGTCCAGAACGCTTCATCCTGCCTCGCCAGTGTGGAGAGCTTGTTTAGGTGAGATACGATCGCAGGTTGAAAATCCTCCTCCAAAACGGGAAGGAGCCGCCGGCGAATCCTTGCGCGCAGCCGCGTTTCGTCAAAATTTGAGGAGTCTTCGCGCCAAACCTGGCCACGCGCTTTCAGAAACTCGCGCAACTCCGCTCGACGGACTTCAATCTGCGGCCGCACAACATGTTCGGCGACCGGATAAATCCCCCCCAGCCCGGCTAATCCCGTGCCTCGAATAATTTTTGCCAGAATGGTTTCGGCCTGATCGTCAGCAGTGTGTCCTACACACACTCGTGTGACGCGCCCATCCTTCACCAGCCTTGAGAAAAACGAGTAGCGGCATTTTCGCGCCGCCTCCTCCAGATTGGACCCTGTCTCCTTCGCCCGCGCGGCAACACTCTCCCTCCCCGCAATGAATTCCAAACCAAAGACTGCCGCCAAGCCGGCCACGAATCTCTCGTCCTCGTCAGACTCCGCACCGCGTAACTCATGATTGAAGTGCAGCACCAGAAGCCGAATTCCGAGCGATTCTCTCAGCCCTTCCAACAACAGAAGCAGCGCGACCGAATCGGCTCCGCCCGAAACCGCCACTCCGGCAATATCTCCGGCCTTTAGCATCTCGTGGCGGCGAATGGTGGCCAGCACCCGCTGGTCAATCTGAGACAATTGGGAAATCATGGTTGAAAATCCATCGGGTTTAGCAGGGGCACGGCGCTGCGTCAGCTATGGTAGCAGCCGGGCGCGTAGGACAGCAATCGAGTGAAGGGATTCGAGGGCCAGAGGGTAATCTAGTTGGATAGTTGCTGCGCCATTAGCCCGCGGCAGTAGGTAATCCTGCGATCAAGTGTGACAGCCGCGAAATGGGCGCATCTCGAAAGCTCGCGCTCCGTCCAGGAAACCACCCCCGGGATAAACCTCCCCGACACTGCGCGCACAGCGCTCAAAAGCGTGTAGTACCCTCGCACGGCGGCAATCGAGCTGCGATCCTTTCCGGGCTCGGGGCACAAGCGTGCCAGTTGCAAAAGCCGGGCAAACTCCGCCCCGCTGATTTCGCCGTCGCGGATTCCGGTAACCTCACGCACTTGCTGGGAGAGAGGCAGCGCGCCAGTGGCCGCGATCAACGAACGGCAATAGGAGACAAAGAACTGCAGCAGCGCCACAATCGACAAACCGAAGATGAGAGCGGTGATCATCGGGAGCCCAGGGCCACGCGCGCTGTGGTTAGTCGCGCCCCTTCAGGGATCCTTAGAAACGTATAGCCCCAGGCTAAAGGAAGCCAAATCGCCATGGCGTACGAAACTAGTCTCCAAACCAAACTATTGGGGTACAGGACAGACAGCGCATAACTTGCTGCGAATGCACTGAAGTAGACGCCCAGAGCGAGAACTAACTGAATCAGCTGGGTGCGGGTCTCGCGCAATTTCCGGATCGCCACCCACAGAACATAACTGAGCACAGCCCCGACGAAGTATAAATTCTGCGATAGCTCAGCCGCAAAGTTCGTCACCATCTTGTCCTGAGCCTGCCGCACCATCCCATAAGAGACCGCGGAAATCAGCCCGATTACGAGGATCGCGCCTATACGGATGTAGATCCTTGCGCCCATCTCCTGAAATACATGAGAAAAAAGACACATCAATGCGAAGAACAAGCAAATTGTAAGAAGCGCGTCTGAATAGAAATAAAAATAAAAATACTGACTGGAGCGCACCCCGTATTGAACCATGGTGAAGAATCTGGCTGCGGTGAAAAGTGTAGCTACCAGCATGTAGAAGTTCAGAGGGAAAAACCGAAGGAAACTACGAGCCCAAATTGCACACACCACCACACCCATCTGCAGCGACGGGATAACTATCCACCCGACATAATCGAACGAACCAGACATGTGCGTCTTTCTTAGTGGCGCGCATGCCTGGCTCGCCCGGGTCGCTCCTGATCATTCCCGCGAGGCTAGCCTGAGGCTTGTCCCGCGTGACCGATACAGGTTAACCCTGTGGCCACGGCGGAGTGCCGCCACCATTGGCCGTTTGTACCTGTGAGTGCTGTACCGACAGGTTAGAAACGAGAATTGCGCCTGTCAGGCCAAGCACGGTGAGCACAGCTACAGCAAGCAACTTCTTCATAACCCCTCCGTGATGCGAACAACGGAGGGATTATACGCCCGGCTGTGCCACAATGGTACATATACGGCTTTTTATGTCATTTGTGTCTAAACAGTACACACCACCAGTATTTGGCCCGACCGCGGGGCTACCCCTACGGCTAGGGCCAGAGTCGGAAAATCGTCCAGAAACAGAGTACTGGCCAGCCCAGTAGGGGGTCAATGGGCCTAAAGTACTACTCTGGGAAATGTTCCTTGAGCCGTATGGAGCATATCAACCTTATTTTTTCATCCGACTAGCCGATCAGGAGGGCTCAGGGACTGTAATCGTTAACCGCTTGACTCCCCTCTATTGCGTTCTTACTATGGAACGCTTCGGAAAAGCCGGCGTAGCTCAGGGGTAGAGCGAGGGTCTCATAATCCCTAGGTCGTGAGTTCGAGTCTCACCGCCGGCACCACTCTTACATGGTTGCTGTCCGCATTGACTTGCTTTTGAGCGCAGCCTAACATCCACGCACGGGCGGATTCTGAGCAATGATTGGGCTAAACATATCCCACTATCGAATCCTGGAAAAACTTGGCGGTGGGGGCATGGGAGTGGTGTACAAGGCGGAGGACACCCGCCTCGACCGCTTTGTCGCTCTCAAATTCCTCCCCGAAGACCTGACTCATGATCATCAGGCACTGGAACGATTCCGACGGGAAGCTAAAGCCGCGTCGGCGTTGAACCATCCGAATATCTGCACGATTTACGACATCGGCGAGGAATCCGGCAAAGCCTTCATTGCCATGGAGTTTCTGGAAGGCAAGACCCTGAAGCACAGCATTTCCGGCCGGCCCATGGAACTGGAAACGTTGCTGGACACAGCTATCGATGTCGCGGACGGGTTGAACGCCGCGCACTCGAAAGGGATCGTCCACCGGGACATCAAGCCCGCAAACATTTTCGTAACAGAGGGCAGCCACGCCAAGATTCTCGATTTTGGTCTGGCGAAGGTCGCGCCTGCGAGGAACCCGTCCCAACCAACCTCATCGGCGGAAGGCGTGGCAGAAACCATTGACGAACAGAATCTGACCAGCCCGGGCTCAACGCTCGGGACAGTCGCCTACATGTCACCTGAGCAGGCGCTAGGTAAAGAACTGGATCCCAGGACCGACATATTTTCTTTTGGCGTGGTGCTTTATGAAATGGCCACCGGTCGCATGGCATTTACAGGGACCACTTCCGCGGCCATTTTTGACTCGATACTGCACCGCGCGCCAGTGGCGCCGGTTCGGCTCAATCCCGATGTGCCCGAAGGCCTGGAGCAGATTATTAACAAGGCGCTGGAAAAAGAACGCGACATGCGTTATCAGCACGCTTCGGATTTACGCACCGACTTAAAGCGCCTGAAACGTGAGACCGATTCAGGGAGAATGATTCGGCCCGCGGACGAGAGAAATGGCGAGAGCGTATCTGGGCGAACGCCATCCGCGATTTTACGGAATGACCCGACCGGCACGCACTCGCAAGGGGGCCAAATTTCCAACGCAGTGGGCCTGGCTTCGGGCGACGCGTTTGCGCAAGCCTCAACTGGCGCCGTCCCTGGTTCAAGCGGTGGAGTCTCATCCGCGGGCGTGAAACGCGGGAGTTGGAAATTGTGGTCAGGCATTGCGACGATAGTGATCGCTGCAGGCGCCGTGGCGAGCTACTTCTATTTACAACGGACGCCGAAGCTGACCACCAAAGACACCGTGATCGTCGCCGAGTTTACGAATACTACGGGTGATACGGTTTTTGACGGCGCTCTGCGGCAAGGTCTCGCCGTGCAGTTGGAGCAGTCGCCATTCTTGAATATAGTCTCCGACCAGCGGGTCGCGCAGACGCTTCGATTTATGGGGCAGCAAGCCGACGCGCGCCTCAATGGCGACCTCGCCCGTCAAGTTTGCGAACGCACCACCAGCTCGGCGATGTTGGACGGGTCCATCACCCAGATCGGCAGCCAATTTAATCTGATTCTGAAAGCCATTAATTGCGCAACGGGGGAAACAATCGCGAGCACCGAAGCCCAGGCGCCGGACAAAGATCACGTCCTGGGTGTCCTTAACGATTTGGCGTCGAGCATGCGCAGAAAGTTGGGTGAATCGCTCGGGTCCATTCAAAAATACGGAGCGCCTGTGGAACAAGCCACCACAGCATCCCTCGAGGCGCTAAAAGCCTATAGCTTGGGCCGCCAGGCGTTGATCACAAAAAATGATCCCAGCGCAGCCGAGGCTTTTTTTCGGAGAGCCACGACTCTTGACCCGAATTTCGCCATGGCCTATGCCAACCTGGGAACCGCGTACTTCAACGAAGGCGGTCTCGATCCCAGCAAGTTTAGCCTCGCGGGGGAAAACGCCGCCAAGGCGTATGCGCTTCGAGACCGCGTCAGCGAGCGAGAAAAATTTTATATTGATACACATTACTTTCAGTTCGGGTTGGGCGATCTGGAAAAGAGCATCAAAGCGTATGAATTGTGGCGCGATACTTATCCCGCAGATGCCACATCGACTGCCACAAATCTCTCCTCGATCCATGGGGCACTGGGTGACTTGGACCTGGCACTAAGCGAAGCCCAAGAGGCTTTGAAGCTTGATCCGAACAGGGCCCTCTCTTACTTCAATGTTGGCTACACCTACGAGCGAATGGGGCGGTTTGACGAAGCCCTGGCCGTGTTTCGCCAAGCGCAGGATAAGAAACTGGACACGACATCGTTCGGCGGTCCGCGCTTTTATATCGCCTTTGTTCGGAATGATCAGGCGGAAATGACCAGGCTGATTGCGGAGCTCTCGGCAATGCCCGGATCAGAAGACGCCGTGCTTGACTTGCAGCAGTCGCAAGCCGCGATAGCGGGCCAGTTTGCGAAGGCCAATGAGATTACGCGTCGAATAATTGAAGACGCGAAGCGAAAAGGAAATAAGGAACAGGAAGCCTTGCTGCTTCTTGAAATTGCCGGTCGCGATATGCTGGGCGGCAACAGCATCGCGGCGCAAAACGAAGTGCGTGCTGCATTGGCGCTTTCGTCGTCGCAGATCGCGGAAACTCAAGCCGCCTCGATCCTTGCCTTCCTTGGAGATCAAACTCGCGCGGAGCAAATGGCTGAAGGCATCTCCAAGCGTTACCAGGAAAACACAATTGCGCAACGAATTTTCATGCCCATCATCCGTGCGCTGATCGAATTGGATAAAGATAACGCCACCCAAGCCATCGAGATCATAAAGCCCACAGTTCAGTACGACTTGGGCGATGTCGCTTCGCTGCGCACGGCATACATTCGCGGACACATCAATCTTGCTGCTAAGAAGGGCAACGAAGCTGTCGCGGAATTCCAGAAGATTCTCGACCATCCCCAGATCGTGGGCATTGACCCCATGTATCCACTCGCTCATCTCGGACTGGCGCGTGCGCGAGCACTGTCCGGCGACATCCCGGGCGCGCGCACCGCTTACCAGGACTTCTTCACCGTGTGGAAAGATGCGGATGCAGATCTCCCCGTTCTGATCCAGGCAAAGGTGGAATTCGCAAAATTGAAATAGAAGGGCTGCAGTTATTTCAACAAGTCGAAACTAAATCCCCAAAATGTTGGCCTGAAGCTTGGTGTAGCCATGTTCCCCAGCCCAAACATTTAGAGGGATACTCGCGAGTTCGTCCACAACCGGAACGGCATGGCCGGATTTCGTGAGATCAACCGTTTTGATGTAGCTGTGACACGTGTCGCACGCTTCCACGCGGACGTGGCCCAGCTCCTGCGCTGAAAACACCGCGAGCTTATGGACGTCTTCTTCACCGCATGAAGGACAAACTATTCGCCGGAACTCCCACTCCGCCGAGCACAGTGCGCAGATCAATGATCGCTTGCCGCCATCCCCTTCGGGGCGAAGCACGCCTACGATCGGCTTGGTTCCGCATAACGGACACACTCGCGGAGTTCCGCCCGGCAGCGCCCAATCCGTATTCGACGCGATACATTCCGCGTAGGGCTGCAGGAACATCCACGCGAACAGCGCTTCCGCCGGCCGAAGATTCTCCCCGGAATTCGGACCTTCCCCCCAAAACTCCCGCAGCACTTCCTCCCAGCGTTTCGCATCCTGCGCGTGCAATTCACGCGCCGACTTCGCGAGCGGCGGAGGTGCGTAACGCTCAATATGGTAAAGAAATGGCGCGAAGCGAGGCAGCAGAAAAATCACATCCAACTCTTGCCTTAGTGTGCCGGCGAAACCTGTCTTTTTAGATTTTCCCCGCGCGGTTTCCGCCTCCGCGTACATCGATTGCTGAAATCGCGCGATTTTTTCGTAAAAGAGGAGACCTTCGGAAGCGTAAGGATAGGTGGCAGCCAGCTCCTGCGCGCGGCGAATTCGCCGCTCCCACTTGCCTGCCTTCATTTCTTCGCCGGGGAGTCGCCCACAATCCGGTCATACCACAGCCGGTGGAACGCCATCGCCCAGTTCTGAGAAACATCACCATGCAGTATGGCGTGGAACGCTCCACCTTCCAAAAATACTCCCATGTACAAATGAATCATGAACAATCCGATGGTAATCAGTGCGGCGATGGGATGGACCAGGATTGCGAAATACCGCAGATAACGGAGGTTCCAGGGAATATATTCCGTGAACCAAAGAATCACACCGGAGACGAGCAATGCAATGCCACACCAGAAAAACGCCCAAAAGAGATTCTTTTGTCCGGGGTTGAATTTATCCGTGAGCGCAACTTTGTCATCCTGGTTGCGAATGTAGAGCGGTAAAGATTCGTCCCATGCGCGATCCGAAGGTTCTTTGCCCATCTGCGACGCCCACATCCGGTACATCAAAAACACCGCCGCCGTGAAAATTAATCCAACCCACGGGTGCAAATCGCGCGTAACCGTCGCACCGCCAAGCACCACTGCGATCCAAAACAACCAGGGCGACCAAAATGCCAGGCCGGTGAACAACAAGTAAAGATAAGAGAAACCCGCTACCCAGTGCACCGCCCGCTCATGAAACGTGTACCGCATGATGCGGGCGCCCGGAAGAACGTAGGATTCGTCTTTCATCGCCGTGGTTCCTTCTTGGGTACGTCGACCAAAATATTTTCAGTCTTGGGACCGAACCGCAGGTAGTGAATCGCCAGCCCCGCCAACCCGGCGATCATCGCAAAATTGCCAATCCATTTGAGCGGAGATTTCCACAATTTCACGGTCCAGGGAATCGCCGGATTCGAGGGCAGCCCGCCATAGGCTTCGGGATTGGTCAGATCATGCAAAACGTAAATCACGTGCGTCCCACCCACACCTGCGGGGTCGTACACCCCCGCATTCGCAAATCCCGACTGATCGCGCAGTTGCTTCGCTCGATTTTCCGCCAAAAACTTCATGTCATCCTTCGAGCCAAAGTGCAGGCATCCGGTGGGACAGGACTTGATGCACGCCGGCTCCAGCCCCTCGCTCACCCGGTCCACGCACAGCGTGCACTTGAAAACTTTTTTCGCTTGCGGGCTGAACTTCGGAATATTGAATGGGCACCCGCTCATGCAATATCCGCAGCCGATGCACTTATCCTGCTGGAAATCCACGATCCCGTTCACGTACTGAACGATCGCGCCATCGGCGGGACAGGCTTTCAAGCATCCCGGCTCTTCGCAATGCATGCACTGATCTTTGCGCATCAGCAGCATCAGGCTGCCGTCTTCGCGCTCATGCTCGTTAAACTTAATCAGGTTCCAGTAATTCCACTCCGTATTCGGCATCGTCTGGTAGCTGTTGTCGAAAACGGTTTGGGAGAATGAAAGCCCGTTCCATTCCAGGCAGGCCACCTCGCATGCTTTGCAGCCGATGCATGTGGATGTGTCCACAACTTTGCAAACGTCAAATTCACGCTTCAGCCCCGCCCCAGGAACTGGACCGGAGTGCCCGGAAATCGCTCGAATTTCCATCGTAGCCTGGCTCATAACCGGCTCTCCCTAGGCCTTTTCCAACTTCACAAGGAAACCCTTGAACTCGGGCGTGAACGCGTTCGGGTCAATCACCGTCGGTGAAAGCAGATTCAGAGGAGTCCGCGCATTTCTTTCCGCGTCCTCCGCTATCCCGCGGAATCCCTGGTGAATCGGTATGCCAATTTGATAGACCTTTTTGCCGTCAATCTGCATCGACTTAATTCGCTTGGTAACAAACGCCTTGGCAATGTAAACTCCGCGCGCGCTGGTCACCTTCACTTTTTCACCGCCGTGGAGACCCATCTCGTCGCCCAACTCCGCGGGAATTTCCACGAACGGTTCGGGAATCAGCTGCACGTTCATGGGATTGTTTTTCGTCCAATAGTGATAGTGCTCGGTCAATCGGTAGGTCGTGCAAACAATGGTGTAGCCCTGCTCGACCGTGCCGTATTTGTCAGCGGCCGTCGTGAATTTCTTCACAACCGGACTATTCGATTGCTGCGGGTGCAGCGGATTCTGAATTGGACTTTCAATCGGCTCGTAGTGTTCCGGGAACGGCCCGTCAGCCATAGCCCCCAGAGGGACAAATATTCGCCCGATCCCCTCGGGATTCATGATGAACGGCCCCATGTGATCCTTGGGGTTCGAATCCACTTTGAAGTCGGGCACATCATTCCCGCCCCACTTCTGATTCGCTTCGCTCCACCAGATTTGTCGTCGCGAAACATCCCAAGGCTTGCCATCTGTGTCGCAGGATGCGCGGTTGTACATCACCCGGCGGTTCGAGGGCCAGGACCAAGCCCAGTTCGGATAAATCCCCAGCCCCGAAGGATCTTCCGTTCCGCGCCGCTGAATCATCGCCCCGGCTTCGGTCCACGAGCCGCAATACAGCCAGTTTCCGCAGCTCGTTGTTCCGTCGTCCTTCAACCACGCGAAGCCCGGCAATTGCTGGCCCGCCTTAATCTGAGCTTTCGTGACCGGGTCCTCAAGATCCGCCAGCGCCTTGCCGTTGATTTCCTTGGCCACCTCTGACAGCGCGGGATGCTGCGGATCGGTATAGGCCCAGGTCAAATTCAAAATCGGGTCCGGGAATTTCCCGCCCTGCGATTTGTACAAATCCCTCACCCTCAAAAATATCTGCGCGATGATGTCCTGATCCAGTCGCGCATCCCCCGGTGGAGGCAGCGCCGCATTCTTCCATTGCAGCCACCGCGCCGAGTTTGTGAAGCTCCCGTCCTTTTCGGCGAACCCCGCGCACGGCAGGCGGTAGACGGTGGTTTGAATCTTCTGCATCTCCTCTTTTGATGTGCCGGGCGCCCTCCAAAACTCGCTGGTCTCATCGGGATAAATCTCTCCCACCACCAGCCAGTCCGCTTTCTTCAGCGCATCAATATTCTTCTGCGTGTCCGGCCCGATCATCACTCCGTTCATCCCGAACGCGAAAATACCTTTCACATTTCCGCGATACATGTTGTCCCAGATTTGCGCCCAGGAATAATTCCGGTCCACTTTCGGCAAATAGTTGAACGCGAAGTCGTTTTCCTTTTTCGCCGCATCGCCATACATCGCTTTCAAGAGCGACACCGCAAATTTCGGCGTATTCGACCAATAATTGTAGGAATCCCAGGGTGCGGGCTTTGAGGATGTCGGCGTAATCCGTTTAAGGTATGCCGCAAAATCGCTGTCGGCAGGAGTCGGAACCTTCAAATAACCCGACAAATTATCGAAAATCCCGGCCATGTCCGTGGCGCCCTGAATATTGGAATGTCCGCGCAGCGCGTTCACTCCTCCGCCCGCGCGCCCCACATTTCCCATCACCAGTTGCAACATGGCCGCGGTGCGAATCATTTGCGTTCCATAGGTGTGCTGCGTCAAGCCCACGGCGTAAATGATCGTCGCGACTTTCTTCATATCGCCGCCGGCGCGGATGGACGTGAACAAGTCGGCGGCCTTCAGGAAATCTACCCGCGGAATGCCGGTAATCTTTTCCACCATCTCGGGCGTGTATCTCGAATAGTGCTGTTTCAAAAGCTGGAAAACACAGCGCGAATTCTTCAGCGTCAA
>Ga0209698_10004822_pt1 | contig 14705 bp, 8 predicted proteins | sample LitLauG_LLR_2012_FD_187203 | JGI IMG/M metagenome (GOLD analysis project Ga0209698, IMG submission 187203) | Freshwater sediment microbial communities from Pennsylvania, USA - Little Laurel Run_MetaG_LLR_2012 (SPAdes) (version 2) | ecosystem: Environmental > Aquatic > Freshwater > Creek >...
CGCGAATCTTTGCCGGAGACGAAGTCCACGCCCTGATTCACGATTTCAATCACATGGCGGAACGGCTGGAGTCGCTTGTGGATGCGCAAAAGCTGCTTTTGCGAGACGTGTCACACGAACTTCGGTCGCCTTTGGCACGCCTCAGCGTAGCACTCGAGTTGGCTCGTGAGGATGCCGATCCGACAAGAACAGCGCATCTGGATCGGATAGAACGGGAGACCGGTCGGCTTAATCTGTTGATTGGCCAACTGCTATCGCTGTCGTCAATGGAGGCGTTGGAAAAGGTTGAGAATTTCGAGCCGCTCTCTTTGAATCGCCTTATTGAGCGCATGATTCCAGACGCGGAGTACGAAGCAATGCAGAGACAATGCTCACTGGCTTTTCACGCCGGCGATGAGTGCGCCGTTGCGGGCAACCAGGAGCTTCTTTATCGAGCGATTGAGAACGTGGTGCGGAACGCGATCCGTTTTACGGAAAGCGGCTCCGAGGTTGAGATCCGCTTGACGGCAAAAACCTCGCACGGGGAAAAGCATGCGGAGATCGAAGTCAGCGATCGAGGTCCGGGCATTCCGGAGGGTCAGTTGCACGCGATTTTTCGGCCATTTTACCGAGTAGATTATGCGCGCAGCCCGGACACAGGTGGATTCGGCGTAGGCCTTGCCATCGCGGAGCGGGCGGTGCGCCTGCACCATGGAGACCTGATTGCCCTCAACCGAAAGGGCGGTGGCGCAACGATTCGGATCACTCTCCCGGCCATCGGGACCAAGGCCCTTTGATTCGATTACTTCTCCTCTTTCAAAATCTCCTCAATAATGGACTTCGATACCGGCAAATGGTCCTCATTTTCTTTCAGCCACCCGCGATAATCCTGCTCAATTTCAGGGGACCACTTGGCATCGATCTGTCCAGCGGTGTACTTCTTCTCCCTCAAGCGTTGGTGGCCGAACGTATCTTCAAGACGAGTACGTTCCGAGTCTTTGACGACTTGCTCCGCGAGTTGCGGCGGTATAAACAGCACACCGCCATTCCGGCCGAGGATCACATCACCCGGCATTACCAGGGCGTGTCCGATTCGGGTCGGACCGTTGATGCTTACCATGGTTGAGTTCAGTCTCGCCCCGCTCGCCAGTGTTCCGAAGTGGTGGGATGGATCGTAGTAACGCACAAATGATGTGAAGTTCGGCAGTTCTTCCAAGCCGTTGATATCGCGAACGGCGCCGTCGTAGACGATGCCGTTTCCTGATCTGGCGTAGATCGCGTTGCCCACGTTGTCGCCGATCGAGGGCCCATCCGTCTTGAGTCCGAAGTGGTCGGCCACATACACGTCGCGTGGCTGCAACATGTCCACGGGCCAGGCATTCGTGCCGCCCTTTCGATGGTCCTTGACTCCCTGCTCCTCGATGACTTTCTCAATATCGGGTCTGCCCGGCATCCACACGGCAGTCAGCGCCCTGCCAACCAGAATTTGTTCGGGATGGATCGAGTACCAGCCATCCTCATACTGGTGCACAAAGCCCGCCGTGCGGAGGGTCGCCCATGCCTCCTCAAGGGTCACTTTCTTCATGCGGTCGAGAATGTCGTCGGGCACCTTGGGACGACCATCAGGGAACCTCTCCCCTTGCCAGTCGGGGGTGTATTTGATCACATCCTCCCGCGTAAAAAACTCCTGCTGTGCCGTCGTGCACGGAGTTAGTACAATCAAGGCAGCTCCGGCTAAAACACCTGCAACAAGTCTGTGCATTCTCTCAACTCCCAAGGGTGCGTAATCTTTCTGAAATGCTTATTTCTCCGCTTCGAACCAGGGTGTTCCGGGAATCTGAACCTTCTTCGCCGCGTCCTCATCCATCTCTACGCCAAAGCCCGGACGGTCTGACGGAGTGACGTAACCATTCACGATGATCTCGCCCTCCTTCACAAATGATTTCCAGGTATCGAGATGATTGATCCAATGCCACTCGCATGCCAGGAAGTTCGGAAATGCTGTGCATGCGTGAGCAGTCGCCATAAGCCCGATCGGCGAAACCACGCAGTGCGGTGCTACCGGGATATAAAACGTCTGCGCAAGGTTGGCGACTTTTTTGGCTTCAGCAAGTCCGCCAACCTTCTGAAAGTCGGGCTGGATAATGTCGACTGCTTCCTTCTGAAGCAGCTCCCTGTATCCCCATCGCATATACAAGTTTTCGCCACATGCAATCGGGGTCGACGTCGAATGCCGGATGTCCGCCATCGCGTCAATGTCTTCGGGCGGAACAGGCTCTTCGAGCCACATCAACCTGAAAGGCTCCAGCGCTTTGGCGACCTTCTTCCCGGTCGGGGCGTCGTAGCGTCCGTGCATATCGCAGGCAAGGTCCATGCTTGCGGGAATGGACTCGCGCACGTGCGAAACCCATTTCACCATGCGATCGATCTCGCCATTGCTAGCAGTCCAGTTGACTGAGTCAAGGCGCGCAGGGTCCGTAGCATCGTCAAGGTCGATCTTCATTGCCGTAAACCCTTGCGCCTTGATCCACGGGAGCTTCCGGTCCGACTCCTCCCCGATTGGGACGTCCATGTCCGAGTCGCAATAGATCCGGACCTTATCGCGAAACTTTCCGCCCAAAAGCTGGTATACGGGTAATCCGAGGGCCTTGCCTGCAAGATCCCACAGTGCAAGCTCAAGACCAGACATAGCAGTGACGTACTGCCCGCCTTGCGCTCCAGCGAAGATTCCCAAGGTCCGAATCCTCTCCCAAATCGCCTCGACGTTGAGCGGATCGCGTCCAATGAGCAGGCGCCGCCAGCTGCGGATGAGCGACGCGGCTCCCACCGCGGCGTCTGTAGCTTCACCCTGCCCGTAAATGCCCTGATCCGTGTAGACCCTTATGTGTGTCTGCGGTCCGTGCACGATGACCTGCGCGGTGCGCACATCGGTGATCTTGAGCGTTGGCCTCCTCGGTGGCGTACTGTTAGATTCCACAGCCGCCGCCAGGGCGGGAAGTGAAAAGCCAGAGAGCACTCCCAATGCCGGAAGAGCGGCGCCCTTCAGCATTGACCTTCTTGAAAATTGAGCCATAATCCTTCCCGGCCTTTCTTCTGTTTACCTGGACCCGGTTCTGCAAGCAAGAGTCCAACATGTTATGAGGATGCTTCGCTGCACTTGGCGAAGGTCTTCAGGCTGAAATTCTGATGGGCGAGAATTCTAGAGAACGAAAACAGACTCTGTCAACGGAGTAAATCGTTTTGCGGTAGGCATTCCGCTTTCGATTGAGGCTGATTAATCAGGCACGCTCACGGTGATACCAGTTGATTTGCGATTGCTGGGGATTTATTCTTCTTGCTCCGAACGTCCGATCATTGCCCTCCGCCGGAGTTTCAGAGAATCGGCATTTTTCGTGAGGGTATTTGCCGAAGTGACTTTTCACTTCCAAGTGGAGACAGGTATATGGCCCTCCAATCGTCTGGATCCGCACATAGCGCGGCGAGCATAGCGCGAGCAATCCCGGTGGTCCTGAACGGGCGCTCGCTCGAAGCCAACAGGGGCATTCCGCTCAATCTGGACTGGGTGGAAAAGGTTCGGGTCAACACCAGTGCGGTGGAACGACGGGCCGCCACGCACGTCACGCGCCGGACCGTGAAGAAGGAAAACCAGGCAGCCTGGCTCCTAAGGGCCATCGCGTGCATGGACCTGACGACGCTGAGCGGCGACGACACCGCCGACCGTGTGCGGAGGCTCTGCGCCAAGGCGCGCAACCCGCTTCAGCGGCACCTGGTCGAGGGGCTCGGCATCGAGGAACTGCATCTCACCGTCGGCGCAGTGTGCGTCTATCACAGCTTTGTCGAAACGGCAGTAAAGGCGCTGGAGGGATCGGGCATTCCGGTGGCCGCGGTCTCGGCCGGATTCCCAGCAGGGCTCTCGCCCTTGGCGGAACGGGTTGCGGAGATTCATCGCTCGATAGAGGCCGGCGCCACGGAGATCGACATTGTGATCACCCGAGCGCACGTCTTTAACGGTGATTGGCAGGCGCTCCACGACGAGGTTGCGGCTTTCAAACAGGCCTGCGGGGACGTGCATATGAAAGCGATTCTGGCCACTGGAGACCTGATGACGCTGCGCAACGTTGCGCGCGCCAGTTGGGTGGCGATGATGGCCGGCGCCGATTTCATCAAGACATCGACGGGCAAGGAAGCGGTGAACGCCACCCTGCCGGTGTCGCTAACCATGGTTCGCACGATTCGCGACTATGCAGAGCGCACCGGCATGGCGGTGGGATTCAAGGCCGCAGGCGGCATTCGCACGGCGAAGCAGTCGCTGGATTGGCTGGCGCTAATGAAAGAAGAACTCGGCCGCCCGTGGCTGGAACCGTCGCTGTTCCGGTTCGGCGCCAGCGGAATGCTCGGCGATATTGAGCGGCAACTGGAGCATCATCTGACCGGCCACTATTCTGCGGCATACCGTCACCCGATTGCATAGTTGCTCTTCGAACATTGAAGGAGACACAGTGAGCATTGCCGAAAAATTCTACACCATGGAATACGGTGCCGCGCCGGAAGATCCGAAGGAAGCCGTGCAATGGCTGGAGCAGCATCATCGCCGCTTTGAAGAGTTCATCGGCGGAGCATGGGTTGCGCCCGCGAGCGGCGAGTATCAAACCACGAGCGATCCCTCCAGCGGCGAGATCCTTGCCGAAGTCGCAAAGGGAAATCTCGATGACGTGGAGGCCGCGGTGGCAGCGGCGCGCAAGGCCCAGCCTGGCTGGCAGGCGCTGAGCGGGCATCAGCGAGCACGCTATCTTTACGCTCTGGCACGCCTGGTTCAGAAGCACTCGCGCCGGCTGGCAGTGTTGGAGTCGATGGACAACGGCAAGCCAATCCGGGAGAGCCGCGACATTGATATTCCCCTTGTCGCGCGGCACTTTTATCATCATGCCGGTTGGGCGCAGTTGCTCGAGTCGGAATTCCCCAACTACACAGCCTGCGGCGTTGTGGGCCAGGTCATCCCGTGGAATTTTCCGCTGCTGATGTTTGCCTGGAAAGTGGCTCCGGCATTAGCCGCGGGCAACACCGTAGTCATCAAGCCGGCAAAATATACGCCGCTCACCGCGCTCGCATTTGCGGAGTTGGCCATGGAGGCGGGCCTGCCCGCCGGCGTGTTGAATGTGCTCACCTGCGACGCGCGCACCGGCCAGGCTCTCATCGAACATCCCGGCATCCACAAGATTGCCTTTACTGGTTCTACCGAAGTTGGCCGCATCATCCGCAAGGCCACTGCACAGTCGAACAAGAAACTCTCACTCGAGCTCGGCGGCAAATCACCGTTCGTCGTCTTTGACGATGCCGATCTCGATTCAGCGGTGGAGGGCTTGGTAGACGCCATCTGGTTCAACCAGGGCCAGGTCTGCTGCGCTGGGGCGCGGCTGCTGGTGCAAGAACGTGTGGCGGAAGCTCTCTACGCTCGGCTGCGTGCGCGCATGGAGACGCTGCGTGTCGGACATCCTCTGGACAAGTCGATCGACATCGGCGCAATTGTTTCGCCGGCACAGTTGGAGACCATTCGAAAAATGGTGGATGCGGGTGTGGCGGATGGGGCGACGTGCTGGCAGCCGAGCCACAAGTTGCCGGAGAAGGGCAGCTACTTTCCGCCGACCCTGCTGACCGATGTGCATCCATCGGCAACCGTCGTTCAGGAGGAGATCTTCGGCCCGGTGCTCGTCGGCATGACCTTCCGCACGCCGGCGGAGGCCGCGGAACTAGCAAACAACACGGTCTACGGGCTGGCTGCGAGCATCTGGAGCGAGAACATAAACGTCGCGCTCGACCTTGCGTCCCAGGTAAAAGCCGGCGTGGTCTGGGTGAATTGCACCAACCAGTTCGACGCCGCTTGCGGTTTCGGCGGCTATCGTGAATCCGGCTACGGCCGCGAAGGCGGGCGAGAGGGAATGCTCGAGTACCTGACGCCCAAATGGCTTCATGCGTTACCGGCGGCGCGTGCGACTGCGAATCGCATCGAAGCACCGGACGATCAGGACAAAATCGCCCCGGCCGATTCACCCATTGATCGCACGGTTAAACAGTATTTCGGTGGAAAGCAGGCGAGGCCCGACTCCGGTTACTCCATCCCGGTCTATGGTCGCGCGGGGAAGCTGCTAGGAGAGGCGCCGCTCGGCAACCGCAAAGACATACGCAATGCTGTGGAAGCGGCGCGCGCTGCCTCCGGCTGGGCAAAGACTTCCGCGCATAACCGCGCACAGGTGATCTACTACATTGCTGAAAATATGATCCAGCGCCGCGACGAGATCGCGCGGCGCCTCGCTGCCGCTGTTGGAGAAGAGCAGGCCGCGGTCGAGACCGATCTCTCCATTGACCGCATCTTTACTTACGCGGCCTGGGCGGACAAGTACGACGGACATGTGCATCATCCGCCGGGACGCAATATAGCTATCGCCATGCCCGAGCCGGTGGGGACTATCGGCATTCTCGCGCCAACAGAAGCGCCGCTGTTGGGGCTGCTCTCGCTTGTTCTTCCTGCAATAGCCGTTGGCAACACTGTGGTCGCAGTGCCCTCGGAGACCTATCCGCTCATTCTCGGCGACCTGTACCAGTTGCTCGACACCAGCGATCTGCCCGGTGGGGTTGTGAATCTGGTAGCAGGCAAGCCGGCTGAACTGGGCAAGACCCTGGCAGAACACGACGGCGTTGAGGCCATCTGGTGCTTCCGCAGCAACGAGGAAGCCGCGATGGTGCGGGCCGCATCCATTGGCAATATGAAACAGGTGTGGACCAACGACGGTCACGAGTATGATTGGTTCAATCCCGCGCAGGCCGAAGGCCGCTGGTTCCTGCAACACGCCACGCAGGTCAAAAACATCTGGGTGCCGTACGGGGAATAGCTTCCAGGGCCAGTGCCCGACTTTGGGGGCAGGACAACGCCAACTCCCTACTACGCAGACGGCGCCAATGTTCTGAAAGCGCGAACGATCGTCCGCACGATCCAGCGCGTCATAACCACGATTACGATCAGGAATGCCGCGGCAATTCCCGCTGCCGCCAATGGGTGTTGAGTAGCCAGCCAGGTAATGAACACCGCCAGCGTGTCTTCGCCCGCGCTCAGCGCGATATTCGAAATTGGTTCGGGAGAAGGAGTCACAGCAACGCGCGCCGCGGTCTTTCCTCCGTGCGCAGCCAGGGCAATCAGCCCGCCTGCCAGCGTTGCAACCAATTGCATCTCCGGCGAGAGATGAGAGGTCGCGCCAAACGCGATCAGCGCCGCTACCGGAATCCGCACAAACGTATGGAGAGCATTCCAGAACAGGTCGAATGCCGGAACCTTGTCGGCGAAAAACTCAACTCCAAATAATGCGATTGAGGCCCCAATCACCCACCAGTTGCTCAACAGATGGAGCCCGCTCGGCAACTCGAGCAGCCTGGTGTGTGCCAGCAATCCCAGGGTGGCTACTGTCGCGTAAACATTCAGTCCGGCCGCGAAGCTGATCGCCACTATCAGCCCGGCGAGTTCAGAACCAACGAATGCGGATCCGCCAAGATTCATGCCTGAAAGCATTTTCGTACCAGGCCTCATCGCCATTACAACATACAAGACGGTGACCCGATGTGAAACTCTTCAACGCCTGAGAAGATTGAGGGGAAGTGCGTTTCCTTAGAGCGCTCGACCTCCGGGTCTCGCGCGGTTCGCGACCCGCTTTCAATTGGAAACCGTTTGCCAGGCGATCTCCGGGGAATGTATAAATCGTTGCGCGATAGTTTCTGGCGAGCGGTGCCCCGGCTTCAAGTATTCGAGGAACTGAAGACAGGAGGGCGAGTTAAACCAGCCAGGCCAGGGCCCGCGCCAGAAGTGCTGGGGCCGAAAAGGACGGGAGTGGGATGGAGAGAATGGTCTCAATCAAACGATGGATGGCCGGTGCCGTTGCTTGCACACTGCTTGCTGGCGGGACAACTCTTGTCGCGGAAACGACGTTTGTGGCCAATGAGTACGGTGCGAAAGGCGATACCACGGCGCTCAACACCGTGTCGATTCAAAAAGCCATCGATGCGGCAGCCGTGAATGGAGGCAAGGTTACTTTTCAGCCCGGGACGTATTTGACCGGATCGCTCTTCCTCAAATCAGGAGTCACTCTCGAGCTGCCCGAAGGCGTTACGCTCATTGGCTCTGAGAAGTTGGATGATTATCCGATGCTGCCCACCCGTATCGCCGGCATCGAGATCACCTGGCCCGCCGCCCTCATTAATGTGCGCGACCAGCAAAACGTCTCAATCTCAGGGAAGGGAACTATCGACGGCGACGGACCGATCTGGTGGAAATCGTATTGGGATCTGCGCGCCATCTACGCTCCGAAGGGCCTCCGTTGGGCTTCGGATTATGATGCTTTCCGTCCGCGCCTCATCCTTTTTCAGAACTCTTCCAACATCAATCTCGGCGGCGGCATTCTCCTCAAGCGTTCAGGCTTCTGGACCGTGCAGATTCTTTATTCGCACGATGTTCACGTCGATGGAGTAACCATTCGCAACAACGAAGGCGGCAGGGGACCGAGCACCGACGGAATCGACATCGACTCATCCCGTAAGGTGTTGGTGGAACATGCGGACATCGACGTGAACGACGATGCCCTGTGTCTAAAGGCCGGTCGTGACTCCGACGGCTTGCGCGTCAACCGGCCAACAGAAGACATTGTCATTCGCGATTCCATCGTCCGCGATGGCGCTGCGGCCATCACCATTGGCAGCGAGACATCGGGCGGCTTCCGCAACATCGAAGCCTACAACATTACGGCGCTCAGCCACGTTCCCTCTGGAGTCCTGTTCAAATCCGCTCACGTTCGCGGCGGCTTTGCGAAAGACGTCCGTATTCACGACCTCACACTCGATGGGGTCGCAATTCCGGTACACATCACGATGAACTGGAACCCGTCCTTCAGCTATGCAACACTGCCACCCGGCGTAAAAGATATTCCCTCTTACTGGGTAACTCTCACGACCAAGGTTCCGGAGGAGAAGGGACTGCCTCACTTCAGCGATGTGCACATCTGGAACCTCAAGGCCACCGGGGCCAGAAAGGCGTTCGACGTCAGCGCTTATTCGAATGCGACCCTCGACAACTTTCGCCTCGACCATCTCGACATTGAGGCAGCCACCGCCGGTACAATCGCTAACGCCAGGAACTGGACCATCGCGGATAGCAATATTCAAACCGCCGACGGCAGCAAGCCGGTGTTCACGGACTCATCGATTGCCGATCCCAAAGACATTGCCTACGGCGAGCCCGGGTCGGAGTCGGAACGCCAAGCCAACTCCCCAGCCTCAACCCTCGCGCCACCTCTATCAACGGACGCTCGGTCCGGCATGCGGCCCTCAATGCCAACTCCTACGAACCCGAATCTGCCTACGCTCTACCTTGTAGGAGACTCGACAGTGCGCAATGGCCGAGGCGACGGTGCAAATGGACAATGGGGATGGGGCGAGCCCATCGTCGACTACTTCGACGCATCCAAAATAAACGTCGTCAATCGCGCACTTGGCGGGCGCAGCAGCCGCACCTACATTACCGAGGGTCGCTGGGATGAACTGGTAGAAATGCTGAAGCCTGGCGACTTTGTCGTCTTTCAGTTCGGTCACAACGATTCCGGGCCGCTCGACGATACCAGTCGCGCACGCGGCACCATCCCCGGCATCGGCGATGAAAGCCGTGAGATCGACAACCCGATCACAAAAAGACATGAGGTGGTGCATACCTACGGCTGGTACATGCGAAAGTATCTTGCCGATACGCTGGCCAAAGGTGCTACGCCCATTGTGTGCTCGCCCATTCCCCGCAAAATCTGGAAGGACGGCAAGGTCGTGCGCAATGCGCAAGACTACGGCGGTTGGGCGCGGCAGGTTGCGGAATCGCAGAGGGCCGGCTTTGTCGATCTGAACGAGATCATCGCGCGTCACTACGATGCTCTGGGCGAGGCGCAGGTAGAACCACTCTTCGCCGATCCTCACACGCACACCAGCCGCGCCGGCGCGCTTATGAATGCAGAATGCGTGGTCGCGGGTCTCAAGACACTCCCCGGAAATCCGCTTCGAGCCTTCTTCTCGGAAAAGGGGCAGGCCGTTTCTCCGGACACCGGCCATTGAGCCGGCCAAGCCGCGGTTGTCTCAGTACATCTTCCAGATCTCGCTAGCTGCCGGCAGAAATGCGCCCATGCCGCACATGTGGATCGCCGAGGCTTTGAAGGGCTGCGGATCAGCGCCCGTCTGCTGAATCGAGCCCAGGCGTCCATCGGTATGCATGTAATGCAGCATCCCCGCTCATCCTTTCTCGATCACCAACGTATAGACCTCTTTGTCCAGCCATCCCTGATTTGCCACGCGCGAACGCATTGGCTCTAGATAGGCCGAATGCGGAAGAACTGTGTCACAACCAACTCAATCGAAGGCGCCATATTGTCCACAATTCATCCAAAAGTCGGATCATTTAGTGGAAAAAAATAAATCTTCTATTGACAATTATTCAAACAAAATGAGTTAATTTCCAGCAAAGGTCAGACCTCCCTGCCATCGGGCCCGAAGAGGTTGGATTCGCTTCAGGTCCGAGTTGTAATCCCACCCACTTGCTTATGAGGAGACTATCCAGGCGGAAAATATGAAACCAAAGATCAATTTGACCATCGGACTCCAAAGACTTGGTGGAAACTGGGCACGCATCAGATCGGTAATGCTGGTCCTGGCAATCTGTCTGATTTGGGAAGGTAGGCCCGTTGCGGCTCAGCTCGCCGGCCAGGGCTCTATGCAGGGCACGGTCTCGGATTCGACCGGCGCGGTGATCCCCAACGCAACAGTTAAAGTGACCAACACTGCCACGAATGTCTCCGCGGTGCAAAAGTCATCATCGGCAGGCTTCTACAACATCTCGCCACTTCTTCCCGGAACCTACACAGTGCAGGTGGTGGCGCAGGGATTCAAGATGCTGATGCAGGACAACGTGGTTGTGAACGCTCTTCAGAACCGCGCCTTTGATCCGGTACTCTCCGTCGGCGCGGAATCGCAAACAGTCACCGTCGATGCAGCGCCGCCGGTCCTCGACACCGCCGATGCCACTCTCGGTCTCACCGTTGAAAACGAAACCTACGCCAACCTGCCAATCCAGGTTAATGGGCAGCAGCGCGATCCAACTGCATTTGGAGCGCTCACTCCCGGTGCTCAATCCGGAACTCGTCTTCCGATTGTTGGTGGTACGGGCGACTACCTCGGGCAGCTCTATCTCGACGGCATGCCGGCTACTACCGTCAATCAGCAGGGCGACAGCCGCGTCGTCGGGCTCTCCATGAGCATTGAGGCAGTTGACCAGTTCCAGGTGCTCACAAGCACGCCGCCCGCCGAGTACATGGGCGCTGGCGCTATGAACTTCACAATGAAATCCGGCGGACTCAAGTATCACGGCCAGGTTGCAGATTTTGTGCGCAACACCATCTTCGATACCTGGGGATTTACGTCCAAGGCTGCCAGTCGCGTCACCTCAACGGGCGCAACTGTTCAAGCTCCCAAACCTGTCGAGCACCAGAATGAGTTGTCCGTCAGCGCGGGCGGCGTGGTGCCGTTCACCCGCAAGAAACTCTTCGTCTTCTTTGCCTATGACAAGTACCACGAGCGCCTGGGAGCGAACCCGGCTCTCTACTCAATTCCCTCATCCGCCATGCTCACGGGCGACTTTACCGAACTCAACGGAAACGTTGGTGGTGGTGGAAGAACGGGCACCGGCCCTGACAACCCCGCGGTCCTCTTCGATCCGACCACCAACAGTTGCGCTGCCGGCGTCTGCACCCGCCAGCCCCTCGTCGGCATCAAGAACGGCGTTGCCACAAACAACGTAATTCCCGCCGGCATGATCTCGCCCATTGCCAAAGCAATGGCGGCCGCCCTGCCTGCGCCCTCGAATTCCTCCTCGCTCTACAACAACTACCTCGGCGCCATTCCCGGGGGCTTTGACGACCGGCTTTATGACTGGCGTGCTGACTACGACATCAACTCCCGGCAGCGCCTTTCGACGGTGGGCGTAAACGGAGCCCGTATTTATCTAACGAACTTCAGCAATCAGATGCCGCTCCCTTACGTCTCGGGCACATACGCAAAAATCTACCCGCAGAGCTACATCGTGGAGCACGCCTTCACCATCACTCAGAACCTTGTGAACCAGCTCAAGTACAGCTTCACGCGGTTCATCCAGCCGCAGATCAACGCCACCGATGGCCCGGCCGCGTATAAGCCTTCGGCCTACGGCATCACCAACACACCCGCTGGCCAGGGCAGCAGGGAGTTCCCCGGCGCAACCTTCGGAATCACCGCGGCCTACGGAACCGCCTACACAGTTTGGACCTCAAATACCACCGCCACCACCACACAGCAGGTGAATCCCAACACCTACGCCGTCCTGGACAACGTGCAGTGGAACAAAGGTAAGCACTCGTTCACCTTTGGCTTCTCATATCTCTGGGAAGAGGTCAACAGTGCAGCTCCTGTTGGTTTATCCTCCGAGTTGTATCTGAATTACAACGCATTCTCCACCGCCAACTTCGCAGCCAACTCAAGCTCACTTAGCACGGGTACCGCGGCGGCGCCCTCCGGTTTCTCGTTTGCCAGCTACATGCTGGGGGCCGTAGGCGGGTCGGCATCGAGCGGTACCGCGGCGCCCTCGTTCGGACTGTTTCCCCTCAGTGAAACGGGCGGCCGTTATCATCCAATGGCTCCCTACTTCCAGGACAGCTACAAAATCACGCCAAGGCTGACCGTCGATATCGGCTTACGTTGGGACTACCTGCCTCCCTTCCACGAGGTCAAGAATCGCTGGACCTTCCTGAATCCGAACCTCACCAACCCCCTCACCGGCACGCTTGGCATGTTGCAGTTCGCAGGCAATTATGGTGGACCAAACGTTAGCTGTGGCTGCAGGACCCCGGTAAATACATACTTCAAGAACTTCGGTCCGCGCCTCGGCTTCGCATGGCAACTCAATTCAAAAACTGTCATCCGCTCAGGGTTTGCCGTTGTTTACTCGCAGGCTGGCGGCGTCGGTGGCCGTGGCGGCAACGCTACCGGAACCGGCCAAACAGGCTTCAACATGAGCGCTACCGGACCAACTGAGTCAGCCTCAGGCATTACGGCCGGCCCCTCGTATTGGCTGAACAACAGCACCACTTTTGGCACACTCGGCCTGTCCAATACCGCCATCTTTGGCCCAACCTTTAACTATCCTTCCGCTCCAACGCCTGGCGTCGCGGCGCAGGAACTGAACACTGGAAACTACGTCAGCGGTGGCAAAGTGATTCCAGCCAGCAGTGTCTCCTTTGCCGATCCCCACTTCTCTGGCCGCGCTCCGGAAATTATCATGTGGAATTTCGGCATCGAGCGCAGCCTCACCCCCGACCTCACTCTCGGCATCAACTACGCCGCAAACGAGAGCCACTTCATCATCAACTCCGGCACCACCGGTGGCAACGCTCGCGGCTACTATACCAATCAGCTCAATCCCAAGTATCTCGCGGTGCTCGGCAGTGTTCAGGGCAAGAGCCTCACCGGCTCCACCGTTCCGATTCTCAACGCGCCGGCGAACGCGAACAATGCGGCCATTGTGGCCTCCTACTTCCCGAGCGCGCCCGTGCCCCCCTTCTTTACCGCAGCCGGTGCAGTCAGCGCCTCGGCCAATGTGGCGCAAATGCTCACCGCCTTTCCTCAATACTCAACCGTCAATGACACGTTTGGGAACGTGGGCAATTTCAGCTACCACTCCCTGCAGATCGTTCTCAATCAGCGCATGCACAACGGCCTGTCTTTCAACGCCAATTACACGTACTCGAAGAACCTTGGTGACGATGGAACATACCGCAGCGGCTTTGACATTCCTGCCGGCGCCATCTCTGGCGGAACAACGTCTTACAAGCAAAACAGGATCGACCGTTCGTGGACAGCGATCTCCAGGCCGCATCTCATCCATGCCTACGGCGTCTATGAGCTGCCTTTCGGTAAGGGTAAACTTGGCAGCGATATCGCGGCCGTGCGTTGGATTGCCGGCGGATGGCAGTTCTCCGGAATCTATACCTATCAATCAGGCACACCGCTTGCTGCGACGTGGTCCGGCGTCACCACGGCGACACTGCCCCTCCAGCAGCCAACGGCCATAACGGCAATGCCGGACAAGAACTCCGCCTTCACTGGTCCGATGCGCATACACGGCAAGTTCGGTTCTGGCCCCAACGGCTACAACACCTGCAACCTGGGCATCGCTGCGGTTGGTCAGGGAAGCTGCCCCACCAAGATCCAATATCTGGATCCAACCGGCTTCGCCACGCCGACCAACGTCTCTACCGTAAGCGGTCAACCACAATACCTGATCGGAAACGCACCCCGTACGCTCGCATACGGCGTGCGCAACCCCTATACATGGAATGTGGACGCCAGCGTCCGCCGCACCTTCCCGATAAAGGAAGCCTTGTCGTTCGTATTCGAGGCCGACTGCCTCAACGTCTGGAACCATGTCACCTTCGGCAATCCGACCGCCAGTTGGTCCTCTGGTTCCTCAACATTCGGCACCATCACCAGCGCATCCGGAAACCGCGACTGGCAGTTTGCCGGCCGCATCACCTTCTGAATTGCCTCGACTCGACATTCATCCGCCGCAGTTTCTTGCGGCGGATGCATGCCCGGCCCTCCAAGCCCCTTCAGCAACTGCTGTAAGT
>Ga0209698_10004823_pt1 | contig 14704 bp, 11 predicted proteins | sample LitLauG_LLR_2012_FD_187203 | JGI IMG/M metagenome (GOLD analysis project Ga0209698, IMG submission 187203) | Freshwater sediment microbial communities from Pennsylvania, USA - Little Laurel Run_MetaG_LLR_2012 (SPAdes) (version 2) | ecosystem: Environmental > Aquatic > Freshwater > Creek >...
CATGAGGCCTGTCGTATGACGTTCGAAACAATAGGGACAGCGGAAATTACACGCCAGTGTCGGCAAGATCGTAAGGATGACGTCTCCCTTCTTGCGCCGCCCTTTTCGCCAAATCTCCTGGACCACATTAATTTCATTTACATCAGAGTCGACTAAGAATCCACCATCGGTCAACGTGCCCTCATAAACTGGGTCCTCGACATGCGACGTGTCATGCTCTAGAGCAGTTGCGGCCTGTTGCCCTGCTTGGCCCTGTAAGTCGAGTAAGCTTCCAGACAGAGAGTTATAGGCGAGCGTGAGTCCATCGGGATAGCGGAAGACGTGGGTGTAACGAGACACTTTCAATGCACTTCGTTGAGGGTAGCACGCGGTCTGTTCTAGATGGCTTGGCATTTCCCCACCAGCTTCAAGGGACTGACTTCAGGCCTCCACAATCGAGCCCGCACTTCATTGGATTGCATTGCACAAGGGCGACGCACGGAGATTTAATAATAATGTCGCATGTAACGGGCTTGCAATTGATCGGAATTAATCGCTTTATGAATTTGTCTGCGTAGGCCCTCTCTTTGGCCGTTGCCAGCTCGCCGCCTTTAGTTATTTCCCTTTTCTTTGCCGCCATAGTGATCCCCACGTTAAGAGGCTGACTCTTTCTTGATTTTGCAAGTGATTTCGCAAATGGTGCAGTTTTGCGGTCGGCATAAAGAAATCTTGCAGGTCAAAGGTGTGCATGTCTTCTCTGCTAGTCGCAATACTTTCCGGGCGAGGGCTTTCTCTTTGCTCGTTGTGCGTTTGGAGGATTTCCCGCTGTCCGTTGGCATGGAGATCTCCTTCAACGGAGGACGAACTCGGGGCGGATTCTACCACGTAAAGGCGGATTCCGCACAAGGGAATAGTGTGCGGCTCCCCGACACGGCTCACCTGTAAAGTTCGTACTATAGCTCAAAGAGTCCATTCTTTTGGGCGCCCTTCATTGTCATTCGTGGGTGACAATCAATCAGGCGTGCTTTTTCGCTAGATGACAGACATTTAATCAGCTTGACAAGTCTTAGCCAATGTCTCGGATGCGGAGTCCGCTCACCACGTTTGATCAAAGTTGCATAAGGATGAGAAACACCCATCGCTAATCGAATCTTCTTGACTGTAAACGCAGACAATCGAGGAAGAATCTCTCTTCTATGGAAATCTTCGTCGAGCCATTTTGGAAGCGTTGACGGGTCCCACCTGCGTAGTGTTTCAGCCTGCTTGGGCCAAGGGGGACAGACGGGACGTTCCTCTGCTCTTCACAAAGCAAACAGAGAACGTTCGAAAACGTCAGAGAACGTCCCATCCGTTTGAATGGATGTCCCCGAGTCTCCCTCGACTGCCCTGAGTTTCGCGTTTTTAGGTTTAGCTCTCACACCGTGTGCATATACGCCGGGACAAACACTTCGCTGACAAATGATTCCAGCGGAGTAGGTGTGGTGTTTCTCGCCGACCGCGCTTCTTGCGGCACAATCAGTCCCGCATTCGCGCCTTCCCACATTTCAATAATCAGTTTCGCCGTCTTTTCCGGTAAACCCAGCTTCAGAAGCTCTGACGCAAGGATTGGGCTCGGCACTTGTACATAGCGGACATCGCTCTTCCCGATCGCCTTGCCCACAATGGCTGCCGCCTCATTCATCGAAATATCCCGCTGCCCGTGCAGTTCCTGTATCGAACTACCGGAAAAATCTCGCGCCGCCAACCGCGTGGCCGCATAAGTTCCGATATCTTTCGTGGCAATCCATGGCATGGGCACATCGCCGCGCATTCCGCCTGGCAAAGTGCCAGTTGCCCGCAAGGGTGCCATGCTCATGAACAGATTCTCCATGAAATACGCCGCCCGCAGGTGCAGGATATTCAGCCCGGCGATTCGATTCAGTTTCTGCTCCTGATTGTGCAAACCCACGATGGGGCCCGTGCCCTGTGTTTGTTGTGCGCCGATGCTGCTCAAATTCACAACAAACCGCACGCGCGCGTTTGCGATGGCAGCCGCGTAGCAATCCGAAACTCGTTCTTGATGCGCTCGCAGATCCGCTTGCGACAAATCTTCCGGCAGAATCAGGTAGACTGCGTCCGCTCCAGCAAACGCTGCCATCAGGTAAGGAACGTCTCCCACCCTGCCGACAAAGGGCTCCGCACCCAGTCCCACCAATGAGGCCAGCTTTTTCGCATCTCGTCCAAGCGCGCGAACCTCTTCGCCTTTTGCCAGCAACACTTCCGCCACCCGCCGGCCCGTACGTCCCGTTGCCCCTGTCACAACGATCATTTCAGACTCCCGGAATCTGCCGCGCGCTCCTTCATCCCTTCGGCCATAATCTTCTCCACCTCTTCCGCGCTCCTCGGCAGCTTCGCGCTCAACAATTCATATCCGCTCTCCGTGATCAGCACATCATCCTCAATCCGCACGCCCAGATTCTCGTCGGGAATATAAATCCCCGGCTCCACCGTCACCACCTGCCCAACCATCAGCGGCTTGCACGAATCGCCTGGGTCATGCACATTCAGCCCGATGTTGTGCCCCAGCCCGTGAATAAAATACTGCCCAAGCGGCTTGCCATACTGATCTTTCCCGTGCGAATTGATGTACTCGTACGCAACCTTGAACAAGCTGTGCTTCCCGCTGCGGCACATGTCCGCCCCGGGCTTCAGCGCCGCCAGCGCCGCATTCTGCGCCCCCAGCACAATCTCGTAAATCTCGCGCTGCCTCGCCGTGAACTTTCCATTCGCCGGCAGCGTCCGCGTAATGTCCGCGGCATATCCGGAAAACTGCGCTCCCACGTCCAGCACCACGATGTCGCCGTCTTGAATCTTCCGCCCCAGCCGGTCGTAATGAAGAGACGTCGAGTTCGGTCCTGCGCCCACAATTGGCGCGTACGCCTCCGCCTCCGATCCGCCCATCGCATGCACTTCCACCATCTTTGCCGCCACCTGGTATTCCCACAATCCCGGCCGCATCATCTTCATCGCCGCAAGATGCGCCTCCACGGACAAATCTACCGCCTGCCGCAGAAACACCATCTCCGTCGGCGACTTGATTAGTCGCATCTCGGTAATGGCTTGCCGAATGTCCTTTAGCGTGGCTTGCGGCGTCGCCAGCTTCAGCCAGTCCACGGTCTCTTTTTCGTGCGGATATCCGCCAAGCTCTTTTTCATAGGGAAGTATCGTGTACAGCGTCGGATAAAATTTCGCTAGCTTCTCGATTGTCGCCCGCATCTCGCCAAACACCCGCACATCCGCGAACCCCGTCCGCGCCTGAATCCCGGGATCACTCGGTGACATCCGCACCCCGTCCCATTTTTCCTTCGTCGCATTCTTCTCTGGCAAAAAGAAAATCTCCCGCGCGCCGGTGAAATCGTCCCGCTTCGCCTTGCTGTCCGCCGGCGGCAGCAGGATCAGCCCCGCTCCCTCTTCGTTGTGCCCCGTCAGATAATAGAAATTCTCTTCCTGCGCAAACACATAGCTTTGCGAATCCTCTTCGCGGCCATTCAGCCCGGTCAACACAATCGGTCCGTCGGCGCCAGCGGCCAATTTCCCTCGCCTTTGCGCATATACCGAGTTCGGCTCTCGCTCTCGCCTCTGTTGCGCCCCCGCTACCGGCGCCAGCAGCAATGCAGCCAAGCACATCACGCCGACGGCCACACCGCACGCACTCATCCGCACCTTACGGAATTGCACACCACCACGGTACCGACCACTCATCCGGTCACCTCGGACCCCCAGGGCAGGAGGGCAAGGCAAGAATTCTAGCGGAAATACACTCTCAGACGAAATCAGATCGAGCTTCGTACCTGCTTGAAGCTAGAAGCCATCGCATCAATAATCTTGAGGAGGTCGGAGCTTTAGCTCCGACATTCAGCGCTGAGGAAAATGGGGCTTTAGCCCCTGAAGAGACTCTTCTCTTCAGGCCCAGCCCATACAGGAGGCAACTTCTACTCACTCTTCAGCGATGGCTTGGGAGCCACACTTTTCACGGGATACACCTTCACATACGCAAACATGACCAGCGGAGCGATTAACGCATAGCACACCACCACCGGCAGTGCATTCTTCGCTTGCACGTACTGACCCGTCAGCAGCAGCGCCAGCCCCACATGCCGGTTCGCATTGCAAATGGCAAACGTCTGTCGCACCGCTGGACTGCCCATTCGAAATATCAAAATCGCCCCGATCGATCCAATCGCCAATAGCAGTGCAGCAACCGGAACCAGCAGCGTCAGTTGCTTCAGCACCGGACCCAGCTTGTACAGCACCAAAGCGATCATCACTACCAACAAGACATTTCCCAACGAACTGAGCAGCGGGCTAAACCGCTCCGCCATTTTCGGCCACAGCCACGCGATCACCATTCCAACGGCCAGTGGCAATAATTGTTTTATCGTAATCTGTCTCAGCAGCACCCCCGGAGGAATCCAGATATCCCGTCCGTATAGTTTCCCGCCCGCCTCCACCACAAGCGGAATCATCACCGGGACCATCAGCGCCGCCCAAAGCTGATAACTCGCCGCCATGTGTAAATCAAATCCCTTTTGCGCCATGTTCCGCGTCAGCAGCGGTGCCCCCGGCGCTGCCCCCACCAGAAACAACCCGGCCGTCTCTCCCAGCGTCAGGTGAAACCCTTTCGCCAGCATCAGCGCCAGCCCCGGCGGTATCAGGAATGTCGCCGCCAGCAGGCACAACCACGTACCCCACCTGTGCCGCTGCCAATTCGCAAACACCTCCGTGATCCTCAGGCTCATGCCCACGGACACCATCAGAAAAAATAAAGCAATAGGAAGCAGAATCTGCATGGAAGTCAACTTTTGGCATTCCGGCGGAACCGGGACTCGTGCAATCGATGGGGGAGCGCCCTGTCTCGCACTCTACCACGGGCACTCTATGTAAGCTCTTGTTGAATGGAAATAGGGCAGGGAACGAGTTTTGTTCCTCGCAGACTAGCGAGGATAGTGATTTGGTGATCCGCCGTTCACTCCACAACCGGCAGCCCTCGGGGAGAGGAATTATTCGCCGGTTTTTGGGGCGATGTGCGTCGGGATCTGGCTGCCCGTGTCTCGCCGCGGCGGCGGAAGTTTAGGCGTCACTTTCTTCGGTTTCTTGGTTTCGCGCTTGCCTCTGTCTTTGTTTCCCATAACTGACAGCTTGCCACAGCTTTCCCGCCAAGTCTAATCCCACCCCGGCTCACTTCACTACGGGCAGTTCGATGTACGAAGCCATCGCCCCCGAACAATACACCCGCTGCGTCGCTGCCACGTAATCGGCCGCCGTCGCCTTATAAATGCTCGGCACGAACTTCTGCGGGTTCCGGTCGATAATCGGGAACCACGTGGACTGAATTTGCACCATGATTCGGTGCCCCTTCTGGAACATGTGATCGTGATCCCGCAGCGGCACATCCCACTCCGTCGGCTTGTTCGCTGTCAGTGGCGTGGCATGTTCGAAACTCGCCAGATACCTGCCCCGCCGCACTTCCATCGCGATTGGTAACTCATACCCGTTCAGCGACTGTGCATACTGTCCGGGCTTTGGCCCCTCTTCTGGATCCCACGCATTCTTCTGCGCGTCTTGCGGATACACATCAATCAGCTTCACCACGAAATCGCTGTCGGTCCCAGAAGTCGAGGCAAACAACTTCGCCGCCAGCGGCCCCGTAATCGTCAGATCGTGATCCAGCGGCGCGCTCACAAACGTCAGCACGTCAGGCCGGTGATCGACGAAACGCTGGTCCGCTACCTCCCACGTTCTCCAATCGCCTGCGGGGTACGTTGGCGAAATCGGTCGCGCCCGGTAAGGCACGGGGTTCGCCGGATCAGAAACGTATTCGCGATATCCTGCCCCGCTTTCTCCGCTGCCCGGTGCTCCAAACGACAGCGTCCCATCGGCGTGCAGGTATAGTTTCGTCTGTACCGTCTCCGCCGGCGGCCACGCCCCATACGTATGCCACGTGTTCGAGCCCGTCTGGAACGTCTTCGCCCGCCACATCGGCTTTTCTCCCTTGCCGTGCAGGTAGTACCGGAAGAAGGGCGCCTGCAGTTCCTTCCGGAACTCTTGAGCCGTGTCGTGCCCGCCATAGGGAATCAGCCCGATGCTTTCCGCCTTGGGTGACTGCCACTGCCCGTGGAACCACGGCCCCGCCACCATGAAATTGGTGTGATCCGGATCGTGCTCCGCCGCGTGACGGAAAATCTGCCACGGCCCCCATGGATCTTCCTGATCCCAGAATCCCGCCACATTTAAGTTCGGCACCGTCGAAGCGTGCAACTGCCGCACCCACGCCTCTTTCTTCCAGAAATCGTCGTAGTCCGGATGCTCCACGCTCAGGTTCCAGTAGGGAATCGAGCCGTGCAGGTATTTGTCATTGATATTCGAAAGCGGCCCTAGATTCAGGTACCACTCGTACGTATCATAAGTCTCAAACGAGAACATCGTGTTCTTGTTCTTGTCCGCCTGCTCCATCACCGCGTATTCGAAATCGTAGCTTTCCCGCAACGCGCCGTACCGGTGATCGTCGTCATTCATCCACTGGTCCACCGGCGATGCCTGCTCGCTGATCGCCTTCAACGCTGGATGCGGATGCAGCAGCGTCAGCGCCGCCGTCAATCCGTCGTACGAAACTCCGTATATGCCCACCTTCCCGTTGTTCCCGGGCACATTCTTCACCAGCCATTCGATTGTGTCGTAGGCATCCGTTGTTTCGCTGGTGGCCTTCGGGTCTTGCAAATCCACCTGCGACGAAATATTGAACACGCCCTCTGACTTAAACCGCCCGCGCAAATTCTGAAAAACGAAAATGTACCCGTCTTCCATCAACTCCTTCAGCCTCGGCCGCACTTCCGTCGGCGCCGCTTCCGGCACGCCATAGGGCGTCCGCTCCAGCAGAATCGGCAGCGGCTCCTTCGCTCCCACCGGCGTCAGTATCACCGTCTGCAGGTGCACTCCATCCCGCACCGGAATCATCACTTCCTTAAATTCGAAAAGCGGCGCCGCCCCAGGCTGCTGCGCCGCCGCAGAAAAAGCAAGAACAAGCGAGAATGCTAGAATAATCGCGCCTTTGCGCAAGGAGTCCTCCAGGAAATACCGAGTCGCGGGTCATGTTAGTTGTTGCCATGCATGTGAGTCAACAAAACCGAATTGCGAATCACAATCTAAGATGAGATTAGGGTGTCACGCGGAAACCTCTGCCCAATCCGATTATGGCGTCACGCCCACGAATACCCATGCTTCGTCAGTGGCAGCGAACGGATCCGCTTCCCCGTCACCGCAAATATCGCATTGCACACCGCAGGCAAAACCGGCGGCAGCGCCGGCTCTCCCAGTCCCGTCGGCGGATTCTCCGTCTTCAAAAAGTGCACTTCAATTTCCGGCGGCACCTGATTCATCCGCACCGGCGTGTACTCGTGAAAGTTGCTTTGCTCCGCCCGGCCATCCCTAATTGTGATTTCGTAACTCATCACCGAGCTCAGCGCCTCGATCACCGCGCCCTGGCACTCGTTAATCGCCGCGCCCGGATTGATGACCTGGCTCCCAATGTCCCCGGCCACCCAAACCTTGTTCACCTTCACCCGATTCTTCTCGTCTACGTGGAGTTCCACCACTTCCGCAAAATATCCTCGATGCGCGAACTGGAACGCCACGCCCATTCCCGTACCCTTCGGCAACTTCGTCTTGCCCCAGCCGGATTTTTCCGCCACCAGCTTCACCACGCCCGCCGCGCGTGAAGCCACAAACTCCGGCCCATCGTTTTTCGAAATCGGATTCTCCACCTTGGGCAGGCTCAAAACATCCAGCCGGAACTGCACCGGGTCCACTCCCGCTGCGTGCGCCAGCTCGTCAATAAACGACTGGAACACCCAGCAGAACGCATTGCTCCCCGGCGCCCTCAGCGCGTACGTCGGAATCCCTGTCTGCATCAGCGAAGCCCCAAACGAATAATTCGCCAGGCACGTTCCGGGGAATTCGCTGCCCCGTATATTCGCCGCTGGCGCGAATTTTTCTCCCTCGCCGAAACTCACAAAGTGGTTCTGCCACGCCACCAGCTTGCCTGCGGTGTCCATGCCGCCCTTCAGGAAGTGATACCCTGCCGGCCGGTAATGATCGTGATGAAAATCATCTTCGCGCGTCCAAAGTAATTTCACCGGCACACCCGCCTTCATCGCGATCGCGCCCGCTTCCGCCATGTAGTCGTTCGTCAGCCGCCGTCCGAATCCACCGCCCACGCGCTTCATGTGCACCACAATGTTGTCGTGCGGCACGTCCAGCGTTTTCGACACCAGCAGTCGCCCGCTTTCCGGCGTTTGCGATGGCGACCAGAACTCCAGCTTCCCGTCATGGTAATGCGCCAGGCAGTTCTGCGGCTCCATCGGCGCGTGTGCGATGAACGGATAGTCGTACGCCGCCTCCACCACTTTTGCCGCGGACTTCAGCGTCGCCTCCACATCCCCATCCTTCCGCAGCGTCATTGTCGGGCTCTGTTTCGAAAGTTCCTTCGCCTTCTGCAGGAAACCTTCGCTGCTTTGCTGCGCCGTGGGACCTTCCTCCCACTTGATGTTCAGTTTTTCGCGCGCCGTCTTCGCCTGCCACCACGTATCCGCCAGCACCGCCACTCCCGGCATCAATCCCAGGATGTCCGAAGTCCCTTGAAGTGCGAACACCTGCCGCACCCCCGGCTCTTTCTTCACCTCGTCCAGATTTCCGCTCACAAACTTCCCGCCAAACACCGGGCACTTCTCATAAACCGCCCACAGCATCCCCGGCACGCGAAAATCAATGCTGTAGAGCGGTTTCCCGCTGACGATCGTCTGGCTGTCCACTCCCAGCGTGGTATGCCCAATGATTTTGTAGTCCCGTGGATCCTTCAGCTTCACCGTTTTCAAGTCCGGTGCCGTCATCGTCGCCACCTTCTCGGCCAGCGAGCCATACGTGGCGTTCCGCTTCGAACCCTTGTGCAGCACGGTTCCTGACAAAGTTTCGCATTCTGCTTCTGGCACCGACCAACCCGCCGCTGCGGCCGCCACAAACATCTGCCGGCACGCTGCTCCCACCTGCCGCAGTGGATCCCAATTCACGGGCGTCGCCGTGCTTCCTCCCGCGCGTTGCACGCCGTATAGCGTCTCATCCAGGTCCGCCTGCTCGATGCGCACGTCCTTCCAGTCCACGTCCAGTTCATCCGCGATGATCATCGGCAGCGAAGTCTTCACGCCCTGCCCGACCTCCGGGTTTTTCGCCGTGATCGTAAAAACATTTTCGGGGCTCACGTGCACGAACGCCGACGGCACATAATTTGGCGTCGGCGCCGTCTGCGCGAACAGCTTCTCCACGGGGTCCGCATAGAACCCAATCAGCACTCCGCCTCCGAGGGCGGCCGACACCTTCAGGAAGCTGCGGCGATCAAGGCGGGTGGCTATCATGACAATCCTTCCTTTGCGCGTCGGGATGCGCCTGGGGATTTCGCGCCAGTAGTCTAACTCCATTGTGCCCACGGGAAAAGCCGCGCCGCAAAATCCCCGCGACCTCTTCGAAGGCTGGCTAAGGGGTCGGGGCTTCAGCCCCGACATTTGGAGTCAAGAAAACTTGGGCTTTAGCCCCTGAGGAAAGCCTCCGGACCTGTCGCAACTCATTTATGAAATAAGTTCTAGTGCCCTCGCCGCAGCTTCGCCGCCAGCGCCAACACCTGCGCCCGCGTCTCTTCCAGGCTCCCGGAACAATCTATCGTCTCCGTCGCTCGCTTCAGCTTTTCTTCCAGCGGCAACTGCGCTGCAATCCGCCGCCGTGCTTCAATTTCGCTCATTCCCCGCACCCGCAGCCGCTCCAGTTGCTGCTCCGGCTTGCACCACGCCACCACCAGCCCGTCCAGCTTGTCCACCAGTCCCGCTTCAATTAGCAGCGCCGCCTCCACGAACCCCGCGTCTCGCACGCCATCCTTCTGCCATTCCGCCAATTGCCGCAATATCGCTTCTTCAACCCGCGGGTGCAAAATGGCGTTCAGCTGCGCCAACCTCGCCGGATCCGCAAACACAATGGACGCCAGCTTCCCTCTGTCGATCCTTCCGGATCCATCCACTAGATCCGCTCCAAATTGTTTCAGGATTTCCTCATACGCCGGCTGCCCCGGCTCCATCAGCTTATGCGACACGGAATCCGCGTCCATCACGGGAAATCCAAGTTCGCGCAGCAGCGCGGCCACGGCGCTCTTTCCGCTGGCGATCCCGCCGGTCAGCCCCAATCGCAACATGCCGTAACTATTCCTCCAAAAAAGTAGGGCCCGCCCGCCGAAGGCGGACAGGCCGCTTTAAGAAATGCAGCAAACTCAGGACCGTGCCACTGCGGCGCTCGTTCCCCGCCGCAACTTCGCCGCCTTCACCGTGTTGCTCATCAGCATCGTGATGGTCATCGGACCCACGCCGCCGGGCACCGGCGAAAGCGCCCCCGCCACGTTCACCGCGTCGGGGTGCACGTCGCCAATCAGAGCGTTGCCCTTCATGCGGAATTTTTCCAGCCGCTCCGGGAAGTTTCGCAGCAGCGCCTCGCCCTCCGCGGCATCGGTCACCTTGTTCGTTCCCACGTCAATCACTGCCGCTCCCGGTTTGATCCAGTCCGCTTTCACGTAGCCCGCTTTACCGATCGCCGCCACCAGAATGTCCGCCCGCCGGATTACTTCCGGCAAGTCGCGCGTCTTCGAATGGCAAATCGTCACCGTCGCGTTGGCATGCACCAGCAGCAGCGCCATCGGTTTCCCTACAATATCGCTGCGCCCCAGCACCGCGGCATTCGCGCCCTCGATAGCAATCTGGTTGCGCCGCAGAATCTCCATGCAACCCGCCGGCGTGCACGCGACCAGTCCCGGCCGGTTGCTCACCAGCATCCCCATGCTCACGGGATGAAATCCATCCACATCCTTCGCGGGATCCACCGCTTCCAACACACGCTTCGAATCCACCTGTGCAGGCAGCGGCAGTTGCACCAGGATGCCGTCCACGTTGTCGTCCGCATTCAGATCCCGCACCAGTTGCAGCATGTAGTCCGTGGTGATATTCGCCGGGGGTGTGTGCAGCCAGCTGGCAATCCCCAGTTGCTCGCAGGCCGCGATCTTGCTCTTCACATAAATCTGCGAAGCGGGATTTTCTCCAACCAGCACTGCCGCCAGTCCGGGTCGTATTCCCATGCCACGCAGTCGGCCGATTTCGGTTTTCAGTTCGGCGAAGATTTCATCGCGGATTTTCAGGCCGTCCAGAATGCGTGCGGGCATCGCGGGGTCGCTTTCAATAGATAAGATGCAGAAATCATAGCATGCCCGCAGAAGGGAAGAGTTGCGGACGGCTTTTCACGAAAAGCTCAGCTCGAGGCTTTCGGACTTTTCAAAATGAATTGAGCGAAATCAGCGCAGACATGGTGTGCGCCTGCCCCTCGCCGAGCGTCACCGCGTGATCGCCCACGTTGCACGTCTCCACGCACACAAATTGCCGCCATTCGTCCGCTCCCAGGTCCGCCATCGCCGCCGCTTTCTGCGACCACGGATTCCACACCACCGTGTCGCGCGAATCCTCTTTCGCCACTAGGATTCGCCGCCGCAGCGCGGGATCTTCAATCTCCACTGACGCGAACGTCCCCTTGTACACGCGATCCGTCTCTCCGGCCGGCGTCAACTCGCCGCGCTGGTGCTTTTCTTTTTTCGCCTCGGTTTTGTCGATATACGCCACTCCGCCAAGCCCGCGCAGCTTCACTTTCTCCACGTTCCCCACGCGATAGTAGGAATGCAGCGCTTCCTCAAACCGAAACGGCAAATCCCCATGATTCGTGACGATCAGCTCCAGCCTCAGTTGTTCGCCAAATGTCGCACAAAACAAAAGGTGGAAGTCTCCCATCCATGATTTCTTCGTTTCCGCATCCGCCGTCGTCGAAAGTGCTACGGTCACGTTGCTGTCCGCGTGCGTAATCGCTTCCAGTTTCCAGGTCTTTGTCCGCACCACGCCATGCGCCGGCGATTTCGGCCCCTCCGTCCGCTCCGAAAACCACGGAAAGCAGATTGGCACCCCGCCGCGGATCGCCGTGCCCTCCTGCCATTTTGTCTTCGAGCTCACAAAAAGCACTTCCTGCTCGCCCTCCGGCCGCCACGAGGTCACGTGCGCCCCGTACAACTGCACTTCCCCCGCAACGTCTGGTGTCTGGATCCGTACCGCGGGAAATCCGGCGCGCTCTTCCACGATTTTTGCGATCCCCGGAATTTCAAATCGGTGATTCAGCGCAGCAAGCGGCGTCGCGGATGCCATGGGGTAGCTCCTTCGGAGAGCGCCTCCTGGGCGGAGGCCGAAGCTCAAAGTACCATAAGAGATGTTGCACCGAACAGGGCACTCCGGCCTTGAAACCATTCGCGTCCTGCCGACTCTAATTTCCCAGAGGTGATCCAATGCCGATCTTCGGCGATGATGGCGGAAGGCGCGCAAAAGAGAAGCAGGCCAAGGCCGAAGGCCGCTTGCCTCCCGGGCAATCTCTAACCATCAAATGGCCGGTGCTTCATTATGGCCGGGTGCCCGAATTCAATCCCGCCACTTGGGACTTCAAAATCAGCGGTCTCGTCGAAACTCCGCTACGCCTCACCTGGGATGAATTTCGCGCGCTACCGCAAATCGAATCCACCAGCGATTTTCATTGCGTCACGCGTTGGAGCCGCCTCGACAATCGCTGGAAAGGCGTCCGTTTCACCGATGTACTGGATCGCGCCAAGGCCAAGCCCGAAGCCGAATATGTCCTCGTCCTGGCGGAGGAAGGCTACACTTCCAACATTCCTCTGAAAGATCTTCTGCGTCCCGACGTCTTATTCGCCTTCGAGCACGACGGCGAACCCCTCACTGCCGACCACGGCGGCCCGCTTCGCCTCATCGTTCCGCACCTCTACGCCTGGAAAAGCGTCAAGTGGGTCCGCGGCTTCATGCTTCTCGACCACGATCGTCTCGGCTTCTGGGAACGCAACGGCTACCACGCCTACGGCGACCCCTGGAAAGAGCAGCGCTACTCCGGCAGCTGATTCTTCCACAAAAAAAGGTCTGTCATCCTGGGGGGCGCGCCGTCTGCGCCCCGAAGGATCTCAACCTAAATTGCTTGGCACCATCCCAATCTGCACTCCACCCAAGCCCGCCTCTACTTCGCCTCCCGCACAATCTTCCCGTTCTTCATCACAAAATTCACCTTCCGTAACGACTCAATTTCCTGCAACGGATCACCCGGCATCGCGATGATGTCGCCAAACTGCCCTTCCGCGATGGCGCCACGCTCCTTGCTGACGCGCAACAAGTCCGCGCAATTCGCCGTCATCGCCTTCAAAATGTCCGCGTTCGAAACCCCCGCCGCGCGCCATACCGCCAGGTAATCGAACACCATGTCCGCACGCGTCCGGCCCGGCATCGCCGTCACCGTGTCCGAGCCAAATGCCATCTTCACTCCGACCTTGTTGGCGTTACTCAGCCGGGCAATGATCTGGTCGCCCAGTTTCTTCGCGTCCGCCAGCGTGTCGTTCGAAGGATTCAGCCCCGCCAGGTGCGCCTCCGGAAAATCCGTGCCCACCAGGTACGTGCCCTTCTCCTTCATCAGTTTCAGTTGATCCACCGTCAGCGCGAACCCGTGTTCCACCGAATCCGCCCCACCGCGAATCACGTTGTCCGCCGCCTTCCCTCCATAAACATGTACCGCGAGCGCCCGCCCCGCATTGTGCGTCTCATCCGCCGCCGCGCGAATCTCATCCTCCGTATAAAAATAATCGCTGTTGTCGGTCGCCAGTTTGATCAAGTCCGCCCCGTAATAAATGTTCTGGTGGATTGCCTTGCGAATCTCATTCGCCGTATCCGCGTCAATATATTCGTGAAGCCAGAATCCCCCCACCTCCTCCGGCATGCCCTTCGATTGCCCGCCGAACGGCCCGATGATTTTTCCGGAGCACAGCAGCGTCGGCCCTTCCACCCATCCTTGGTGAATCGCCTTCCGCAAGTCTTCGCACGCGTAGTCCGCCTCATTCCCCACGTCCCGCATGGTCGTAATACCCGCTTCCAGCAGCACCTTCCCGATGTGCGCTCCTTGCAGCGCCCGGTACGCGGTGCTCTGCTTCAAATACATCGCCTCAAACGGCGCCTTCCCCGGGATCTCCTCAAACGTCACGTGCGTGTGCGCGTCCATTAACCCTGGCATCACCCACTCTTTCGACAAATCCACCACCTGCGCGTCTTTTGGGATCGCCACAGCCGCGCCCACCGCCGCGATCTTCCCATCCTTCACCACGATGATCTGATCCTTGCTCACCGTCCCCTTGGCGGGGTCAATCAGGTTCCCCGCACGAATTGCAATCGTCTGCGCCATTGCGGGCGCTGCGCACAGCAACAATGCCAGTATCAATTTTTTGTACATAAATCCCTCTTTGAAATCTGCCGCGGAATTCCCCATCAGAATCGTTTCCGGACCATGCAGGAATGTAATGTCATTCGCCCCCCAATAGCAAGAATCCCCCAGCAACATGCCTCCCATGTAATGGTCGAACTTTAGATTGGCCACCCTCAGCCTGGCCCCGACGAACGACTGAATGTCCAAACGGACTCTACCCTGAATACCCGTTTACGGATTTGCATTGCAAACTTGCATATAATGCCGCCATGCAAAAATCGCATCGCTCCACGGTGATCCTTCTCGCGGCCGCTGTTCTTCTCTC
>Ga0209698_10004824_pt1 | contig 14703 bp, 13 predicted proteins | sample LitLauG_LLR_2012_FD_187203 | JGI IMG/M metagenome (GOLD analysis project Ga0209698, IMG submission 187203) | Freshwater sediment microbial communities from Pennsylvania, USA - Little Laurel Run_MetaG_LLR_2012 (SPAdes) (version 2) | ecosystem: Environmental > Aquatic > Freshwater > Creek >...
CTGCAGCACGTGCACCTGCTGATCAGCGAACCGGAAGCGCGGAGGCGAGAACAAATGGGTGTGGCGCTCGTGGCCAGAGCCCACCCTCCCGCAAAAAGCGCGGGAAGGGTGGGGCAACCCCCGTGGGGAATCTTGATTCGGAAGATGGGCCAGCCCCCTTTAGTCCACTTCTATAGACAATTCTTATTCAGCGGGAGGTTCACATTGTGAGATGGCATACGAGAACCTTAGGCCTTCAGTTCCTGATGAGTCTCGTTTTTGCGGTGATTATTCTGCTCATTAAGGCAGCCGTTGATCTCCTTCCGTACAGCCACGCGAGGGATACTGTTTCAGACTTTTTGGACTTCCCTGGGATGTTGATCTCGTCCGTTCTTTACCGCGAGGGGATACATACAGGACATGGGAGTCTTGCGTGGGTTTTTGTAGCAATGGCAGCTACAATAATTTTTTACATTATCGTTGGATTGCTCATAATTCAGTTCGCTATCAAAATACGATCGCACTGGCTCTCTTGATGGGCTCATGCTACTGACCTGCCCCCTGCTTTCGTTCACCTGAGAATACGACAAGTTTCAGTTTGATCGGTCCGGTTTGAGCCGGGATGGGGAGCGCGAGGAGCAAGGGACGGCGTTTGAGTCCCTTGCCTCTCGCTCAGCTCTGTAGAAGCCTGCAGCCTCAGCAGCAGGGGGCTGGCCCAACCTTTCGCGTGGAATTCCCCATTTGGGGTTGCCCGGTCCTTCCCGCGCTTTCTGCGGGAGGGTGGTGTCTCTGTGCGGACTACAATCTGCATGAATGCACGTCAAACCAGTCCGCTATCAAGACCAGGGCTGCCTGCATTTCATCACGTTTAGCTGCTAGCAACGCGTGCCGCTGCTCGATCGTTTGATGGCGAGAGAGACTTTCGAGGCAGAACTTGAGCGAGTCCGGGCGTGGTACGGCTGCTACGTCACGGGCTATGTCGTGATGCCGGAGCACGTGCACCTGCTGATCAGCGAACCGGAAGCGCGGAGGCGAGAACAAATGGGTGTCGCGCTCGTGGCCAGAGCCCACCCTCCCGCGAAAAGCGCGGGAAGGGTGGGGCAACCTCGTGGGGAATCTTGATTCGGAAAGGATGGGCCAGCCCCCTGGGAGCCGACACGGTTATCTAATCAGCCTCAGTCGCCTTTGCCGGCTAAGGTGATACGGAAGACTGTGCCGGAGTTGTGAGCCCCGCCGCCTGCCGTGCCATAAAGAATGTTCTCATGGAGGAGCAATCCGGACACTGGATTCGATCCGTCACTGCCACCGGTGAAGTCGTGCAGAGTAGTCAGGTTGCCGTTGGGATCGAGCATGAAAACCGTACCCTGATTGAACGAGCCGCCCTGATTGGTGGTGCCATAGAGGTTGCCCTGTTCATCTCGCACTAAAGCGCCGTAGGGGAAGGCGCCGTCATTGCCTCCGGCGAAGCTGTGCAACACGGTCTGTGTGCCTGTTGGGTCCAGTTTGAAAACCGTGCCGTAATAGGGGGGATTACGGAATCCGCCGGAGCCTACGGTTGTGCCGTAAAGATTTCCGTCCCGGTCATGAATCAAACCGGCATAGGGATATTCGCCTTCCGTGCCGCCCAGGAAACTGTACAGGATCGTCTCGTTCCCGGATTTATCTACCTTGAACACGGTGCCGACACCGACCGCGCCGCCCAGACCAGTCGTGCCGTAGAGATTGCCCGATTCGTCGCGTACTAAAACGCAAGAGGGGAGTCCTCCGTCCTGACCCAGTTTGAACCCGTAAACGACTTTCTCAGCCCCGGCTTTGGTGAGCTTGAATATGGTCCCTTCAGCATTTGGGCCGCCCTCATTCGTGGTGCCATAGAAGTTGCCGACGCCATCTTGAATCAGGCCCGCCTCTGGATTTATGCCATTGAGCCCGGTAAAGACAATCAGATTCGTGATCTTGCCGCTAGTCTCCAATCTGAATACCGTGCCGTAGTCTTGTGCAAATTGACCACCTCCAGACAGAGTTGTGCCGTAGAGATTGCCCGCTTCATCGCGCACGAGCTTTCCGTAAGGATAGGCACCGTAAACAAAACCGGGAAACGCGTACAAAACTTTTTCCTTGCCGTTCCCGTCCAATTGGAAGACGGTTCCCTGGGAAAACTTTCCGCCCGCGCTCGTGGTGCCGTACAGCGTGCCCTTCTCGTCACGGATGAGGTCGGACTGCGGACCATTGCCATCGTTGCCGCCTTTAAAGGCATAGAGAACCTTGAAAGACTGGCCGTGCATGGGCGTGCTGGAGAGACCGCTTAGTGTCAGAATCCCGGCGGCTGCTACCTGAAAGGCTGTCTTGAACATAACTCTGGCCTCCTCATGGATTGACGGCAGGTTGCGACGGAGTGGGTGGGACGAAATTAGGAGCAGACATTTTTTGAGGAACTTCGCGGTTAGAACACAAAGGACATGGTGAAGTTGTCCTGTTTCCAGCGAATTTACAATGTCACGGAATTGTCACTGATAATCGTACATCCCATACCGTCATGACGTTACGTTCCTGCAGGAACATTGCGACAAACCGGAGCGACTCATACTTTTTCTCCCGAGAAAACGGGGGCCGACGCGGACCAAAGGGACCGCTCACGCGGCGCGTTTTTTCGCAGACAGCAGGCATGCCGAGACCTCGCGCAGGACCTGGTCGTAGTCGGCGGCAACCGCCCGCTCCACATGAATGCGCGCGCCCTGCACTCCGGCTTCTTGCGCCAACCGCTTGAACTCTGTCTGGAGAAAGACTTCCAATTGCTTCGACGTCAAGAAGGCAATGGGAACTGTAGACGACTGGCCGGTCGCGGTCTCGATCTTCACGCAGTATGGGGATTCGGACTGCTGTGGTTCTGGAATCATTGCAACGCCTCCCTTTCTGGAGCGACGAAGGTGGCCGGCAAAATTTGCAAGCATTCTAGCGCGTCCTTCGGCCCAGCGCGCCATTCGGAAGGGCAGGCGGCTGACCTGGTAAAAGGCTGGGGCCTTGCGCGGCGATGCTACATCCGTTGCGTGGCCAATCGACTTCATCATGAGTACAACGGAGGTATTCGGTGGCTGACCTGGCAGTGCAGGGATTCCCACTCCCGGAGGTGGGAGGGCGATACGAATTGCGCCGGCGTTGCACTATTCCTACAGGACAAGTCTGCGGGCCGGGTACAGCTGCGGTTCGGAAGTACTGATCCGGCGGACGGAGGAGGTGTCCGATGTCATCAACCTTCAGAATCTTGACGCACACGGTCGGGGAGAAGGGGGCCAAGTGGGGTGTGGAGGTGCGCAGGATTCAGCAACTGCTCTTCATGAATGGTTTTCGCAACATCAAGCCGAGCGGTTACTGGGATATGCATACTTCGAAAGCCCTGGTGAGCTTCTGGGAGAAGCACGATATACCATCGCCGTTCCTGTGCGACGCGCCGTTTCAGTCATGCGATGGTCCGCGGGCGTATCTCAAACCGGATGACAGCGTGCTGTGGAGCCTGGCCTACGGAGCGGGCGTGCTCATTCGCCTGGCGCCCGGAGGAAACACGTATCGCGGCAGCCTCGCGCTCGAGGATGTGCATGAGTGGTGCGAAGAGCACTCGTCTTTCACTTTTCGCGATCACGCGGTGTGGGGCCTGCAAGACTATCCTTTGTGGGCCATCGTGACCACGGGTAAACCAGGGGAATTCGATGTCGAAGCGCCTTCGGCCCTGAACTGCACGCTCTATGCAAATCTGATGATGTCGGTGTGGCATCAGGGCAATGCGCACAAACAGCCATTCGACGCCTCGCTTCAAAAGGTGGGGACGCACTCGGGCTTCTTAGCGAAGCGCTACTACTACGGAGAGCCGTCGGCCTACGCCAGCCTGCACGACATTGCCAAGTTTACGGCTCGTCACCCCGATCGGCTCTATCTGTTGGAGGCGAAGGGAATCCTCAGCGGGTTCGCGGGATTGCCCGACGTTGGGCACGAAGCACTTCTCCACCGAGGCGCGGTGTACGAGTGCAACCTGTTCGTCGATTGCCACACGTTGAAGTTGGGCAGTTGGTTTGAAACCCACTCGGCAGGATGGATCTCGGGTCCCAGCCCGCAGTGAAGTGGACATTGATCCTCACTCGGGATGACGATGTTGTGGAGTGCGTGAACCTTGGTCCTCACTTAGTAGCACTTAGTGGAAGCCCGCGGATATCAAGTGGGCTTGCCGGTCAGCGCGAGCGGCAAGCCCCTGACAAAGTCGTTCGGGTTCGATTACGCGGCGGTGGTTATCTTCTCGGCAGGCCTAACTTGCCTCGCTGCTTCGAGCAGCCGCTTAGTGGATTGGATGTGGTGCTCGACTGAGTGCGTGAGCGACTCCACAGCATTCTCGACGAGCGCGACTTCAGCAATGGTCGTCCAACCGGGCCCGTGAATGATCGGCACAAGTTCCTTGGTGAGTTTCAGGCTGGCGAGTTCTGTGATCCGCCGATCGAGTGTCTCGATCTGGCGTTCAAGTTTCGACAAATCGTGTGCCATATCGTACCTCCATTCGTGCAGTCTATGCCTCGGAGGTGCGATGTCAAGCAGGAATGGGAAGATTTCTTTGTTCCGCTCGCTCTCGGAAGTGCGAGACAAGAAAAAATCAAAACGCCCACTTCTCCTAACACCGAGGTTGGTCACCCGGGATCTGCAGTTATGCGGCGCGGCGCCGGAAGTGCTCTTCGCCGACGTTTTCGGGATCGGTGACGAAATAGTTGCCGGTGGTGCTGTACCAGATGGGGCCGTTCTCGCGGAACATTTCGGCCAAGGCCTCGAATGCCTGCGGGGTGGGAAAGAACTGACTGACCGTGGTGTCGCCCGCCAGCCGGTAATAGAACAGGAACTGATTGGAAGGTTGTTCGTAACCCAGCCAATACTTGTCTACTTTCTTCCAAGCCATACGGACCTCCTTAAAAGGTCGAGTAGATATGCTTGACTCGACATTCAAGGAAAGCTTAGTCCGCAGAGGACAGGAGTACAAGCGGAAGGACGTCGTGCTGTGCTGTTTCATGAGTAAGAAGATGAGCACGATCCGCAGCAGGGCAGGGGACGTTCTGGCGGACGCGCTTGGCGGACTGGATCGAGCCTTGCGTGTTGTGGGTCACGTGGTGGCGTGACTGGGACACGGAACGGTGGCCTCCATTTGTGAGAGTTTAAACTAGCTGTTTTTGTGGCTAGTGCCTCCGCCGACTTAAGAGTCCGAGGGGGCTTTGTTTTTGGGAGAGTAGTTAGTACTCAGGTCGAGCTATCGCTCGAGGGACAGCCAAGGCGGGTGGCCTCAGGGGATCTTTGACAATTTGGCAGCGGGACAATGACCTGGCCTTCGCTTTGCGGAAAGTTTGTGATGGTGGGGCAAGCTCATGCAAACGGCCAAGCGCCGAGATCAGAAACCTGCGACGCTTGGCCCATGTCATTTTTCGAAATGGATCAACGAATCCCGGTCACCTCTTGGTGAGGGTGAGGTATTAGCGGAGTTTGGGACAAGGTGGGCTCTGCGGCGGTGCTAGAATTGGTTGTTCGCCTGCCGGTGCGATCTTGCATTCCCAAGGAGTGCTTATGACGACCGCAACGGCAGCAGCGAAGAGCAGTCCCGCCCATCTACGCGAATTGGAAGCTGAACAAGCTGAGATTCGCGCGCAAATCGAGAGCATCCAAAAACGGCTGAAAGATCTGGAGAGGTTTCACGATCCGGACTCCCTGCCTTATCTGACGTTCAAAACAGTTACGAAGATCGAGGATTTGTGTGCGCCGCCTGTGCCGCTGACCAAGGCCTTGAAGGACGACATCAAGAAACTGCAAGAGCAGTACAAGGCGGTGCAGGCGGAACTGCAGGCGGCGAAGCACAAACAACATCTGCGGCCGGGCAAGCCGCAGGTGGGAACGGTGCACCACGGCGGGCTCACGTCAAAACCGAGTGCGCCGCCGCCCGTTCCGATAACTGCGGCGAAACCGACGGCCAAGCCCGATCCCGAAATTGAGAGACAAGCGGACGTCGCCGAGAAATCGATCGGCATGGCGCTGGACATCCTGAAGGCGAACCCTTCGATGGATGCCATCCACGATGTTCTGGAGACGATGACTCCGATCTCGCGGGCGGGGAGAGATACGCAGCGGGAGTTGGATGCGATCCAGAGCGCGGCGGGGAAATTGGAGGAGAAGGGAATCAAGGCGCTGAACGCCAGCCCGTCGTTCGACAACATTCATGATTTGCTTGAGATCATGAAGGTAGTGCAATTGACTGGCGGGGATGGGCAAAAGGGGTGGGAGGCGATTCAGGCAGCGCAAGGCAAGCGGGTAAATTTTGCCGTGAGTATCCTGCATTCGGATCGCAACATCCGCAACGTGGCGATGGTGCTGATGATTACGAAGGAGGCGGCGCTGGTCGGCAATGAGGAGGCAGCGCAGGCGGGGATAGAAGCTGCGGCCGAGGCGACGGCGGGGTTACGGAAAGAGTCGGAACATAAGTTTCGAAGCGCTCCGACGACGGCGAATCTGGAGGAGTTTCTGCGCGCCATGCACGACGAGGGGATGCTGAACAGCACGAGCACGCCGCTGGACAGCCCGCCGGGATTGCCGTTTGTGCGGCCGGGGACTCTACACACCGTGAAGCCAGGGGAGACATTGCCGGAAATTTCCAAGAAGTACTTTGGCAGCCCGGGATGGTGGGATGTGATCGTGTTTCGGAATTTCGAGAAGTTTCGCGGTTTGCCGGTTCCCAGTAAGGTGTTGCCGGGGACGCTGCTGAAGATCTCGTAAGGCGCGGGGTCGGGGTGCGAAATTGTGTCGCGTTTCGGGGCGGCATTTCAGGTGTCCCTGCTGGACACGATTACGTTTTGCCGCGCCGACCCGGCGTTCAAAACGCCGAGCTACTGTCAGAGGTCCGTAACGGGACCGAGTCGTCAGCTCTTCGTCGCCGCGTTTCGCCGCATCGTCAAGCGCGTTTCGAGGGATCGAAAAGTTAATAGTCTCCAGTGCTTTGGCCTCGCTCGGCGCAGGGCTACAGACGCGACGTTCGGATCGAAGGGCGCTGTTTCTTCCGCTCACTGAGCCGGGACAAATTGGCTGTGATCGATTCGCCACACCTGGAACGAGGCGTCTTTGCGAACCACTTGCCGGTCTTTGTCTTGCTGCATGGTGATGGTATGGTCGCGGGCGGGAAAGGACGTCTGGTTGTGGACCGCGGTTTTCATGCAGAGTGCCAGGACACGGCGAGCGTCACTGGAGCGGTGCAGGCCGAGCAATTTTCTCAAGCGGTATCCGAATGGAGCGTCCTGGGCGGCGAGGCGGTCGAACTGCTCGTGGGCGTCGTCGATGAGGGAACTGGCGAGGTTGTAGGCGTCGGAACCAACGCCGGCGTAACCGTCCTTCTTGAAGGCATCGGCTTTGAGAGGGTGGAGAAGATAGACGCCCTCGACATCGGGACCACCGTAAGTCAGCAAAGAGTTATCCACGGACATGTCGCTTAGGAGTACCTTGGCCTTTTTCGCGGCCTGGATGACCGAGAGCTGGCGTACGAGAACGAGGGCGTTGCGCCAGTCTCCTGCGAAGAAGACCCAATCCATCGGTAGTTTTTCGACGGCGTTTGCGGGGAGATTCACGTTCGAGGACCACAGAACGACCTTAATCGAAGGTTGCTTCTCATAGACCGAGGTAAGGAAAGTGCGAGCAAGATACTGGGAGTAAGTTGGATTCATCACATCGGCGATGATCCAGACTGAGGTGGCACCTTGCTTCACCATGAAATCGGCGGCGACTTCTGCCTGGTTGTCGTCGGTGGGGAACAGGCGAAAGACGGGAGGCACGCGATCTTCATTGGGAGCGGGCGGGGTGTAGAGGTGAGGGTTGGTCTCGGTGGTCAAGATGACCGGGATGGGCGGATCGGACTGAAGGTAGTGAGGGAGGGCCCGCTGGCTGCAGGTGCTGGTGCCGTGTCCGACAACCATCAGGACGTCGCTTCTGTTTTGGAGACCTGCCGCGACACTGTCGGCCCGGTCGGGATCGCCGTAGTCGGGGAGCTTTTCGGTGGTGACGGTTACGTCGTCCAGTGTCGATTTGAATTGTCCGTTAGCGGCCGAATCCATGAGTTGTTCGGTGGAGGGATCGCTCGCGTCTCCCACGACAAACACGAGGTAGTTCTTGGGCCCCATGAATCGGTCGACGACGCGGCCGACGATCATGCTGCCGATGAGGGCGCCGATCAGTGGCAGCACCAGGTAGTTCTGAATGACGCGCGCCGTCGGAGACTGCAACACTCGCTTCCAAAGCGAGGGAGTCTGGGAGGCGGACTCGCGAGCGGGGGCAGGAAGGGGATGATCTCCCATATGGCACCTCCTCATCGGGCGGTCTGAACCAACTGTGTGCCTTCGTTCAACATGAACCTACACTTGGATAGTGCGTTGACATCCGTTTTCGAATCACTCAGCCGATCGAACCTGTGTGTTTTATGCGGCCGCCTGGACCGAGGTCTGCATGAGGAAGGGGCGAACGGGGAGGGGGGAAGATTCCGGCTACAGCCGTATGGAATTTACAAATCCTTGACACGGACCAAACATGCTGCGAGCAGATTCGGGATACAACGGTTGGGCTCTGGATTCGAAAAGGCTCTCATGATGAAGCGCGCGGTCGTCGCCCTTTTCTTGTCGGTTGCAGCGTTTGTCGCCGCCGCACAAACTCCTTCCTCTCCCGCGATTGTGCAGGTATTCGGATTTCCGTGTGACTCGACGTTGACGCAATGTCCGGATGGGAGTTTTCTGGCGGGATTCCTGGAGAGTGCCGACGGGAACTTTTATGGGATCGCGTCGGAGGGCGGGACTGGGAAGAACTCGCAGGGATCCGTGTTTAAGATTACGCCGAGTGGACAGTTCACGCTGCTCTACAGCTTTGCCGAGTTACCGGATGGGACCCTGCCTTTCGGTGCTTCGCCCGACAGCCTGGTGGAAGGAATGGACGGGAATCTCTACGGGCTGACACTGGTGGATGGCGCGAACGGGCTGGGGACGGCGTTCAAGCTGACCAAGGCGGGCGTGATCACCTTGCTGCATAGTTTTTGCAACACGATCGACTGCAGCGACGGAGCGTATCCTTCTTTTCTGACACAGGGCATTGACGGGAAGTTTTATGGAGGGACCGGGCCGCAAAATCCGCCGACGAGCGTGTTGTTCCGCATGAGTCCGAACGGGAGCTACAAGGCATTGCACACGTTTGATACGAAGACGCAGCCGGATGGAACGGGCATCTTTAACATGGTGCAGCTGCCGGATGGGAATTTTTACGGCACGACGGTGGCGGGGGATCAGCTGAAGCCGTGGAACACGGTATTCCGGTTTAATCCGGTGACGGATGCGTATACGATCCTGCACGGTTTTAATTCGCCGAACATTAATTTGCCGAATGTGGCGGCGAGCGGGCTGACCTACGGGTCGGATGGGAATCTGTACGGTCTGCGGGTGGGGAGCATTCTGTACCGGATTACGACCGCGGGGAGTTATCACGAGATGGGGCCGATGTCGGCGACGCAGAATATCGATGGCGATGTGATGGAGGCGTCGGACGGGAACTTGTGGGGAGACTTCTTCCAGCCGCCGGGGACGGTGTTTAGTTCGACGCTGTCGGGAACGGTGCTGCAGAACTTGACGCTGAATGCAAATGTGAATGGGCAGGAACCGTTTGGGTTGCTGCAGGCGGCGGATGGCAAGCTGTATGGGATGTCGTTTGAGAATGGAGCTCCAACGAACGGGCAACCGTCGAATGGGGCGTTTTGGGTGATCGATGCAGGGCTGGCACCGCCGCGGCCCAGGATCATCAATTTTCTGCCGGCTGGCGGGAAGGTGGGGTCGACCTTTGTGTTGCAGGGATCGCATTTCGTGGGCACGACGGGTGTGAGCATCCACGGTGTAAGCGCCGGCTTCAAGGTGCTGACGGCGAACTTTATCCGCGTGACGGTGCCCGCGAGGGCCAGTACAGGGAAGATCTCGGTTACGAACGCGGGTGGGACGGTAGCGAGCGCGAAAGCTTTTACGGTGCAATAGAGAATTTGGGATTTCAGAAGCCGCCTTCGGGCGGCTTTTCGTTTTGAAGAGCAAGAATTTTTACCACGGGACACAGGGGATCACAGGGACACACCATGCGAGCCATCATTCGTTTACCATGGCGGAACTGCTGCACACTTTGAGAATGTGGGGGATTGCATGGTTCGTGATTGGATGCTCGCCTCTGTTCGTGTCTCAGTTGGGTTGCTTTTGAGTATCGGTTTCGCGAGTTTTGCGTTCGCCGATGTTTTGACCAGTGCGGAGCTTTCGAAGCTGCGATCCGTGGGAGTGGCAGAGTTGTCGCCGGATGGGAGGTTTATCGCTTACACGATCTCAATGCGGGACCTGCCGGGGAGGCCGTATGCGCAGCTTTGGGTGATGGATGTGGCGTCGGGGAAGAGCGTGCGGCTCGGTGGGGAGAAGCCAGCGGGTGGGCCGGTGTGGTCGCGGGATAGCAAGTGGATCGCTTACCGGGGGGCGGACGGGGACAAGCACGGGTTGTTTGTGGCGCATCCGGATGGGAGCGAGGTGACGTTTCTGGCGTCACCAAGCGGAACAAATTCACCGCTGCCGGGAACTGGAAAATCGGTGGCGTGGTCGCCCGATGGGAAGCAGATTGCTTATATCTCTTCGACGCCGAGCGAGGCGGCGGTGGAGGCGAGCGGGGACCCGATGGTCATTACGCGCTACTTGTACAAACCGGATTACGGCGAGGGGAATTCCCGGTTCAATGACAATCAGCGGCTGCATATTTTCGTGGTCGATGTCACGTCGAAGCAGGTTCGGCAACTGACGAAGGGCGAGTTCGATGAGCATTCGATTGACTGGTCGCCGGACGGGAAGAAGCTGGTCTTTGCATCGAATCGCGAGCCGAATCAGGATGAGTTTTTCAATTACGACTTGTTCACGCTGGATCTGGCGGATGGCAGCATTCATCGGCTGACCGCCACGGAGTATTGCGAGTATGACCCGGTGTGGTCGCCGGATGGGAAGTACATTTTGTATCGCGGGACGAAGCGCGGGCTGACCGATCGCGAGACCACGATGGAAGATACACATGCGTGGGTGATGAATGCGGATGGGAGCAATCGACGGGAGATTGGCGGCGTGATCGACAACCGGCAGTCGGAGGCGCAGTGGGCGCCGGATGGGAGCGCCGTGTACATCTCGGTGCTGGAGCGAGGAAGCGAGCATCTGGCACGGGTGCCGCTGAGCGGAGGGCAGCCAGAGTATGTGTTGAAGGATCCGGGATTTCTTGGGGGATGGTCGGTGGGGAAGAACGGGTTGTTGGCGTATGCGTATACGTCGCCGAGTGACGCAGGCGAACTTTATTACAAGTCGGGGCCAGTGGCGGCGCGAAAGTTGACGGATCTGAATCATGATGTGCTCGCGAATAAATCCATTGGGCAGGTGGAGCCGTTTACGTTCATCAGCAATGACAACCGGTTTGAGGTGGAAGCGTTTCTGACCAAGCCGGTGGAGATGAAGGAAGAGGCGAAGTATCCGATGATCGTTGTCATTCACGGTGGGCCGCACGGAGCCAATGGGCCGGCGCTGAACTTCAAGAATCAGGTGTATGCGGGGCATGGGTTCGCGGTGCTGAATGTCAACTATCGCGGGTCGTCGAGCTATGGGCAGAAGTTTGCCGATGCCGTGTTCGGCGATCAGGATGGGAACGAGGCGCAGGATGTACTGTACGGAGTGAGCGCGGCGGTGCGGCGGTATTTGTGGATCGATCGCGACCGGCTGGGAATTGAAGGCGTGAGTTACGGCGGGCAGCTAACGGATTGGCTGATCACGCAGACGAATGAATTCAAGGCGGCGATTCCGACGGCGGGGATTACGAACCTGATCAGCTACAACTACATGACGTATTACAACCAGTACGAGGAGATGGAGTTTGGGGAGTTCCTGCATCAGGGGAATTTGATGGACCTGGCGTGGGAGCGGTCGGCGATGAAGCATATTGCTGCGGCGCATACGCCGACGCTGATTTTGCATGGGGAGAATGATAATGATGTGCCGATCGCGGAAGCGGAGCAGTTATTCATCGCGCTGAAGGATCTGGGAGTGGAGACGGTGTTTGTGCGGTATCCGCGAGAGGGGCATGGGTTAGCGGAGGTGAAGCATCAGATCGATGCTATGGATCGATCGATTGTCTGGTATGAGAAGCATTTTCCAAAGGCTGGGGAGGAGCGGGTGACGAATGTGCAGCCTTAGAAGATCGGACATCGGACCGCAGACCTTGGACCTTAGACCTTGGACCCGGAAGTGCGCGGGATGAGAACGTTCAGCGGGGCACTCGCACGCGGCGTGAAAATGCAGAGATCCTTCGGCCCGCAAAGAACGCGGGCCTCTGGATGACAATGCGTGGTAACACTGGCTGTCGTGGCAATGCAGTGGTGCAGTGGTGGATGTATCTCGCTATTTTGCGCTACGCCGGGACATTCGTTTTGAGGGCGGGATTATGCCTTTCTCGGGGCGCTCGTGCTCGATCTTGTCGGACAGTTTGTGCAGCGGCTTGTCGCCGGCGGAGGAGAAGGTGGCTCCTTCGGCGGAGATGGTGACGCCTTGGGCGGTGTACATCGACTCGTTGTAGAGGTTGCCGGATTTGGCGGCGGCTACGGCGAAGACTCCGTGAGCGACGCCGTTACTGAAGGCGGTGGCGATGTAGTCGCCGACCATGAGGCCGTTCTGAGAATTGGGCAGCCAGGTCAGAGTCATGGGGCCTGCTAGTTTGACTGGAGCGTGCCAGGTTGAGCCGCCGTTGGGCGAAGAGATAAAGCCGACGTTCAGGCGGCAATTCGAGGTGGAGCAATTGGTGTTGGTGTAGTAGTAGTAATGAACGGCAACGTGAGCGCTCGTGCCCGAGGTAGCTGGATCAATGCCGATGCCGGGAATGAAATTGTCCCCGAGGCTGGTGGTGGCGCCGATGGGGATGCGCTTGACGGTGTTCCACTTCACGCCATCGGTTGAGGTGCTATAGACGAGGTCGTTGGTGTAGCAATTCAAGCGGAAGCGGCAATCCTCCCACACAACCCAGACTGTGCCTGCGCCGTCAATGGCGGCGGAAGGCAGAGGACCGCTGCGAATGCCGCCGGCATCCGAGTGAGTTTGAATGACGGCAATGGCGCGGGGAATGCTCCAACTCACGCCGCCATTCGTAGAGGTGAACGCTGACATGTAATTGGTTTCGATGGGGACGACGACGGTTCCGTTGGGCTGGACAAGCGGCTGGCCGCCGATGCCGGCTGCGTGGTTCAGGGTTTGTAGCGGAGGTCCCCAGGTCTGGCCGCCATCAGTGGAGGTGGACATCAGGATGAGGTCGCCGTTGCTGGGGTCGTCCCATTCGGTGTAGCAGTTGCCGTAGTAGGGGCTGCTGGAGCCGCTATCGCAGACGATCCAATTCTTGTCGGAGCTGGGAGCGGTGGGGTAGACGCTGACCGGATGCTGCCAGGTGAAGCCTCCGTCGGTGGAGCGACTCACGACGACGGCGGGGGTTTGCGAGGTATTCGAGATGGGGAGCGAGGCGATCATCCAGACATTGTGCTTGGCATCGTAGGCGACGGCGGGATCGCTAGCGGCGTCGTAGGGACCGGTGCCTTCGCCTTTGGTGAGGCCGGGAAGAAAGCCGTGGCTCCAGGTCTTGCCACCATCGGTGGAGGTGGCCCAGCCGATGTCGGTGGAACCGCCGGGCGCGATGCGGCCGGTCTGGAAGGCGGCGACTAAGGTCGAGCCGTTGGCCAACACGTGCGGCTCAACTTCAGTGGCGTGCTGTCCTGGGCCCACGGAGAAGGGATCGGAGCTGATCTGGCTCAGGCTAGTTTGCGCAAACAGAGAGGAGTGGAGCGAGAAAAACAGGACGATTGCGAGAGCAAGAGAGGCCGGGACAGACAGTTTCATTTGCGAAGTCTTCCTTTTGAAATTGATGAGTTGTGGTGAAGGCCCGTAGCGGATGGGCTTACCAGAGGTAGGGCACCATGCGCGGCTGAAGCAAGAGTTCACACCATATCCCGAGGGCAGGCGGGTGTCAATGTGAAGAGGATTGCGCCATTGCAGGGAGGGACGAAGGATGATCGAGTACTGTGAGAGCTTGCGCAGTGTCGAGATCGCGGAACGCCGTTGCTTTCGATTCGTGAGAAGCATAAAGTTATCCACAGTCGACACAGACAAGCTTCCTCCGAACTCGGCCGCATGACGGTGCTTTGCGCACTTGGCTCAGAAAGGACCGCATCGGTGGCGTTGCACTTCCTTCCGCGCCTCATCGTTCTATCAATATTCCGAGAGGAACTCCGCGCTGAGGGGGGAAGAGTCCGGGATTTTTGCAGCATTGGCGCGGGTTCGCGATAGTTCCGAGTAGAGAACTGCTGTGGGGAGAGAGCAGGCATAATGCTGCGAACGCAAGCGCGGCCAGGATGAAAGAATTCGCGGGCACTCTAAATGTGAACCGTGAATTCCGCCGATCTTGTGCGAAGACATCGAGGCTAACATGAAGCCAAATCCGAAGAACCGAGCAACAGAGCGACCGAAGTTCTTGAACGGATGGAAGGACATTGCAGGATATTTGGGAAAGGGCGTGCGCACGGTGCAGCGGTACGAGCGGGAGTTCGGGTTGCCGGTGCGGCGTCCGGCGGGAAAGACGCGTGGATCGGTGGTAGCGACGCAAGCG
>Ga0209698_10004825_pt1 | contig 14700 bp, 9 predicted proteins | sample LitLauG_LLR_2012_FD_187203 | JGI IMG/M metagenome (GOLD analysis project Ga0209698, IMG submission 187203) | Freshwater sediment microbial communities from Pennsylvania, USA - Little Laurel Run_MetaG_LLR_2012 (SPAdes) (version 2) | ecosystem: Environmental > Aquatic > Freshwater > Creek >...
TCCGGATTGTGAATGATGGCTTGCGCCAAGCCTACGCGCTGCCGATAACCTTTCGAAAGCTTTCCGAGCAGCTTGTTCTTCACGTCGGCGATCGCGCAACGCTCACAAACCGCTTCGACGCGTTGCCGAAGATCCGCACCCGATAGTCCCTTCAACTTGCCAACAAACGTCAGGTATTCAGCAGTGCGCATTTCCACGTAAAGTGGTGGCGCCTCCGGGAGGTACCCAATACGTTTCTTGACTTCGAGCGGGTGCTCCAGAACATCGAACCCTGCCACCATGGCGGTGCCTGCCGTTGGCGGCAGGAAGCAGGTAAGCATCCGCATGGTCGTCGTCTTGCCGGCCCCGTTCGGCCCGAGGAAACCGACGATCTGGCCCTTCTCGACTTCGAACGAAATATGGTCCACCGCGGTATTCCGCGCGTACCTCTTGGAAAGCTCCTTAACGCTAATCATAGTTATTTTTCATTGGAAGTAGGATGCCCGCACTAGAACGGTATCACCTATTGCAGTTTTTCTCGAACCTTCAAAACGCAAAACAATATCCTAAGAATTCAACCAGCCCCATGTCAACCTCTCAACTGTTCTTTTCTTCAGGGTTCAGGTAAGCAGTCTCGATCCCGCGTATGCCAGTTCCTGAAATTTGAGGATGCTCGTGCCGCAACAGTTGCCTTCGTCCCGCTGGAGTGCTGCTACAATGCCGCAGGGAGAGAGAATTCGCCTATGTTTGCGGTGCGTTTGATCGGCGTGCTGGCGCTGGTCGCACTCAATGGTTTTTTCGCGGCGACGGAATTCTCGCTCGTGGCAGTGCGCCTGTCGCGGGTGCGCCAGCTTGTGGCCAAGGGGTTTGTCCGCGCGCGCGTCGTAGAACTTCTCCTGGCGGACCTCCATCGCGTCGTCTCAGGCGTGCAACTGGGCATCACCCTCACCAGCCTGGCCATCGGCGCGCTCGGTGAATCCACGCTGGCGAGGGGGTTTCAAACGCTCTGGCCCGGCACTCCCGGAACGCGCACCGTTTTGTTTTCTCATGCTGTCGCTCTCGCCTGTGCATTTGCCCTGCTAAGTGCCCTGCACGTTGTCATCGGGGAACTTGTTCCCAAGACCGTCAGCCTGGCTCGTGCCGAGCGTGTCGCATTGCTGGTGGCCGTGCCGTTTCACTGGTTCCTGAACACTTTTCATTGGGTGATCGATCTTCTGGACGGCGTGTCCGGGGCGATAGTCAAGGCGCTGGGCGTTTCTTCAGCGCAAGTCCATGGCGGCGCGCATTCCACGGAAGAGTTGCAAATTCAGATTCAGCAGGCACGCGAACGCGGATTGCTGGCTCCCGGGGAAGAGCGATTTATCCTAAGCGCCATCGAGCTTTCGCAGATTCAGGTGCGCGAGATCATGATTCCCCGGCCGGACATGCACACGCTTCCCGTCGAATCCACACTGGATGAAGTCATGCGCGCCTTTGCCACCACACAACGTTCGCGTATCCCCGTCTATCGCGGCACGCCGGACCAGATCCTGGGATTCGTGCATATCAAGGACATGATGTGGATCCTTCTCGATCGCGAGCGCCGGTTTCAGGAAAATGTCGCGCTCCCGTCTTTCGATTTGCGGCGCGTCTTGCGTGAAATTCTCATGGTCCCCGAGACCAAGCCAGCCAGCGAATTGCTTCTTGAGTTGCGCACCCACCACGTCGGCATGGCCGTGGTCGTAGATGAGTTTGGAAGCATTCTCGGCTTGGTGACCATGGAAGACGTCCTCGAACAAATGGTGGGCGAAATTCACGACGAATTCGACGTTGTCGAGCGGCCCCTCACGCTGGCCGACGGAGCGCTTCTCTTTGATGCCGCGCTCAACGTGCGTGACCTCGACGCACAATACAACATCACCGTGCCGGAAGACCCGGCCTACGCAACGGTTGGCGGTTTCGTGCTCGATCAACTTGGTTTTATTCCCAAGGGGGGCGAGAGTTTCGAGTACGGCAATTTCCGTTTTTCCGTCGTGGAAATGGACGGCAGGCGCGTCGCACGCGTAAAAGTTCAGCGGATCCGCCCACTGGAAAGTGAAGACAGGACGCGCGCTTCGGAACCTGTGTTGCAACCCAAGAAAAATCCCACGGCCTCTCGTGCGAATTCATAGGTGAATCGACTTATGTGGCTCGCTACCTCCTAAAGCGATTTCTTCTGACGCTCCCCGCCCTACAGCGTGCCGGGCGATCCCGTCGAGCAGATGCTTGGCGAAGGAGCCGCGCCCGGCCAGGCCGCGCAATTCCGCCGCGCGCTGGGCCTGGATTTGCCTCTGCGTATCAATACGGCCACTACCTGTGGCAGCTTGCGCACGGCGATTTCGGCCAGTCGTTGAGTTTCGTGAGGCTCCAATGGACAATGAAGGCGTGAGTCCGCACAAGCACCTGATCGCCGATTACCTGCGGCCCAAAACGCTTTCGATGTTGTTGCTCGGGTTTTCTTCAGGCCTTCCGTTTTTTCTGGTCGGTAATACGTTCGGCTACTGGCTGCGCGATGAACACACCTCCCTGACGGCGATCGGGTTTCTTTCCTGGGTAGGCATTGCCTATTCGCTGAAGTTTTTGTGGGCGCCCGTGATGGATCGCGTCGACTTGCCGTTGTTTAAACGGCTTGGACATCGGCGCGGATGGATGATGTTCTCGCAGATCGTCGTCGGGCTGGCGCTGGCCGCCATGGGCGGAATTGGCACGAAAGCCGGGCTCGGCCGGCTTGGCGCTTTTGCGCTCGTGGTCGCGTTTGCCTCATCCACGCAGGACATTGTGGTTGATGCCTGGCGAATTGAATCGGCAGACGACGGAGAAGAACAAGGCCTCCTCGCGTCTGCGTATCAGTTCAGCTACCGCCTGGCGCTCCTGACTACGGATTCCCTTATCCTCATCGTGGCAGCGACCGTGGGCTGGCGCATGTCCTACGGGATCTACGGCGCGTGTATGGCCGTTGGAATGCTCGCGACCTGGTTTGCGAAGGAACCGGAGCGCGCGGATGCGGCAATAGATGAAAAAAAACGCGAAGCGGCGCTTTGGACGCCGCGCGGTTTCTTCGACGCTGTGGTGGGACCGTTCATCGCTTTCTTCCGTGCGCATGGCTGGCTCGCGCTTGTGATGTTAGCGGCCATCAGCCTCTACCGGTTGCCCGACTTCATCATGGGTCCGATGTCGAATCCCTACTACCATGACCTCGGTCTTTCGAAGCAAACGGTCGGAGCAGTGCGCGGCTCAATCGGACTCATCGCTACGTTTGCAGGCATCGCGGCGGGCGGATTCTGCTCGCTGAAGCTTGGCTACATGCGCGCGCTCGTCATCGGGGGCATTGTGCAAGCAGCCGCGATTGCCGCGTATGCGACTCTCGCGTTCGCGGGTACGAGCATTCCTCTCTTTGCGCTCGTCATGGTAGGTGACAACTTCGGCATCAGCTTTGCAGGCGTTGCGCTTGTCGCGTACATGTCGAGTCTTACAAATCTGGGATACACCGCCACGCAGTATGCGCTCTTGAGTTCAACCTATGCCTGGCTGGGGAAGATCTTGAAGGGACTTTCCGGTGCTGCGGTCGAAAGCCTGAGCACCACGCACGGCCTCATTCACGCCTACGGCATTTTCTTTATCGTTTGCGGACTGACCGGCGTGCCTGCGGTCTTGCTGTTCGCGGCACTGGATTATTGGCACAGGCGGAAGCAACCGACGTCAGCCGCTGCCTAGGAAAGTCTTCGTACCCAAAATGGCCGCGCAGGAATTTTCCCGTTGAACTGTTTTCGGGAATTCAAATTGAAATTCTAAATCAGGTTGAGGAAGGCCGCTACTTGGTGAGGATTACCGCCGCGCCGCGGCCCAGATTCAAAGTCCGCGCGGCGTTCCCCTTGTTCACTCCAATTTCAATATATCCGCTCGATCCCACATAAGCGATAGCTTCGCCGTTGCTGCCGCTGGCATAAGTATCCACCAGTCGAGCCACCTTTTGGGTTCCCACTTGAAGATTGATCGCGCCGCCGTTCAGCGCTGATTCCGGCAAATCTTCGGACCGGAAATTCGTAATCAAATTGCCGAACACATCAGCTTTAATGACGACACCCTTGATGGCGCCGTCTGCATCCTTGGGGCGGGGAATTGCAAACCGTTTATAGTCACTGATCTCATCTCCCATGCTGGGAGTCTGCCAGCCCTTGGAGAGCCAGGAAGCAACGGACGCAAATATGTCGCGACCATGAAAAGTCTTGCTGACCGGGTGCAAATAATAATGTTCAACATTGGCATGTCTGACGACCAAGGTTTCCTTCTCACGTTCATAGATGACAGAAAGCACGCCATTGTCGGGCGCGATGAAATACTGGTTCGCGGCGCTGGCCAGCAGCGGCCGACGCTCGGTGCCAACCCCAGGATCCACAACCACGACGTGGATGGTCTTCGGCGGAAAGTAAGAATATGCCGATCCAATTGCCAGGGCTCCGTCGAGTAGGTCAAATGCCGAAACGTTGTGCGTAATGTCCACGATGGTGACATCGGGGTTGATCTTCAAGATCACGCCCTTCAGCGTTCCCACCAGATGATCGTTTGTGCTGTAGTCCGTCGTGAGCGTGATGATCGCGTTAGCCAAGGGATTCTCTCGCCTGGGATAATTTGCGCCTAGCGCGCAGGCGGAGCGAGGCGCGCTCCACATCCTTTGACGCTAACGGAGGCGAGCGCCTCCGTCAAGAATTCACACGACGACTGCTGTGCAATCGCTAATGCCCAGTCAGTGGCGAGTAACTCGGGATCGTATTAGCCAACGCCTTGTTCGGGGGCGCAAGGATGCCAGTCCGGGTCGGGGAAGTGAGCCTTGCAATACCAATGACCGCAGCGCTGGCAATACTGCTGAGCGCTGTGATCGCAGGGTTCATCCACATGCGAAACCGCCTGACAGAGTTGTTCTTTCGGTTTTGCTGCCGTTGCGTTCATGGAATCCTCCACGGCCCGAGAGATGACGCAGCAGGGAAGGGGAACTCAGTGGGCGGCTTCTACAACGCCCACTTTGTTCACGCCGCTGCAGGCAATATACACCCGCCCGTCCGAAGTGGCAGCCATATTTCGCACTGTCCCGCCGCCAGAAGGAATGTTCGCGCGTGCAAATAGTTCTGTTTTGGGATCGAATTGAATGATGGTATTCGGTTTCACGCCGGACTCGCTGTACCAGACCATACCGTCTGGAGTGATCGCAATTCCATAAGGGGCTGATTTCGCGCCGCCAGGCGACGCCCACATCTTTACGGCTCCGGTAGTCAGGTCAAGGCGGCCCAAGTGGCCTTCACTGAAGTCGGTGAAATAGATTCGATCATTCGCATCGATTGCCATTCTTCGCGGCCGCGCTCCCTCTGGAAGCGCGTACTCTGTAATCTCCATCGTCACTGGATCGATTTTCGCCATTTTGTTCGTCGCAAACTCGCAGAAGATGGGGACGCCCTTGCTGTTGATGGCGATCCCATACGGGTGCGAATCCGTCGTAGGCACATGCTTCATGTAGATTTTGCCCGTGGCTGGATCAAGTCTTCCCACCATGTTCGCCACTTGGAGCGTGAACCACAGAACGCCGTGGCAATCAAACACGGCCGTGTGTGGGTCTTCGCCTTTTGGATCGGGAATCCTGAATTCCGTTATGGCTCCAGTCTTCGGGTCGAGTTTGCCGATGTAGCCCTTGAAATTTCCGGTGAACCAGATATTTCCTTCACGATCGGCAACCAATCCGTGCGGCCCGGAGTCTTCCAGCTTCAGCGGAAACTCCTTGAACTCTCCTGTGGTCGGATCCAGCCGGCCTAGCTTGTTGGACATCTGTTCGGTGAACCACAGCGCGCCGTCCATGCCAACCGCGGGATCATGCGGATGCGCACCCTTTGTGGGAACAGCCCATTCGCGGATGGTGACCTTCAGTTCGCTGACTTCCGTCGCAGGCGCCGCCCCGCGCGACGCGAGCACAACTGCCAGAACCAGTCCCAATCCAAGAATTGTGCCGCCCAATACGCTCCGATTTCTTCTTCTCATATGTACCTCCCGCCAGAATGCAAGTTTGCAGCGAACTCACATACATCTATTCCTCAAGGTCTTGGAATGCAAGCTCCTCGCTCGCGGCCCTTGCAGGCTCTTCTTCAATTCGTTAGCTTATTCTTCAGAGCGGGCGTCGCGCAATGGCAGAAGCTTTCCAAGCCCTGCGTACTCCCATCGTCGCGTCTCAAGCAGCTATTTGATGACCGCGGGCGACGTCAACCCGTGCATGTCCAGGAATTCGGCCCGAAACGATCGCCGAGTTTAATGAATCAACAGTCGGGGCTCTCGGATTTAGACTGCTGGCCTCCTGCACTCAGGGCGCACTAGTTCCGTGACAAAACGCAAATTGGCGCAGAGAGCGAAAAGTTGGCTCCTCGATTCTTTGAGAAAATTGTTAGGCTGCAATATTAGCTAGAGTCTGTTAGAGCCGAATGCCGAACTCAGAAGGTAGGCGCATGTAACAGCAGCAGCTAGCGTTTCGCGTATAGCGATTCTCCACGGCAACCACCAGCCGCGTCTTTCTTTTTCGTGAACGAAACGGTTGTTCCTGCACCACGAATGCGGCTAGAATGGAAATTATCAGGGCGGGCGTCGTACAATGGCAGTATAGAAGCTTCCCAAGCTTCGGACGTGGGTTCGATTCCCATCGCCCGCTCCATAACTCCTGATGATTTGATTGCCTTTGTGCCTGGAAGTTGCTGAATATCTCGCCACAAATTAGGGGTTTTGTTCCAAGGATGTTCCAAAACCTTTCCAGTTGTTCTAAAGATTAGAAAGCGAGATGGAGGGCCGATTCGGGCAAAGCCGATCCTTCGTGAGGTTTAGCCATTTCGATTGGGGGAGGGAAGTGGACCGAACGTCCGCCAGTTAGGTTTGAGTGGTGCGCCCCCACGCAGGAGTCGCGTGGAGGTCAATCGGTTAGATGAAGCGGCCTATCGAAATCGAACAGACACCTGAACCTTGCAAGTCTGGGGGAAACGACGTGCCAACAACCTGCGAGGGACATTCGGGAGCATTCAATAGTGTTTGGAGCGATAAGGAACGCCAAGCGTTCCTTCAGTTGTTCCCACGCGGGAAGCAGGTTGGCACACTTCAGACTCTGCCCAGTCGCTAAGCCGGATTCTCTGGCATCTGCCCGCAGAGTAGTCTCATTCGTAAGCCCTCGGAGCGGGGACCCGGAAAGATCTCGTGAGCGACGAGCGGCAAGTGCCTCCCAGTGTCGAGTTCCAGTAAATCACTTATTCTTTGGTCAGTCAGAATTTTTCGCGAGGGACAAGGAGCTATTTCACGGATCCGGATTCAAGAGCGGCTGAAGCCTTTTTTGTGATTAACGCGAAACCCCGAGCACGAGCATCCTTCGCAAGCTGCCGCAGCACGACTCGGCCCGCTGCTTGATTTTGACCCATCAATTGGATTTCGCCCAGAGCGAGCGAAGCTTCCATCTGGGTTTGAACGAAACCGAGCTTGTTCGCTTCTGCGAAGGCACTCTTGGCAAGACGTTCCGCGGCTCTAAAGTCCTTGGCAGCAGCCAGAGCATAAGCCCTATCGACCTCGAAAACGAGCCGAATGGCTACATCGCTACTTTTCGCCGCCAGGGTTTTCGCTTCGGCGATGGCCGCCTGCGCCTCACCGATTTTTCCTTGCTGGAGGAGCCCTCGGGATAACAAAGCTAGAGCCAAAATCTGCGCGTCCGATTCTTTTTCGTGCTGAAATTCCTGCACGGCGTCGCGAGCGAACTTCACGGCGATTGCACCTTGATTCGAATCGCAAGCTAATTCTGCAAGAGGGACTTCGCTATCCGCCACCGAGCCTTTTTCCCCTAGTTGCTGCCGCAGTGAAAGTGCGTCTTCATAAAACTTCTTCGCGCCTTCCAAGTCGCCTCGTTGACGATGCAAATTTCCTATCGAGACCAGCGTCGCCGCATAATAGCTCTGGTCATTGATCTGTCGCTGAATGTCGGCCGCTTGCTGGAACATCTGGGTAGCGGCGTTCAAATCTCCCTGTTCCATTAAAACGTTGCCGATCAATTGGAGGTCGATTCCTTCGGAACTCTTGTGACCCACTTCGCGGGCCAGCACCAGGGCATCGCGGTATTCCGCCAAGGCCTCGCCCAATCGTCCTTCTGAATGAAAAAGATCACCAGTATTCCCTGTAACAACGGACATTCCATGCTTGTCTCCAGCTTCGCCGAAGTCTTGAAGGGCTTCAGCGTAAATTTTCTCCGCCGAAGCGGTATCGCCTTCCTGAGCCGCGATCAAACCGAGGTTACCGAGCTCCCGGGCGATCGCTCTCTTATCGCCAACTTTTCGTGTGATGACGAGCGCCTGCTCGTACAAAGCCTTGGCCTCAGAAAGATTCCCCTGATTGAGAGGTACCTCGGCCGCGGAGTGCAGAGCCTGCGCTGCCCCAGCCAGATCCCCTGAGTCCTCGTAGAGGCGTCGCCCCCGATCGCACGCTTTTCCCGCTTCCGGTGTTTGTCCGAGAGCAGCAAACGCCCGGCATTGAACGACGGAGGCACGTGCCGTCAAGAGTCTCGCCCCAGTTGCTTCGGATTTCTTGATGGCCGCGTCCGCAGTTGTGACTACCCGCTTGTTATCCGATAACAGATAGGAAGCTAGTTCTTCGGCCAAATCAATACGTGGGTCGTTCTTTGCTTCTGGAAACGATTTCCGAATCCTGGCGAGCGAACTCAATGCATCGTTCGCTCGTTCCCCGCCAATTTGCGCATTCATCAAATCCAGAGCGTACTCCAGATTGTCAGGAAACGAAGCGGAGAGAGTTTGATAGGTCTGAATGGACTTTTCCCAATCCTTGCTTGCTTCATAGTAATGAGCTTCCACGACAGCATGATCCTCTCGAGATAACATATTGCCGAGGTCCAATGCTGTCTTCGCTTCGGCCACGGCGTTCTGGTTATATCCAAGACCTGTCCACGCTCGCGCTAAGGCCGCGTGTGCCAGAGGGTAAGAAGGGTCAGCGTTCACGGTGCGTAGGAGCGAGTCTTTTGCCGCGAGAACATCAAAGGACCGAAGCTTCGCCAAGCCCTCAGAGTAAAAGCGCATGGCATCCGGACTGGAGGACACCGATGCGCGGATCCCGGCGGATTGCAGTTCGCGCACATCGGCCACACCGAGCTTTTCACGGAGTTCTCTTCCGCCCCGCGAAACCAAATTCAACAGTTGGTCCTCGGAGCTCGTTTCGGAAATAGTGGCGATTGTTTCCTCTTTTGCGGCATCTTGCATGCGTAGATCCAGGCGAATTTGGCCTCCAGAGCCCTTTCCCAAGTCCAAATAGGATCCCAAAACGACAAAGTCAGTGTTCAGATACTTGCGAACGCGCGCGAGGGAATCGGGTGCCAGGCTATCCATATCTGAGAAAGCAAGATCTGTTTTCATGCGCGCAACGGTTTCTCCGGAAATAGTGCGCAGTTGCTCCCCTGCCCCCAGCTCGGTTGCCAACATCTCGGACAAAGCAGTCGAGATCCAAGCAGTGTCCGGACGAGCCGAAAGGTTCTTGAACCCTAGTACCGCCACCGAACGGCGGGCAGCTGCGGGAGAACTCGTTAACTTTCTATCCGCAGCTCGGGTTCGTGCTTGCTGCACCTCCCAGATGCCAACGGCGGAGGCAAGAATCAGCAGGACCATTGCGGTGCTGACGGACTCTCTGTGTCGCTTGAGAAAGCGGCCACCGCGGTAGGAAAGAGTGGGCCGTCGCGCTAGCACTGCGTGGCCACCGAGGTGGCGTTCGATGTCGGCTGAGAACTCTTGCGCGGAAGCGTAACGTTCCCAGGGCTTCTTGCAAAGCGCTTTCATCAGGATGGTATCGAGGTCGCCTTGTAGACGGTGCCGAAGTTCGATTGGTTCCACGCCGCGATTCTTGGCCACCAGCTCTGGCGTAATGGCCGTGGTTTTTTGCGTGCTGTCCAACACGCGGTCTTCCGTCCTTCCTACCGCCGTGCTGGGCTTCTCTGCTTCTTCTTCACAAATGGAATGTTCGATTTCCAGAAGGGACTGGCTGGCAACCCGATAGGGCCGATGATTCGTCAACAGCTCGTAGAGCAGCACTCCCAACGAATAGATATCCGTTGATTTCGTTACTTCCTGGCCGCGCACCTGTTCCGGGCTTGCGTATTCGGGTGTCATCGGGCGCCAGGAGGTCTGGGTGACTAACTTGGTGTGGAAGAGGGCGGGGTCCAATAACTTTGCGATACCAAAATCCAGGAGGCGGGGTACACCATCCTTCGTGACCAGAATATTCGCAGGCTTAAGGTCGCGATGGATGACCATCTTCTGGTGAGCATATTCCACGGCCGAACAGATGGTGCGAAACAGCCGCAGGCGGTCGTCGACGGAAAGCGTATGACTGTCGCAGTATTCATCAACAGGTACGCCGTCCACATGTTCCATTACTAGGTACGGCAAGCCTTCTTCAGTGCTTCCGCCATCGATGAGCTTCACGATGTTGGGATGGTCGAGTGACGCTAGTGTTTGCCGCTCATTGCGGAATCGGCGGGAGATCTCCTCGGTATTTGTTCCCGGCTGGACCATCTTGATGGCCACATGCTTTTGGAAAAGTTGATCGTCGCGCTCGCCCAGATAAACGACGGCCATCCCGCCGTGCCCGATCAAGCGAATGGCACGGTAAGCCCCGATCTTTCTTCCGATCATCGAGTCTGGGGAAAAGGAGAGGAAATTAGAAACGGGGGAACCCTCAAGAAGGCTATCGGCTTCACCGCTGTGAGCGATGAGCGATTCCACTTCAGCGCGTAACTCGTCGTCCGTGCCGCACGCCTGGCGAACAAACGTACCGCGCTCGGCAGGACTTTGTTCCAATGCCAGCGCGAGAATCTCTTTTACCTGCTCCCATCTCTCCGGCATTCCAAACCCCGCATTTTCGAGAGTTCGCGTGCCAACCAGGTTTTTGCCACGGTCCAATTTCGCTTGACCGTGGCGGGCGAGACTTCCAGGACGCCAGCGGTTTCTTCAATATTCAGACCGCCAAAAAAACGCAGTTCCACGAGGCGCGCCTGCTGTGCATCGATCCCAGCCAGCCGCGTGAGCGCTTCGTCCACCGCCACCACGTCTGCGGGCCGCATTTTCGAAATAATCGAGGCTTCCTCCAAGAACACCTTCTCGACACTTCCACCTCTCTTCGCGGCCTGATGGCGGCGGCTGTAATCGAGCAAAATCCGGCGCATCAACTGGGCCGCAACGCCCAGAAACTGGTTGCGGTTCTCCCACTGAACTTTTCTCTGGTCAACTAGGCGGAGATAGACCTCGTGGACGAGGGCGGTGGCTTGCAACGTGTGGTTGGGGCGTTCTTGTCGCAGATAATGGCCGGCGATGCGGCGTAGTTCCAAATAGAGCGTGGATGTACGCTCAGCGAGGGCGCGCTCGCTTTCGCCACCAGGATTCGCGACTCTAGCCATACCTTGAGCCAATGGGGACTCTGATCTGGCCGACCGACCGTTCACGGCATGCAAACGAGCGAACTTGAGCTTGGAGCTCCCTACGCTCCCCTCAGATTCCGAGAGTATATATCCCGACCAGCGGCAATCAAAGGAACAAATATTGCGACAAGAACGCGAGGAAGTCATTTCTCCTCAGTATCTTAGCTTTATGCAAGTTCCAGCCAAACGGGTCTGCCTGATCTAAATACGAAAAGTTTGCCTCACGGTGAGCCGATTGAGCGGGGTTTTGCGCGTTATAGGCAGAAGGAAATGGATTGAAGCAGCCCTTCTGAGGGCTTGGGAAGGACGATTCGATGCTTACTCAAATGCAGCAACGAGTACTGCCACTTCTCGGGGTGATCGCCCTTTTGCTGGCGACTTCCTCGGCCCAGGCACAGAACTGGCCATTTAAGAAAAAAACGAACGATCCACCCCCCGCGAGCGCACCAAAAGAGACGAACTCATCCATTACGCAGTCGCCTACTGCGAACTACACCGGCCCGAAAATACGGCTCGCTGTTATGGACTTGACCGCCTCGGCGCTGAAGATACAGACGAGCGCCGCACCCGCATCCACGACGACAACCGTGGCCATCCCGCCGCCCTCGGACTTCGCCCGCGGAATGACGGAGATGCTTACGACCTCCTTGGTAAAGACGAATCGCTTCATCGTGTTGGAGCGCGCGGCGATAGAGAAGGTTGTCCTCGAGCAAGATTTCGGCGCCAGTGGACGCGTGAACACCGAGACCGCTCCGAAAGTGGGAAAGATCATCGGCGCGCAGGCGATGATCACCGGGGACATCACCGAGTTCAGCTACAGCAAGTCCAGTATGGGCGGGAATATGCAAGTGCTCCGCGGCTTCGGCGCGAAGATGGACAAGGTGACGGCGCTCGTGGCGCTCGATATTCGGGTGATCGATGCGGCCACCGGCGAGGTACTGGCCTCCCAGCGTGCGCAAGGCAAAGCCCAGATGTCCAACGTCTCCACGGACGTCACGGCAGGCGGCTCAAACTTTAGCGTGGGCGCAGGGGAAAATACTCCGCTCGGCCAGGCCACTCGACAGGCGCTGCAGGGAGCCGTAGCCGCAATCGTGGCCGGGATGCAGAAGGCGCGCTGGTCCGCCCGCGTGATCGATTTCCGCAACGGCATGCTGTACGTCAACGCGGGCTCGGACATGGGCATCCAGCCAGGCATGGAACTCGCTGTGTTCCGCCCCCAGGAAGCCTTGGTTGATCCCGACACAGGAAAGTCCATCGGAACTCCGGACGAAAAGATCGGCACGGTGGTGGTGGATTCCGTTCAGGAGAAATATTGCGTGGCAAAGGTTTTGTTCGGAACGGACATGAAACGCGGAGACGTAGTTCGTTTCAAAGACGATGCCAAGCAACCCTAGGCATTCGATTCATCTTGAAATGTACTCGAGCGATGCGGCAATCGAGACCCAAGGGAAAGGAACCTGCTGGCAGTTCATGGTCCGCGCGGCGATGACGGAGCTGGGCGCTGAAGACGGAGAAGGAAGGCGACCTATGACGCAAAAAATGATTCACCTCGTAACTGTGCTGTTCGTTGTCGCGCTGCTAGCGGCGATGGCGCCCGCGGCGAACACGCAGGCACTTCTGCCCTGTTCGATTACGGAGATTGATGCGCGCACGGGCGTCGTCTCCGCAAAGGTGGGCGCCAGCGGAGCGGCGTTTCAGTTCAGGGTCACGGATGCTGCAGTACTGAAATCACTGAAGGCTGGACAGGAAGTCTACGCAAATTTCACAACCAAGCAAGTCTTGCTCGACGGCAAGAGGATGCTAGGCGAGATTATCAGCAGCAGTGCGCCGCCTGGTAGCGGCGGCGCTACAATCCAGCCGGCGGAGAAGACCGTCAGGAACCCAAGCACCTTGAACATTCCGCTAGGGAGCGCCCCGGGTACCGCGCAGGCGCCAGCCATCAGTCCCGCAGGAGGCACATACAGTGTGGGGCAGCTGGGGTCTGGGGTCACGATCGCGGACGCGACCACCGGGGCGGTCGTTCGTTACACGACGGACGGGAGCACCCCGACGACTTCCTCCACCAACTACAGCGGGCCGATCCCCGTGAGCGGCACGACCACGATTAAAGCGATGGCGACGGCCAGCGGGATGACAAACAGTCCGGTCGCCATTGCAACCTACACCATCCTGGTGCCACCGCCACCGACTTGTCCGGCTGGAACTGTTCTGGAAGGCGTGGACGTTTCTGAATTGCAAGGAACGATCGATTGGAAAAAGGTACGGGCCTCGGGTCGAGCCTTTGCCTATGCCCGGGCGGGCATCGGCACTTCGCATGTGGACACGAGCTTTGCTCAAAACTACGCCGCCATCAAAACGGCGGGGCTCCTTCGCGGTGCATATCATACGTTTGACGCGACAGTTGACGGCATCACGCAAGCCAACAGTTTCCTTTCCACAATCGGAACGCTTCAGCCGGGGGACCTACCTCCTGCACTGGATCTTGAGCCACAAGGTTCGGTGTACACCGGTCAAGGCACAGTGCCAGTGAGTGCACTTCAGTTAGAAATCGGTCGGTGGATGACCCGGGTGGAGACCGCGACTGGTCGAACACCCATTGTTTACTCTTCCGCTAACTTATTGCAGCAGACTCTCGGCTCGGGCACGTCAGGGGACTTGCTCTGGATTTCTACCTACGGCGTAACGTGCCCAACCCTTCCTGCGGGAGCTCAGAAATGGGTATTTTGGCAGTACGCGGGCTTCAGTGCCACCGGCTCTGGCGCACCCACTGGCCCTGCGCGTACCGGTAGCCAGGCTCCGACGCTTCTGTCCCCTACAGCGACGGCACCGGCGCCAGCAGCGAACCCACCGACAACTGTGCCGGGGATTCAGGGCCAAGTCGATCTCAATCGGTTCAATGGAACCCTGGCGGATCTCAAGGCCCTAGCGAAGCCATCATCTTCTCAGCAACAGTCATCCTCCGCCACAAGCCCTGCGCCTGCCGGCAGCAAGCCTGTGACGTTTCTGCCCCCTGCCGCCACGGCATTGGCGACGGAAGCGCCCGCAGCCGCGGGCACGGCGGTGGGCGCGATCCAGAACAATGTGACGTCTACTGCGCCGAGCTGCACGATCACCGTGATTAACACCCTTACTGGGGTGATATCGGCGAAAGAGAACGTCACCGAGAAAGCCTTTCAGTTCAAGGTCACTGACGCTGCGCTGCTGAAATCGCTGAAGGTCGGCCAGGG
>Ga0209698_10004826_pt1 | contig 14698 bp, 11 predicted proteins | sample LitLauG_LLR_2012_FD_187203 | JGI IMG/M metagenome (GOLD analysis project Ga0209698, IMG submission 187203) | Freshwater sediment microbial communities from Pennsylvania, USA - Little Laurel Run_MetaG_LLR_2012 (SPAdes) (version 2) | ecosystem: Environmental > Aquatic > Freshwater > Creek >...
GAGTTTGTAGTCCTCGAGGGCGGTGTAGAGCTTTTCTTCGAGGACGGGCTGCATGCGGTGAATCTCGTCGAGGAAGAGGACCTGGCGTTCGCGGAGGTTGGTGAGGATGGCGGTGAGGTCGCCCTGGATTTGCAGGGCGGGACCGGAGGTCTGCTGGAAGCCGACGTCGAGCTCGTTGGCGATGATGGTGGCGAGAGTGGTTTTGCCCAGGCCGGGGGGGCCAAATAAAAGAACGTGATCGAGGGCTTCTCCGCGGGACTTGGCGGCTTGGATGGCCACGTCGAGATTTTCTTTGACTTTGGCCTGGCCGATGAATTCCTGCAGGCGCTGCGGGCGGAGCTTTAGTTCGAAAGAGGAATCGTCTTCGACGGGGGCGGCGGAGACTAGGCGGTCTTTCAGGTGCAACGCGGGGTTGTCTTTGGCGGCGGACACTGAAGGCGATGGTAAAGCGAAACGCGGAATCAGGCAATTGGCGGCGACAACACCGCTGCGGAGCTTCGCTCCGCTGGACAGCTGTGGGTATCATCCCCGCGTGATTCTGGCTATTGCCCGATCACTCCCAGTCGCACGCCTTTCAGTTTGCCGGCGTCGAACCAGGCTACTTTTTGTCCGAACCAGGTTTTTGTGCCGTTGAGCCGATATTTCTTGGTAGCTCCAGCGAGATCCTGGGTGCTGAGCAGGTAGGCTACGGGAGTTTCGCCGAACTTCGCGAGGCGGTCGGAGAGCCAGCCTCCGCCGGTGGGGGAGGCGAGGATCGCGGGTTCTCCGGGGAAGTAGGCGAGCTTGCCGAAATCTTTCTGTGTTTCGGTGAGCGGCTCGGCCCAGCCATAGGCTTTACGGAACATGGCGACCGCCGCATCGAGGTTGTTGACGCCGATGACGACGCTCTCCACACCGCGCACGGGGGACCCTTGGACGCTGGCTGAGGTCTGAACGCGCCAGGCACGCGGGGTTTGGTCCTCGATGATGAAAGGCAGCGTGGAGCCCGGCGTTCCGGTGCCCACATCGGAAGTCATCCATTCGATCGACATGCCGTCGGGACGCTTGCGGCTGCCGCGCTCGGGAATCTTGACGGGAACGCCGGCCTTCTTCAGGCGATCGACTTCCTGCAGAAGAACGTTGGTTCCGACAGCCCAGGCGCATGTGACCGCGTCATCGGACATGTACTTCGCCCAATCGGAGCCGGCGGTGGCTCCAGGTTTGATCGGGGCAATCAATTCAATGTAGGTGCCGTCATCAAAACCAATAAACCCCATCTGGGTGACGCCGTTGCCGTGAGGGCCCCCCATGTCGGGAGTGAGGCCGCTATCGGTGAAGGACTGGCGCAGGGTGTCGAGATTCGAGCCGCAGACGGAAACGTGGTCGAGTTCGAGGACAGTGGACTTTTCTTGCGTCATCGCGGGGCGAGAGACGAGTAAGAGAATGAGCGTCGCTAAGAACAAGCGGGCGCACATTGGGGAACTCCGCTTGGACATGCGTACCTCCTTAACAATAAGAAAGAGCATAGTACGCCAGAAATGGGCGGACAGGGAATGATTTCGTGCGGGGAAGGCTTAAGAAGGACGCCCCACCCTAACGCCGTAAAAGACGCGACTTGAGGGTGGGGTGCCCAAAGAATCGAGATAGAATCCCAAAGATGAAATTCAAACATTGTTCCTTGCGCCCCTTGGTCCTTGCCTTGTTGGTAGGGGTGTTCGCTCTGCGATTGAATGCCGAGACTTTTGCCGTAACCGTGGACCACGATGTTCCGGCGAAGACGCGCGACGGCGTCACGCTGCGAGCCGATATCTACCGGCCCGACGTGCCGGGAAAATTCCCGGTACTTTTGCAGCGAACTCCCTATAGCAAGACGAACGGGTGGGATGGCGGATTCTTTTCCAAGGCAGCCGCGCAAGGTTATGTGGTGGTCGTGCAGGACGTCCGTGGACGCTACACATCGGAAGGGGATTGGTATCCGTTCATACATGAAGCCGAAGATGGCTACGATGCGGTGGAGTGGGCCGCGTCGCTGCCGTACTCGGACGGCAAGGTTGGAATGTTCGGCGGGTCGTACGTTGGGGCGACGCAGATGCTCGCGGCTACGGCGCGTCCTCCGCATCTGGCAGGAATCTGTCCGAGCGTTACGGCGAGCAACTATCACGATGGGTGGGTGTACCAGGGTGGCGCCTTCGAACAGTGGTTCAGTGAATCGTGGACTTCGGGCCTGGCGCAGGACACGTTGAAGCGCGTGGTGGAAAATGCTACCAATGCGGTGAAAGGGGAGAACACGCTTCCATTGACGGCGTACTCGCTCTTCAACTCTCCGGCCGCGGGGACCGACACCTCGATCAAGGCGCTCGCTCCGTACTTTCTCGACTGGCTCGCGCATCCGGCTTATGACGATTACTGGAAGCGGCTGGCTCTCGAAGAGCGATACTCCGATTTTCGCGTTCCGGCTTTGCACATTGGTGCGTGGCATGACATTTTTCTCGGCGGCACCTTGCGCAACTATGCCGGCATCAAGGCAGGCGGCACCGAAGCGGCGCGCCAGGGGCAACATCTGGTGGTCGCCATCGGAGGCCATGCCGGGGAAGGGAGAAAAATCGGCGACCTCGATTTTGGCGAGGAGGCCGCAAAATTCAGCGAGAACGAGACGACACTTCGCTGGTACAACTTCCTGTTCAAAGGCGAACACAACGAATTTGCCGGGAAACGCGTCAGGATTTTCGTGATGGGTCAGAATCAGTGGCGGGAGGAAGACGACTGGCCGCTGGCGCGCGCCAAGTCGACAAGGTATTTTCTGCATTCTCACGGAGCGGCGAATTCAAGCCGCGGTGATGGCTCGCTAAGTACGGCAGCCAACGCTTCTGAGCCGGCGGACAAATTCACGTACGATCCGGGGAACCCCGTTCCCACGGTTGGCGGGCCGCTGTGCTGCGATAGCGATCACCTTGCGCCTGGTCCGAGGGAGCAGCGGACGGTAGAAGAGCGCAAGGACGTTCTGGTCTATTCCACTCCGCCGCTCGAGCACGATGTGGAAGTTACCGGTCCGGTGCGGCTGGAATTGTTTGCGTCGTCTTCGGCGGTGGACACCGATTTCACGGCGAAGCTCGTGGATGTGTATCCGGACGGATCAGCATTTAATTTGACAGAAGGAATCGTGCGCGCAAAGTATCGCAATTCGCAGGCTGCTGCTGAGGTGCTTGTGCCGGGGAAGGTGTATCCGGTGACGGTTGATATGTGGGCGACGAGCAATGTGTTTCGCGCGGGACACCGCATTCGGCTGGAAGTTTCAAGCAGTAACTTTCCGCGCTTTGACCGCAATTTGAACACGGGAGAATCGGGGGCGACGTCCGCCAAGTGGGTGTCGGCGGCGAACGCGATTTTGCATGATGCGGCGCATCCTTCGGCGCTGGTGCTGCCGGTGGTGCCGTAAGGGGGGCTGCTGAGACAGGCTAGAGGCGCTGTGCCCAATATTCTGGGCGCCTGCTCCCATGGGCTACGGCCCAGATTGTGACTACGGATTGTTTTTCTGAATAGATGACGGCGAACGGGAATCGCCAGAGTAGAAATCGTCTGGTGCTGTTTTTGCCTAGCGGCCAGCGTTCCGGGGCTTGAAGGATTGTGTCGGCGGCGCGATGCAGTTCTTCGATGAAGTCCAAGGCCAGTTTGGGGCTGCGCTGCCGATACCAATCGACTGCGCTCTTAACATCCGCAGTTGCGCCTTGGTGGTATACGACCCGCTCAGCGCTCATTCACCATGGCCAGGAGTTCGCGATGCAGTTCTTCCCAAGGAACGGTCACCGCTTTGCCCGCTTTCAGGTCTGCGATTCGACGGGCCACCTCGGCATCCCAGGCCTCTTGAAGAGAGATGGATTCGTTCGGACTTTCAAGGGTGTCGAGCAGCGTGTTGGCGAGCGCGGCTCGCTCGTCGGCGGGGAGCGCGAGGGCGCGTTTGAGGAGGTCGGAGGTTTCCGGACTCATCGTGCTATTTTAACCCACGGGAAAAGGTGGCGTCCGTCCCCGGACCTTATCGGCAGGCCACTTCTCGAAAAGCGCGAGAAGTGGCGCACCCGCAGTTATTTCGGTTGTTGGTAAAAGACAAACCTGGGATTCTCGCTAAGGTGGCCCACCCGCCGCTCTTGAATGTATTGACACCTATATGTACAGTTGCTATGGTTGAAGGTGGTTGTACCATGCGTTTTGAGTGGGACGAGCGGAAGGGCAAGCAAAACCTCGCCAAGCATGAGGTCGATTTCCAGACGGCCGAGCTTGTGTTTGATGATCCTTACGCGGTGACCATTCGGGACCTTACGCATGTTGGGGAAGAAGATCGCTATATAACGCTGGGCGAAATTGGCCCTGGTGCGGTTCTCTTTGTTGTCCACACATGGTTTGCCGAGAAGGGCGAAGAAGTAATTCGACTGATTTCTGCCCGGGCCGCAACCAGCAAGGAGAGAAGGAGCTATGAAGAGGCCCACAAAAAACCGGGCGCGCCAAATCGCCGCCATCGCCGCGAAAAGGGACGCCGACATTGACCTGTCGGAGATGCCGGAGGTGTTGGACTGGAGCGGCGCAGAAATCGGAAAATTTTATCGCCCGCCGAAGAAGCCTGTCACCATGAGGCTGGACACGGACGTCTTGGGCTGGCTGAAAAGCTACGGACGGGGGTACCAGACGAAGGTAAACATCCTCCTACGGCATGCTATGCAGGACTCGTTCAAACGGGCGCGGCGCAAGGCTAATTGAGAAATCTTAACCACTCCGATTTTCTCCACCAGCGTGAGGCGCCAGTCTTCCCACGCAGCCGTGGAATCCCAGGTCTCGAAAACCGCGAGACCTGGGGCACCTGGCGGGCTCCGCGCAGGGGTAAATAATGAAACTATCTAGGATTGCAGCGTTTGTGGTGCTGGTCGCGTGTGTCGCGATAGCTTCTCCCTGTTACAAGTTTGGACAAATTGTGACTGTGAGAGGTCACGCTATATCTGGCGTTAACGACGGGACGGATTTTGCGCTATTGAAACCGATTTGTGTTTACTACCCCACGTCACCTGTTACGCGTTGGTTTGTTTCTTTAGTGCAGCACGATAAGGTTCCTGTGGAGAAGTACATGGATATTACCGGGGTGCTTATAGACGATTGGCACCGGAAGAGCTTCGATATTTCGGTAACGTCCATGAAGAATGTGGACGCCGAGGTGAGGGCCGAACTAGCTGACGTGGAAGCCAAATGCAAAGAATGGCAAGACAAGAATATGCCGGGTCTTGTCAAGAGAACACACGGCGCACGAGTGAGCCGTATCTTCAACAAGGGACCCCAGACGAGCAATATTTGTGGGATTTGGGCAAACGATGAAGCTATGCCACACAAGTATATTGCAATCTGGAGGCCTGAGCGGAAGTGAAACAGATGCGTTGCACAGTTTCGCATTAACCAACGCAACCGGACGAGGCCCCGTATGACTGCAGTGGCAGTATCAAGCCAACTAGCCGGAGACACAAAGCTCTGGCGATACCTGTCGTTGGATAAGCTTATTGATCTTCTCTCGAAACGAGAGCTGTTCTTTGCGCCCCTTTCATCCTTCGTGAAGACTGATCCGTTCGAGGGCTACCTCCCGGCCGCGGCCATGAATGCTCTCGCTGAAATAGCACGGCCTGTCGTAAGGGATCTCGAAGCATTTTTGCCTACACTCGAAGATCACCGCAAAAGCACGGGCCGAGAGCTTACCAATGACGAACGGGGGGCGTTACAGAACGGATTAGAAGACCTTAAGATAACTCTGATGCGTTTTTTCTTACCCATTGCTCATTGCCAAGCCGTAAATTGTTGGCACGCGAATGACGGCGAATCGGAAGCTATGTGGAGGCTGTATGCTGACAACGGGAAGGCGGTTGCTATCGAAACTACTCTCGACGCCTTGAGGGATTCCATCCAATCTCGGGAGTCAGCGCATCGCGTGCATATTTATCCAGTGAAGTACTTGGATTTCTTCGACAAGGGCCTTAAGCCAAGAGATTGTTTGGCCGAAGGGCACCTAGCCCCACTGCTCAAGCGACGCTCTTACCAACACGAAAACGAGGTGCGAGCGTTCATCGGCCGCGTGCCCAAAGACCTTCAAGAATATAGGGACATAGGGTGCTGGCGACCCGCCCCGGTACGGTTGCCGGTGGATGTAAAGACCTTAGTTAGGCGAGTGCACGTGTCGCCTTATTCAAGCGAACCGTTCGAGAGTAGCGTCGTTAAAATCTGTGAGTTGTTTGGGTTTCCTGCGTGTGTGGTTGTGCCGTCCAAAATGTTGTCCGGGCAAGAAGAACTCTTGAAACAGTTAGATTTGTGATCTCCTGCGCATCAAATGGGAAAGGCGCATTGTCATTGGGATAGGGGCAGTGGCCCCCTGCACGAGGTGGGAGAGTCCTCAGACAGGTGTGTCAACTCTAATGGGCGCAGCCTACTCCTCTTCTTCCTTCACCTCGCCCCTCTCCGCCTTGGCTTTCTCGATGATCTTGTCCTGCAGTTGTTGGGGGACGGTGTCGTAGTGGTGCATTTCCATGGCGAAGCTGCCTCGGCCTTGGGTCATGGAGGTCAGGTCGGCGCCGTAGGTCAGCATTTCGGCCATGGGGACTTCGGCTTTTACGATGGTGTTGCCGGACTTGTTGTCCATGCCCTGAATGCGGCCGCGGCGGCTGTTGAGGTCGCCCATGATGGTGCCGGCGAATTCGTCGGGGATGGTGATTTCGACGTTCATGATCGGCTCTAACAGTGTGGGCTTGGCCTGCTCCATGGCTTTGCGGAAGCCGATGCGTCCGGCCATCTGGAAGGAGAGGTCGTTCGAATCTACGTCGTGGTAGGAACCGTCGTAGAGGATGACGCGGAAATTCACGACGGGATATCCGGCAAGATAGCCGCGAGCGGCGGCGTCTTTGATTCCTTTTTCAACGGCGGGAATAAAGTTCTTGGGAATGGCTCCTCCGAAGATGTCGTTGACGAATTCGAATTCGACTTCGGAGTTCTTGGGCAGCGGTTCCATCTTTATCTTGCAGTCACCGTACTGGCCGTGGCCGCCGGTTTGCTTCTTGTGGCGTCCCTGGACGTCGGCCTTGCCGCGAATCGTTTCTCGATACGGAACCTTGGGCGCTTTGAGCACGACTTCGGCGTGGTAGCGCTTCTTCATCTTGGAGACGACGACTTCGATGTGCTGCTGTCCGGTGCCGGCGATGAGGAATTCTTTGGTCTGCGGATCGCGGAAGAAGCGGAGCATGGCGTCTTCTTCCATAAGCTTGTGGAGGCCGACGCCTAGCTTGTCTTCGTCGGCGCGGGACTTCGGCTCGATAGCGAAGGTGATAGCGGGCTCAGGCAGCTTCACGGCGGGATAGCGGATGGGCGAAGACTTGTCGCCGAGAGTGTCTCCGGTGAGAGTCTCGCGGAGTTTGGCGACCATGCCGATGTCTCCGGCGTGGATCTCGTTGATGGGAACGGCCTGCTTGCCCTGCGCGAGCGCGATGTGGGCGAATTTTTCCTGCGTGTTGCGGTTGTAGTTCTGCAGGGCGGCGTCGTTCTTGAGGACTCCGGAAAAAACCTTGAAGTAGGTGATGCGCCCGGCGAAGGCGTCGGAAGTGGTTTTGAAGACGTAAACAGAGGCGGGCTCGTTATCTGTGCCTTGGCGCTTGGCGGGCTCGGCGTGGCCGTCGGGCATCCACTCGGTGAGCGCATGATGCTCGCTGGCCGCGGGAGTGTAGTCGACGATGAAATCCATGAGCTCGTCGACGGCGATGTTGCCGAGGCCGCTGGTGAACAGCACCGGGAACAATTTGTCTTCGCGGATGGCTTCATGCAGCGCGGGGACGAGATGCTCTTCGGGGATGGTACCGGTTTCGAAGAACTCTTCCATGAGGGCGTCTTTGCCTTCGGCAATAAGCTCCACCAATTTTTCGTGCGCTTCTTTTGCTTGGTCGGCCATGTCGGCGGGGATGGGACCTTCCTTGCCTTTGCCGTTGCCACCCATTTCGTAGGTGTAGGCCTTCATGCGGACGAGATCGACGATGCCGCTGAGACTTTTTTCGCTGCCGATCGGAAGTTGAAGCGGGGTGACGGCGCGCCCGAAGGCGTTGGTAAGCGATTCGAGGACGCGGGTGGCGTCGGCGCGATCGCGGTCCATGCGATTGACCACGATCATGCGCGGCAGGTCAACTTCGGTGCAGTAATCCCAGACACGCTGGGTGACGACTTCGACTCCCGCAACGCCATCGACGACGACCAGGGCGGCGTCGACCACGGGCAGAACCATCTTGGCCTCGTGGACGAACATGTTGAAGCCGGGAGTGTCGAGCAGATTGATCTTTACCTTGGACTCGGGCTTGCCCCACTCGACGAAAGCGAGACCCGTGGAGATCGACATTTTGCGGGCGATTTCTTCTTCGTCGTAATCGGTGATGGAGGAGCCGTCGTCAACGCGTCCGAGACGCGGAGCGGATCCGGCGGTGTAGAGCATAGCGGACACGAGGGTGGTTTTTCCGGCATGCCCATGTCCGATGAGGGCAAGGTTGCGGAGATTCGCAGCTTCGTAGACTTTCACAGATAGTCTCCTTCCACAGGCTTACGGAAGGGTGCTATGGCCCGGGATAGATGAGTGCAGGTGACAGGCCAGCCCGACATTGCCTGCGAAACTTCCGATGCTAACACAGGGGGAGGGTGGGGAGAAAGGAGGGAGCGGCTGGCCCGGGAGGTCAGAGGTTAGAGGTGCTTGTGTTTGCGGGCGGGGATAGAATCGCAGAATCTAGATTCCTAAGCGGCGGTGTTCGTACCATGAAAATCTAACGGTCCGCGTTAGGATTTCGTGGTACTCGAGAGGTGGATAATCTTAGGTAGGCAGTGCGAAACTAGCTTGTCCTACTAGCACGCCAACCATTTTCACCGTTTTTCGCGTCTCGCTCTGATCTTTTCGTTCTCTCAACACTGTAAAGGAAAACATGGCCTCGTGACTCAGAGCGGGTCCGTGGAAGTGTCCAACGGCCCACCAGAAATTGGTAGTAGGAACACCGTCTTCCTCGGAGTCCTTTTTCCAAGCAACGACGATGTTCTCGCCGACATCAAGAAGTGTCCCACGTTCCTTCTGAGCTCTTTTGGTGAGCAAGATACGCAACTCTTCAGCCGAGCGGCACTTAGGTCCCTTTATAGAGATCAAGCTCGCCCTTAGCCAACCAGCATCCGCACCAGGCGCGTGATAGAGGTAATAATCACCGGCCTCTTCGGATTCCAACCATTCGTGAGGTATTAAGAAGCTCAATTGGTGCCCAAAAACGGAGACACGATCTAGCCGTTGCGTCGTCACAGCGTTGCCGTCTTCTCCGCGATCAGTTTCTTGATCTTCTCCACGAACTCCGCCGTCCCAAGGTCCTCGGTTTTCTCTTTGCCTCTGGTGCGAACGTTAACTTTGTTCGATTCGGATTCTTTGTCCCCGACTACCAGCAGGAACGGAACTTTCTGCATGGCGTGCTCGCGGATTTTCGCGTTCATCTTCTCGTTGCGGGCGTCGACTTCTACTCGCACGCCTGCAGCTCTCAGGTCGGCGGCTACTTTACTGGCGTACTCGACATGGCGCTCGGCGATTGGAATCATCGCTACTTGAACCGGCGAGAGCCAGACCGGGAAGGCTCCGGCGTAGTGTTCGATTAAGACGCCGAAGAAGCGCTCGACGGAGCCGTAGAGAGCGCGGTGGACCATGACCGGTTGCTTGCGCGAGCCATCTTCGGCTACGTATTCGAGTTGGAAGCGCTGCGGCAGGTTGAAGTCGAACTGCACAGTGGAGAGCTGCCAGAGGCGTCCGATGGCGTCGACGAGCTTGATGTCGATCTTGGGGCCGTAAAAGGCCGCTTCGCCGGGGATGGTCTTGTACTCAATGTTCAATTCTTTGAGAACTTTTTCGAGCGATCCGGTGGCGTGGTTCCACTGCTCTTCGCTGCCGACAAAATTCTTGCGGTCGTTGGGATCCCAGGTCGAGAGCTCGGTCTGGAATTTGTCGAAGCCGAAGTCGCGGAGCACGTCGCGGGCGAATTCAACGCAGTCGGCGATTTCCTTTTCGATTTGTTCAGGAGTACAGAAGATGTGGGCGTCATCCTGGGTAAAGCCGCGCACGCGCAGCAGGCCGTGCATGACTCCGGAGCGTTCGTAGCGGTAGACAGTGCCGAGTTCGCCGAGGCGAACGGGGAGATCGCGATAGGACTTGAGCGAATCTCTGTAGATCAGGATGTGGCCGGGACAATTCATGGGCTTGAGACGATATTCGGCGTCGTCGAGTTCCATGGCGTCGAACATGTTCTCTGCGTAATAGCCTTCGTGTCCGGAAGTCTGCCACAACTGCTTGCGCATGACGTGCGGGGTGTAGACGAGCGAATATCCGCGCTTGAGGTACTGCTCGCGCATCCAGTCTTCCATCTGCTTGCGAATGAGACCGCCCTTCGGATGCCAGAAGATCAGGCCGGGGCCGGCGAGTTCCTGGATGGAGAAGAGATCGAGCTGCTGGCCGAGCACGCGGTGATCGCGCTTCTTGGCTTCTTCGATGCCGGTGAGGTAGGCGTCTAGATCCTTCTTCGAGAAGAACGAGGTGCCGTAGATGCGCTGCAGCTGCGGGTTTTCTTCTTTGCCGAGCCAGTAGGCTCCGGCGATGTTGAAGAGCTTGAAAGCCTTGATTTTGCCGGTCGAGGGGATGTGCGGGCCGCGGCAGAAATCCTGAAACTTGCCAGTTTTGTAGATCGAAATCTTTTCATCGGGCTTGGTGAATTGCTCGATGAAGTGGCACTTCATGAAGTCGCCTTCACCTTTGAATTTCTCCAGACCCTCTTGCCGGGGCAGGAATTCGCGAGCGTAGGGCAGGTTCTGCTGGACCAGTTCCTGCATCTTCTTCTCGATCTTCACGAGATCGTCGGGAGTGAAGGCGGTGGGGCGGTAGAAGTCGTAAAAAAATCCGTTTTCGGTGGCGGGGCCGTGTCCGAGTTTGGTCTCGGGGAAAAGCTCGAGCACGGCGGCGGCGAGGAGGTGCGCGGAGGAGTGACGAAAGACCTCGAGCGCCTCAGGATCTTTTTCGGTGATGATGCGAATGTCGGTGTCTTTCTCCAGCGGCCGGGTCAAGTCGATGAGATCGCCATTGGATTTGGCGGCCAGGGCGGCGTCGGCCAGACGCTGACTGATGGACTTGGCAACGTCGAGGGCGGTGGCGCCTTTGGGGAATTCCTTGCTGCTGCCGTCGGGGAGATTTACATGAATGCTGTCAGACATAGATAACCTTGTATTTCGCTGAATCTCTTGAGTTTAAAGGACGGATTGGGGAGGGTCAAACCGCGTGGACCGGGTTGGAATCAAGTGTCCGTCGGTTATACCGAAACTTTAGTTTTGCGGGTCGGGCAAAAATGGGCTGAGTTCGCGGCCGCTCAGTCTTTAATTATTAAACCAGCTGTCGCCGCCGGGGCTTCGACCAAATCTTAAAACGTGCACGCCGGAGCGAAGTTTGGGTGGTTGATGAATGGAGACATCACCGATGGGGCTATGGATACGGGAGTTCCGGAAATGCACGTTGATCCGGGCGCTGATTTTAGGCTGTTTCGTTTGTGGTCTGGTATCGCTCGCGGCAGCGCAGGCGCCGGGCGTTAGTGAGAACCAAATCAAGATTGGATCGTGCTCGGCGCTGGATGGGCCGGCGCGTCAGCTGGGCCTGCAGACTGTTCTTGGTGCGACTGCCTACTTTGATTATGTTAACGAGCATGGCGGAGTGAATGGGCGGAAGTTGAGTTTGTCGTCTTTTGATGATGGTTATGATCCGGAACGGACCAGCGCCTGCTTCGCATCGTTGAAGAAGGAGAATGTGTTTGCCGGCGGCTTTTTTGTCGGGACGCCGACGGCGGCGAAGTATGTGCCGATGGCGGAAGCCGACCACATGCCAGTGGTGGGCTTGTTCACGGGCGCACAGTTCTTGTATGAGCCCGTGAAGCGCGAGGTTATGAACCTGCGAGCCTCGTATAACGACGAGACGCGGGAGCAAGTGGACAATCTGTGGAAGTCAGGCGCGCACAAGATCGGCGTGATCTACCAGGAAGACGGCTTCGGCAAGGCGATCCTGGATGGCACCAAACTAGCGCTGACCAAGCACAATGCCGCGCCGGTGGCGACGGGGTCTTTCGTCCGCAACACGCTGGATGTGACGCAGGGAATCGACGCGGTACGGGCCGCGAAGCCGGATGCGGTGATTCTGGCCGGTCCATATGCGCCGGCGGCGGAAATCGTGAAACAGGCGCATGCGCAGGGATGGCGGCCTCTGTTTCTGACGGTATCGTTCGTTGGCACGGAAGCTTTCATTGTGGCGGCGGGGAAAGATGCGGACGGCGTCGTGATTACGCAGGTCGTACCGCCGTACTCGAATACGGAACTGCCCACGGTGAAGCTGTACCGGGAATGCCTGGCGAGGTATATGTCTTCGACTCAGCCGAGTTTTGTGAGCTTCGAAGCGTTTGTGAACGCCATGGTGATTGTCGAGGGGCTCAAGCGCGCGGGGAAGAATCCGACGCGGGATACGTTCATCGACGCCATCGAAGGAATGAACGGCGCGGATATCGGGCTGGGTCCGGAGGCGCATTTGCAGTTCAGCGCTCACCATCACATGGGACTGGGAAGGGTGTATCCGACGGTGGTGCGGGGCGGTAAGCCGGAAGTGTTTGGGGATTGGGCGGGGGTGCTGGGCCAGCGGTAAAGAACGTTCGAGTGATTGCTAGTGGGGGCGGACGACTGCGTCCGCCCCCACGTGTTTCTGGGTAGTCTTTGTCATTGCGCGGCGGAGTGGAGAGTTTCGATTGCGGCTCTGACTCTCTCGGAGACCGCTTCTGTGTCGCGCAGCGTTAGCCCTTTGGTGGAGATGATTTCTCCCACGCGCATTTCGAGCGGCTGGCACTTGATGTGGTACGTGTTCATCGGGAGCAGGTCGAAAGTATCGACTAGAGCGATGGGCACGATGTCGGCTTGGGCTTTGATGGCCAGGAAAAATGCTCCGGGGAGGAAAGGTTGAATCTTGCCGTCGCGAGTGCGTCCACCTTCGGGGAAGATAACTAGCGGAATGCCTCCGCGAAGGCTTTTGAGGGCTGACTTGATGGCCCCGATGGAAGCAGACGGGTTCTGCTGGTTGATGCAAACCTGCCCTGAACGCCTCAGATGCCAGCCGACGAACGGGTACGAGAGCAACTCGCTCTTGAAGATGATGCGGAACTGGAATGGCAGGTGGACGTAGATAATCGGAATATCGAGAGCAGACGCGTGCGTGACGGCGTAAACCTTCGGCCGGGTGTTGTCGAACGTATTCTCATCTGCTCCTAAGACTTTCACGGGCGAGAGAATCGTCTTCAAGATGAGCCAGGACCAGAAGCGCGCAAGGGCATGCTGGATGCGTCCGTTGCGGTCGACGAACGAGCTGAGCAAGGAGAGCGAGCCGAGAACGATGGTGTAGGCCCAGATCAGTGGGCTGAGAATGAAGTAGGAGCGGAGACGGCTTGGCCAGCCGTGGCGGGATTTGCGAGCGAATGGCTCAGGTGTAACGCGCGCGGCCGGAGCCTCGCTTTGTTCGGCCTGACGGCCGGGGGCGGACGTCGCTACGTCTTCCTTTTCGGGTTCTATGGTTGTGGCGATCTTGGTCACGAGCAAGGTTTTCAAAGTTTCAAAGGTTTCAATGTGGAACGGGGCTTAGCCCTGTCATCACACAAACACCTTCTCTTAGTTTAGATGCGGACGGATAGGGTTCGCATCGCTTCTCCTACTACATAAATCGAACCAGTTACTACTACCACGCCGTTTTGGCCGGCGATTTTCTTGGCCTGGGCTAGGGCCGTCGCCACGTCTTCGGCTTCTTCTATCTCGGTCGCTGAAGTTACGCGGGCGGCGGCTTGGCGAATCTCGTCCGGGCTGGCGGCGCGCGGGTTGTTCGCGTGCGTCACGATGACGTGGTCGGCAACCGGAAACAGAATCTCGGTGATTTCCTGGACCGCCTTGTCGCGCATCACGCCAAAGACCATGGTGATTTTGCGGCCTTCATAGGCAGCGGAAAGCGTCGAGCGCAGAGCCCAGGCTCCGGCGGGATTATGTGCCACGTCGAATACGTACTCGGGCGTGTCGCCCGTGGCGGGCACAATCTGAAAGCGCCCGGGCCAGTGGGCCTCACGAATTCCCTGCTCGATGGTTTGCGGTGTGATCTGGGATATCCCTTGGGTGTGAAGCTCGACCGCCGCTGCGATGGCGAGTGCCAGGTTGCGCAGTTGGTGACGGCCTATGAGGGGCGAATCAACCAGGATCTCCGTGCCCATGACTTCGAGCGGATATCGATTTCGCATCGTCGTGTGCGGTCCGTCGCTAGCCAAGCTGCTTTGGCTGGCCGGCGACACGGGAGGCACGTAGGGAACTGCGTTCACAGCGCGAGCTCCAGCGTTGAGGATTGCGTGCCCGATGACGTCGTTGGCTTCGGGGAGTTGCGGGAGTGTGACCACAACTCCACCGGGGCGGATGATGCCGGCTTTTTCGCGCGCGATTTCCGCAACAGTATTTCCCAGGTAATTCTGATGATCAAGCGAGACATCGGTGATGATGCTGAGCCGCGGCTCGACTACGTTGGTGGCGTCGAGGCGGCCGCCCATGCCGACTTCGAGAACAACGATATCGGGCCGCTGGCGGGCGAAGTATTCGAAGCCCATAG